>Ga0208325_1000272_pt1 | contig 13907 bp, 12 predicted proteins | sample PL_2010_330m_FD_185486 | JGI IMG/M metagenome (GOLD analysis project Ga0208325, IMG submission 185486) | Freshwater microbial communities from Powell Lake, British Columbia, Canada to study Microbial Dark Matter (Phase II) - PL_2010_330m... | ecosystem: Environmental > Aquatic > Freshwater >...
ATCAGAACGTGATCTGGAAAATCAGATATATGAATATTTATTGAAAACTCATGTATTTGACGTGCCTGTTTCTTTGGTAGAACGACAATTAGAGAGGTTAATCCAGGAGGCAAAACAAAAGCTTCTTTATCAGGGGTATAAAAAAGAGGATATTGACAGACAAGATGATAAGCTTAAAGAATCATTGCGGGAGCAGGCCTCGAAAAATGCGAAACTTTTTTTCATAATAGATAAAATATCAAAAGAAGAGGCAATAAAGGCCATCCCTGAGGACATAGACCGAAAGATAGAGGACATATCAAAGCATACCAAAGAAGACATTGAAAAGGTTAAGGAACGGCTCAAAAGTAATGAGTTAATAGAGAGCCTGAAAGAGCAAATAGCCCATGATAAGGTTGTGGAGTTTTTAATAAGAGAGGCGAAGGCCGTTTAATCGGCTAACCAAACAACCGGTATACCGGCTAACCATAAACGGAGGATAAAAGCATGAGTGAGAGATATCAGACATTAGTTCCCATGGTAGTTGAACAGACAGGCCGCTCAGAACGCGCATACGATATATACTCAAGGCTCTTAAAGGATAGGATAGTATTTATAGGCACCCCTATAGATGACAGCATTGCCAATCTTATTATAGCCCAGCTTTTATTTCTTCAGATGGAAGACTCTGATAAGGATATAAATGTATATATAAATTCACCGGGAGGCCATGTCACCAGCGGGCTTGCGGTATATGATACGATGCAATTTGTAAAACCTGATGTGAATACATACTGCATCGGCCAGGCTGCAAGCATGGGCGCGTTGATATTGGCGGGCGGGACAAAGGGCAAAAGGTACGCGCTTCCAAATGCCCGCATAATGATACACCAGCCATGGGGAGGAACCCAGGGGACGGCCTCCGATATACATATACAGGCAAAAGAGATACTTAGGATAAGGGAACGTATAAATAAACTATTAGTCGATCACACGGGCCAGCCGCTTGAAAAAGTGGAAAAGGATACTGACAGGGATTATTTTATGACAGCTGATGAAGCCATGAAGTATGGCTTAGTTGATAATGTGATAGACACTTTGAAGAAGAAGTAAGAAAGGAGAAATAACATATGCAGAAACGCTACTTATTAACTCCAGGGCCAACGCCTGTGCCGGAAGAGGTATTGTTATCAATGGCAAGGCCTATAATACACCACAGGACACCTCAGTTTATGGCGATTTTAAAAGAGGCTGTAGAGGGTTTAAAATATGTATTCCAAACGAAGAACGATATTTTTTTATTCGCGTCATCAGGAACAGGCGCGATGGAAAGCTCCGTTACGAATCTTCTTTCAGCAGGTGACCGGGCAATAGTGGTAAGAGGCGGAAAATTCGGAGAACGTTTCACCGAGATATGCCAGGCTTATGGGGTAGATGTTATTAATATAGATGTCGAATGGGGTAATGCAGTTGATCCTAATCGGATAAAGAATATTTTGGCTACAGATAAAACTGTAAAGGCTGTTTATGTAACCTTATGTGAGACCTCTACCGCCGTTGTTAATGATATAAAGACAATAGGAGAGGTTGTATCAAAGACAGATGCTGTGCTGGTAGTTGATGTTATAAGCGGCTTGGGTTCTGTTGAGCTTAAGACTGATGACTGGAAGGTTGATGTAGCTATAGGCGGTTCTCAGAAAGGCCTTATGATACCTCCCGGGCTTGCCTTTGTATCAATAAGCGAAAAGGCGCTTGCTATGGTTAAGACATCTAAGCTGCCTAAATATTATTTTTGTTATAAAGCGGCTAAAAAAGCAGCTGATAAAGACGATACGCCATGGACGCCTGCGGTAACCCTCGTAATAGGGCTTGTTGAGGCAATAAAGATGATAAAGCAGGAAACCCTTGATGGTGTTATTCTAAGGCAGAGAAAAATGGCGGAAGCAATAAGGGCCGCTGCTAAGGCAATGGGCATGGATCTTTTTGCGCCTAACGCTGCAAGTGATGCGGTCACAGCTATAAAGGTTCCGCCTAGTATAGACGGAGTAAAGCTCGTTAAGATTATGCGTGATACACATGGAGTAGGTATAGCGGGCGGGCAATCGCAGCTTAAAGGAAAGATTATAAGAATTGCCAGCATGGGATTTATGACGCAGTGGGATATTATAGTTGTGATATCATGCCTTGAGATAGCATTAAAGCAGATGGGTTATGATTTTCAGCTTGGTTCCGGGGTGAAGGCAGCTGAAGAGGTGTTCAGCAGATGAAAAGACAGGGAGAGCAAAATATGTTTAAAATATTAGTAAGTGACCCGCTAAGCGAAAAAGGTTTAAAGATCCTTGAAAAAGAAAAAAACATTAAAGTGGATGTCAAAATAAAACAGCCTGTTGATGTCCTTAAAAAGATTATCAAAGATTATGACGCGCTTATAATTCGAAGCGGAACAAAGGTAACGGCCGATCTTATAGCATGCGCTGATAAACTTAAGGTTATAGGAAGAGCCGGGGTAGGCCTTGATAATGTGGATATCGCGGCAGCCACGAAAAAGGGTATTATTGTTATGAATACCCCTGGAGGCAATACTATCTCTACTGCAGAACATGCAATGAGCCTCATGCTCTCGCTTTCGCGCAACATAGCGCCCGCGGATGCGTCGATGAAAAAAGGAGAATGGGAAAGAAAGCGGTTCATGGGTGTCGAGCTTTATGGAAAATCATTGGGGATAGTCGGTTTAGGCAGGATAGGCTCTGAGGTTGCAAAGCGCGCATTAAGCTTCGGAATGAGGGTATTAGCGTATGATCCGTTCTTAACGCCAGGCAAAGCATCTGATTCTGAGATAGAGCTGGTCACGCTAAACAGAATATTCTCCGAAGCGGATTATATTACAGTGCATACCCCATTGACGTCAGAGACAAAGCATCTTATAAGCGAAAAAGAGATAGATATGATGAAAAAGGGGGTTAGATTTATAAACTGTGCCAGAGGCGGGATAATAGATGAAAATGCAGTACTTAAAGGCATAGAATCAGGCAAGGTGGGTGGAGCGGCGTTTGATGTATATGAAAAGGAACCGCCCAAGGACAATCCCATTATAAAATCCGATAAGGTTATAGCAACCCCCCATCTTGGTGCTTCTACAACAGAGGCGCAGGATAATGTAGCATTGGAAGTGGCCCAGCAGGTTGTTGACGCTCTTCTTGAGAGAGGTATACGTAACGCTATAAATATTCCTTATATAGAACTCAAGGCATGGAAGGTTTTAAGGCCATACATGGTCCTCGCTGAAAAGATGGGTATGATGCAGGCCCAGCTTGCAGAAGGCCCCATTAGAGAGGTTAGCCTGGAATATGCCGGCGAGGTGGCAAAGCATGACATAACAGCTATTACAACAGCTTTTGTAAAGGGCCTTCTGGCACCAGCTGTTGGTGAAATGGTTAATAATGTAAATGCCATTGCCATAGCTAAAGAAAGGAACATAAAGGTAACAGAGTCAAAGACAAGCCAGGTAGAGGAATTCGCGCATCTTATTACAGCAACTATTAAAGCAAAATCAAAACCCCAGTCAATATCAGGGGCTTTATTTGCAAATAACCAGCCCCGTATAGTAAAGATAGATAATTATTACGTGGATGCTTTACCAGAGGGGAATATGATACTTATATCAAATAAGGATGTGCCCGGTATAGTCGGACAACTCGGGACCTTATTAGGTAAGAACAAGATAAACATAGCGGGAATGACATTTGGAAGAGAAAAGCCTGGAGGCAAAGCCATAAGCCTTTGCAATGTTGACAGCAAGGTGCCTGATAATTTGATAAAGGAGCTCAAAAAATCAAAAAATATTTTTGATGCCAAGAGCATAAGTGTATAATCAGGAGAAAAAATGAAGAAAACCAAAAAAAAGAATAAGGATAAAATAATAAGGATAATAGACGTCACTAACAGGGATGGCGTGCAGACATCCCGCATATGCCTTTCTAAACTGCAGAAGACAATGATAAATCTTTATCTGAATGAAATGGGGGTCTGCCAAAGCGAGTTTGGTTTCCCTGTAACGCACCATGAAACAAATTATATAAACGCGAACATGGACCTTGCCAAAAAGGGCACGTTAAAGCCGATTGTCTTGAGTGGCTGGATAAGGGCCATAGCGCCTGATGTAGAAGAGGCTGTAAAAAGGACAAAGGTTGAGCATCTGAACATATCTATCTCAACATCAGAGCAGATGATGAGAGGAAAGTTTATGGGCAAGAAATCAGGCGATGATATTATCAATATGATGGTCGAGGCCCTTAGATTAGCCAGGAAAAAAGGCATAAAAACAATAGGTGTAAACGCGGAAGACGGTTCAAGGTCAGACCTGGATTATCTGGTAAAATTCGCGAAGGCCGCGAAAGATAATGGTGCCGACAGGATAAGGTATTGCGACACATTAGGATTTGATGACCCGTTTAGCATGTATAACAGGATATATTATATAGCCAGCAAGGTAGATATCCCTGTAGAGCTTCATTGCCATAATGATCTCGGGCTTGTTGTGGGTAACTCCATAGCAGGGGCGAAAGCTGCTATAGATGCAGGGGTAGATGCTTATATAAATACCACGGTCAATGGTTTTGGAGAAAGGGCGGGCAATGCTGACCTGGTGTCCGTGATATTGGCAATTAAATATGCAAGCGGATTTAAAGGCAAATACAGAATTGACAATAATATAGACCTTTCAAAATCATGGAAGATAGCAAAGTATGCCTCTTATGCATTCAATGTGCCAATACCGATAAACCAGCCAGGCGTTGGGGCTAATGCCTTTGCGCATGAATCAGGCATACATGCTGATGGCGCTTTAAAAGACAGGCGCAACTATGAGTTGTATGATTATGAGGAACTTGGCAGAGGCGAGCCTGAGATCATAGATACGGGCAGGCAGATTACCGCCGGTGAATACAGCGGTATAAAAGGATTTAGAAATGTCTATGACAAACTTGAGATAAAATTTAAGGATGATAAAGAAGCGGCTGAGATTTTGGAGCTGGTAAGATATGCCAATGTTCATAATCAGAAACCGCTTGTTGAAGATGAGCTTAAGTTTGTTGCCAGTCATCCTGATATAGCACGCAAGATATTTACCATGAAACCGTAAACGTTAAAATACGAAGACAGGGAATCAAAAAATGCCAAGTAAAGTTGTGGTAGGAGCGCAGTGGGGCGATGAGGGTAAGGGTAAGATAATAGACATTCTTTCGCAAAACTCTGATTATATAGTTCGTTATCAAGGAGGTAATAACGCGGGACATACGGTTGTTATAGATGGTGAATCATTTATTCTACATCTTATACCATCAGGCATATTGCATAGGGGTAAGTGCTGTATTATCGGAAACGGGGTTGTTGTAAATCCGGCCGCCTTGATAGAAGAGATGGAAAAATTAAAGACACGAGGCATTGATGTGGACCGCAACCTTTTAATAAGTGAGCAGGCGCATATAATATTTCCGTATCACTGGAAGATAGATGAGCTGCGCGAGCTGGCAAAAGGTAAAGGAAAGATAGGCACTACAAAAAGAGGCATAGGCCCATGCTATACGGATAAGGTGACCCGCTGTGGAATACGGATGATAGACCTTTTGGATGACGGGATATTTTCAGCGAAACTTAAATATAACCTTAAAGAGAAAAATGCTGTCTTAAAGAATGTATATGATTTTAAAGGGTATTCTTTCAGCGAGATTTACAGTCAATATATGGGTTATCGTAAAAAGATCGAGCGCTATATTGGTAATACGACACTTATAATAAACCAGGCACTGGACAAAGGCAAGCGGGTTCTTTTTGAAGGAGCGCAGGGTACGCTTCTTGATGTAGATTTCGGCACATATCCTTATGTTACATCCTCTAATTCCACAGCAGGCGGCGCGTGCATAGGCACAGGGGTTGGCCCATCAAGAATAGGTAAGGTAATAGGTATCGTAAAAGCTTATACTACGCGCGTAGGGGAAGGGCCGTTTCCTACAGAGTTTTCTGATAGGCTTATGAAACAGATAAGAAATAAGGGAAACGAGTTCGGGGCTACCACAGGAAGGCCCCGTCGCTGTGGTTGGTTTGATGCGCTTATAGTAAAGCATTCTGTCATGGTTAACGGGATAAAGGAGATAATATTGACAAAGTTGGATGTGCTTGATGATCTTGAGAGCATAAGCATATGCACAGGGTATGTGTATAAAAGGAAAAGGTATAGAACGTTTCCGTCTAACACAGAAATTTTATTTAATGTGAAATGTGAATATGAAACATTACCGGGATGGCAGTGCGATACGTCAGATATAAAAAGTTTCAATAAATTACCGAAAAACGCGAAAAATTATTTAAAAAAGCTCTCTGATTTAACAGGGGCAAAAATCAGTATGGTATCCGTAGGTTCAGAGAGAAAACAGATCTTAAAGGTTAAGTAATCATATCTATGCTTTGGAGTAAAAATTTTTTCCTATTTAAAGACAGTGTTCGTTTGTTATGTATTATGCTTTTTATATCCTGTCTTATTATGTCTATTTCTGTAGAACAAACATACGCAGACATTGAAGGCAGCTACACCGTGTGGTTAGAGGGTAATCTGCCTAAAGGTTCAACGGCAAAAGGCAAGTGGGATTGGGATGAAATCCTGACGCATGATGCGGCAAGAACACACACACAATCTGCAGCCGGCCAGATCAGCAGGCACTCTTGCAAGGCAAGCAGCAGCACGGCACTTGATAAGGGCTCAAGCATAGTGCAGTATGTATATCTTGACCCTAAAAATATTCCTTCAGGGATAATGCTTAAATTATTCCTAGCCTCAGATGAGGAAATAATTTTTTACTGGGAGGGCTATGAAGAGGCATTTGCCGAATTAGATGAATATATTAATGCCTGGTATATGGGTTTTATGCCTGATGCAGGGATATGGGTGGAATTAATCATAGACTTTAAAGATTTGGATATAGCCAAGGCAGAATTTTTGGGAATAGAGTTTATCTTAAGTGATGGCAGGGCTTGGTGGGGCAAGACTTTAATATCAAGCCCAAGCGTAAATTAACCTTTTAGAACAGTACCAAGATGATAAGGAGATATAAAAATGCCAAAAAGAAAAAGAAAAGGTAAGCTTCAGTGGAGAAGCAAAAAAGCCAATAAAGGATCCAAGCCGTGTTGCGGTTAACCAGCTAATCAAAATAAGGAGGTGTTGGATGAGGACACGATTTAATATATTATTAGTTCTGCCGATTTTGATCGTATGTTTTATGGTTTCAGGGTGTGCCGTAGGTTTTTATAAAGGTAGGCCAAGCGATAAGGCAAAAATCGAGGAATTAAAAGACGAGTTAGCCCGCTTAAGAGAGGCAAAATCCATGCTCGATACCAAGTTAAGAAGCGAGATAAATTCAGACCAGGTATCTTTAACGATGGATGACAGGGGTATTGTTATTACATTTGTTACAGAGGTCCTGTTTGATTCAGGTAAGGCGGATTTAAAACAGGATGGCAAGAATATGCTAAAAAAGGTAGCTTCAGTTATAAATCAAGAGGCCGCGGAGAACGAGATAGGGGTTGAGGGCCATACTGATAATGTAGCGATAAAACATTCAGGGTGGAAATCAAACTGGGAACTGTCAGCGGCGAGAGCGACAAGCGTTTTGCATTATCTTATAAGTGGTTGCGGGCTTGCTCCGGATAAACTTTCCGCTACAGGTTATGGTGAATACAGGCCTGTCAAGTCCAACAATACCAAAGAAGGCAAACAGGCAAACAGGCGCGTAGAGATCATAATAAAACCTGTTCGTGCAGGCAAGGTTTCGTATAGCTCTGCAGATACAGACAAAGGGTATATTAAATAAAAATTAGGGTGCTAGCTTTTACAAAAGCTCGCAGTAACAAGGTTCTACTCAAATCGTTACAAGTTTTTATATCCAAGCTGTTATTTGACCATAATATACAATATAATCGTTTACGCCTTTGCCGGAGCAGCACTTTGGCTTTTTTTGCCTTGATTTTAGATGATCCGCAAAAATACCTGCGCTGCAAAGGCAAAGGCGTAAATAATATTATGGCATTTATTGTAATATAACTTTTACATATCATGATTGATAAATCAAAACTCCCAAAACATATAGCCATAATCATGGACGGAAACGGCAGGTGGTCCAAAAAAAGGCATTTACTTCACGTGTTTGGCCACCGTCAGGGCGCTGAAAGCGTTGATGTTATTACAGAATACTGTGCAATGCTTGGCATAGAGGCCCTTACCCTTTATAGTTTTTCTACGGAAAACTGGAAACGTTCACCGGAAGAAATAAATGCATTGATGGATCTTTTGTATAATTATCTTGAAAAAAAATATGAAAAACTCCAGAAAAATAATATTAAACTTAATGCAATTGGCAGGTTGGAGGCCTTGCCTGCTCGGGTAAAATCCAGGCTTTTTGATGTTATGGACAAGACATCAGGAAACAAAAAGATGGTATTGACACTCGCGCTTAATTATGGCAGCCATCAGGAGATTGCAGACGCGGCACGCTCAATAGTAAAGGATGTGAAAAAAAATGCCATATCGGTTGATAGTATAGATGAGAATGTTTTTGCACGTTATCTGTATACCAGGGATTTACCGGAAGTAGACCTTCTTATAAGAACGAGTGGAGAGTTCAGATTGAGCAATTTCCTGCTGTGGCAGATATCGTATGCGGAAATCGTGATAACCGACACCCTGTGGCCTGATTTTCGTGAAAAAGACCTTGATATCGCGCTGGAGAAATACCAAAGCAGGGATAGGCGTTTTGGGGGAAGAACATGTTAAGACAGAGGATAGTAGGTTCTGCGCTATGGGTGCTTATCTTATGGATTTTTATATTTTTGATGCCAACGTGGGTTTTTGCGTCTTCTATTATTGTGATAGTAGGTCTTGGGCTCTATGAATTCTTTGATATGGTTTCAAAAAAGGGTATTCTGGTGTACAAATATTTCGGTATTATTACAGGATGTTTGATATCGCTTACTACATATGTGCAGGTTGCTCCCAGCGCTGAGATGGAATTTGTATTGATGACAACAGTGTGCCTTTGCGTATTTTTACTACAGTTTACAAGAAGAAACACTGAACAAGCTCTTGTCGGGATAGCTACGACTATATTAGGCATATTTTATGTTGGCTGGTTTTTTTCTTTTATGATAAAGTTAAGGATTATGCCACCCCTTAATATGGATGGCAGGCTATTGATACTATACCTTATAATCGTAACCAAGTCAGGCGATATGGGGGCTTATATAATAGGTACATTATTCGGCAAGCACCAGCTTATTCCCCGTATCAGCCCTAAAAAGTCAGTCGAAGGTACCATAGCGGGCTTAATTATAAGTTTTGGCGCAGCGGTTTTATTTAAGGACATGCTTCCGGCAGTTTCTATTGTGCACATATTTGTTATAGGCATCCTGCTTAGCTTAACAGGCCAGATTGGCGATTTGTCAGAGTCTTTGATAAAAAGGGATTGCAAGGTGAAGGATTCCGGTTTTGTGTTCCCAGGGTTAGGGGGGATACTTGACATAATAGATAGCCTGATATTTACTGCCCCGATACTATATTTTTACCTTCGGCTTATACCGATAGCAGGATAAACGATATTAGCAATGATAGTCCGGTTTTGACCGGCAAGCTTTAATTACTGATAATTACTAAAGTGTAAAATGAAAAAACAGCCAATCAAAAGAGTAGCGATATTAGGTTCAACAGGTTCTATAGGGATAAATGCCCTTAAGATTATGGAGTCGTTTCTTGACAGGTTTCAGGTTGTAGGTCTATCATCATTTTCTAACACTACCATATTGGAAAGACAGATCAGAAAATTTCGTCCATCAATGGTGGCTGTTGTTGACCCTAAGTCAGCCTCGGATATTAGCAGGGTTTTCTCAGCCAAAGCCTTAAAGATACTTTCTGGCTCAGAAGGTCTGAACGTAATAGCCGGAAGCGAAAAGGTTGATATTGTTGTAGTGGCAACAGCGGGTTTCGCCGCAATATATCCGCTTATCTGTGCGATAAAATCAGGAAAGCATATATGTCTTGCCAACAAGGAATCTCTTGTCAGTGCAGGCAATATCATCATGAATCTTGTGAAAACGCACAACTCATTGTTGATTCCCGTAGATAGCGAGCATAGCGCAATATTTCAATGTATTCGCTCAGGAGATGCCAGGCAGATAAACAGGCTTTTTATTACGGGCAGCGGTGGTTCTTTGCATGGAGTTAGCAAGGATAGGTTTTCAAAGCTCGGTATTAAGCAGGTATTAAACCATCCAAAATGGAAAATGGGTAAAAAGATAACTGTTGATTCAGCAACCCTGATGAATAAAGGGCTGGAAATAATAGAGGCCCATCATCTTTTTAATGTCCCGATTGACAGGATAGAATTACTGATACACCCTGAAGCAATTATACATTCCATGTGTGAATTTATAGACGGCAGCGTGATAGCCCAGCTGGGCGTAACAGATATGAAGCTTCCTATACAGTATGCGCTTTCATATCCCCAAAGGTTGGAAACACCTTTTAAAAAACTTGATTTTTCAAAGATAAGAAATTTTACATTCATGCAGCCGGATAGGATGAAATATCCCTGTCTGTCACTTGCAATTGCAGCCGCAAAGCTCGGGGGAACCGCAACCGCTGTATTAAATGCTGCGGATGAGATAGCGGTAGAAGCCTTTTTAAAGAAACAGATTTCTTTTATAAAAATACCGTTTATTATTGAGGATGTGCTGAAAAGGCATAAGTATATTGAGTCTCCCTCGCTCGGTCAGATATTTGAAGTAGATTTATGGGCAAGGGAGAGGGCAAGGGCTCTGATATGATAATACAGAGAGGAAATACATGCTAGGGTTTATTTTTACAGGTATAATAGTTGTTGCGGTTTTTAGCATAGTGATATTAGTGCATGAAGCCGGCCATTTTTTTATGGCAAGGCGCATGGGGGTTAAGGTAGAGAGATTCGCTTTAGGCCTGGGTAAGGTATTGCTATCTAAAAAAATTAAAGATACGGAATATGCTATCTGCGCAATTCCCTTTGGGGGATATATTAAGATGGCTGGAGATGAACCTTCTGACAAAATATCCCAAAATAGGCATGAATTTTTTGGCCAGCCCCCTGGTAAAAGATTTTGGATAATATTTGCAGGAGCAGGGGTGAATTATCTGTTAGCGTTTATTATATTTTGTTTTATAGTGCCTGCCTCAAGAGTGGGGATTGTCATAGAGGATATGCCTGCATATAAAGCGGGCATAGAGACAGGCGATAAAATTATCTCTATAAATGGCGACAAAACAGAATATTGGTATCAGGTGCTTGATATTATTTCGAAGAATCCTTATGCAAAGCCTCTTAATATCGAGATAGATAGAAAAGGAGAAATATCTGAAGTTGTGGTTATTCCCGATATTGTGGAATTAAAAGGATTATTACAGACGACAAAGAAAAGCTCTAAAATAGGCATAGGTTCTTATGGAGAGGTAGAACTGCTTAAGGCTAAGCCGTTACAATATATTGCAACAGGAGCCAGACAGACATTTTCAAATACAGCATTGACATATCGGTTTATATGGTATCTTATTACAGGTAAAGTAGCTTTAAAAGGTTCTGCCACAGGGCCTGTGGGCATAGCGGTAATCATAGGGCATGCTGTGAGCGTTGGTTTTATATATCTTGTTTATCTTATAGCCCATATCAATCTTGCCCTTGCTATATTTAACCTACTGCCGTTTCCTGTTCTAGACGGAGGGCACATACTGTTTCTTGGCATTGAAAAAATAAGAAAAAGGCCTATCAGCGTAAGGGTGCAGGAGATTATGCAATATGTGGCTATTTTTCTTATAATGCTTTTATTTGTGGTGATTACCTGGAATGATATAATGATGTGGGTTGTTAAAAAATAATGAGAAAAAAGACAAGGCAGATAAAATTAGGCGGCGTAAAAATAGGAGGCGGAGCCCCTGTATCTATACAGTCCATGATAAATACCGATACAAAGGATATATCCGCTGCAGTTAAACAGATAGGAGGCCTTTCCAAGGCAGGGTGTGAAATTATAAGGGTTGCGATAAAGGATAAGGAATGTGCTTCAGCCATTAAGAGCATAAAGAAAAAGATATCAATACCGCTTGAGGCAGATATACATTTTGATTATCGTCTGGCATTAATTGCCGCGGAATCAGGAGCAGACGGCATAAGGCTTAATCCGGGCAATATCACTAATCCCAAACATGTAAAAGCGGTCATAAGCGCCTGCAGCAGGATGAAGATTCCTATAAGGATTGGCGCAAATTCCGGGTCATTGACGGGAAAATACAAGTCATCAGGTACCTCGAATAAGGTATCAGGCATGGTAAAGAGTGTAATGGATTATCTAAAGCTGTTTGAAAGAGAGAGATTCTTTAATGTTATGATTTCTCTTAAGTCCTCAGATGTCCAGACAACCATATCTGCATATAGAAAGATCGCACTATTATGTGATTATCCGCTTCATCTTGGTGTTACAGCAACAGGCCAGGGCGAAGAGGCTATAATAAAATCCGCAATAGGCATAGGCACGCTATTATCAGAAGGAATAGGAGATACTATAAGGGTATCTTTGACAGGGGACCCTAAGCAGGAGATAACTGTAGCAAGGCATATATTACAGGCATTGAGTTTAAGGCGTTTTTATCATGATATAATTTCCTGTCCGACATGCGGCCGCTGCCAAGTGGACTTAGAAAAAATTGTCCAGCAGTTTAAAGATCAACTTACAACTTACAACTTACAACTTACAACTGGCAAGTTACTAACTATTGCCATAATGGGTTGCGAAGTAAATGGGCCAGGAGAGGCAAAAGACGCGGATATTGGTATTGCATTTGGACGGGATTCTGGTATACTATTTAAAAAAGGTAAGATTATCAAGAAGGTTAAAGCAAAGGATACTGTTAAGGAGTTATTAAATGCGTTATTCTAAGGCTTTTATCCCGACCTTAAAGGAAAACCCGGCTGATGCAGAGGCAATAAGCCATAAGCTTATGATAAGAGCGGGTCTAATCCGAAAGCTCGTAGCAGGGGCATATTCGTATCTTCCTCTAGGTTTTCGCGTGCTTAAAAAAATAGAAACCATTGTGCGTGAAGAAATGGATGCCTCAGGAGCGCTAGAGGTGCTTATGCCTGCCTTGCAGCCTGCCCAGTTATGGCATGAGACAGGAAGATACGATCTTATAGGAGATGAACTTGTAAAATTTAAAGACCGTACAGGAAGGGAAATGGTTATAGGCCCTACCCATGAAGAGGTCGTAACCTGTATAGCAAGAGACCACCTGCGATCATATAAGGATCTGCCCAAAATCATATACCAGATACAGACAAAGCTGCGCGATGAGCCACGCCCTCGTTTCGGCGTGATACGCAGCAAAGAGTTTATAATGAAGGATGGGTATAGTTTTGATCGTGACCAAAAAGGGCTTGATAAAAACTATAAGATCATGTTCGATGCTTATAAGCGCATATTCTCAAGATGCGGTTTGGATGCTAAAGCGGTAGAGGCAGATTCCGGATTTATGGGTGGCAGCGAATCCGCAGAGTTTATGGTTTTATCTAAAAGCGGAGAGGATATAATAGTTGCCTGTAAAAGCTGTGATTACAGGTCAAGTCTCGCCAAATCATCCTGTGTTTCTGCAGGTGAGCTTAAACCCGGGCCCCTGCCTTCTCAAACACCGAGCGGGGACTGCAAGCCCATAATTGAGGTAGAAACCCCTGGCATATCCACAGTAGAAAAGGTGTCAGAATTTTTGAAATGTATGCCAAAGGATATGATAAAGACGCTTATATATATAGCGGATAAAAAACCAGTAGCAGTATTAGTAAGAGGCGATCATGATGTAAATGAATCAAAGC
>Ga0208325_1000275_pt1 | contig 13848 bp, 11 predicted proteins | sample PL_2010_330m_FD_185486 | JGI IMG/M metagenome (GOLD analysis project Ga0208325, IMG submission 185486) | Freshwater microbial communities from Powell Lake, British Columbia, Canada to study Microbial Dark Matter (Phase II) - PL_2010_330m... | ecosystem: Environmental > Aquatic > Freshwater >...
TAACAATATTCTCCGTGGAGCCTACGGTTGAAAGCGTCAGTTTTTTTATGTTATACATATCCTTATCTTTTGTTTCTGTCGCTTCGGGCTTCATCTTATCCAAGTTAACACCGCTCTCGTTAGCCATTTCTTCTATTTTTTTCATAATAGACGGCAAACTCGTCTCTCCCGATTCGCTTGCTTCTATATATGGTTTTATCTTTTCAAACTCTTCATCAATATATTCTTTTTGCGAATCCATATACCGCGCTCTCTGCAGTTTCTCCTGTTCGGCATTTATCTGAATTGACAGGCTATCCAATTTGTCAAAAAAAGGCGAAAGCATAAAATGCTCAATGATAAAGAGGAAGAGCACGAACCCCACGACAATTATTAAAATTCGTTCCCTTTTACCCAAATTTTTTAAGTTTAGTTTCATAACGCTCCAATTACCACTTCACCCGCCGAACTCAATCCATCAACTTCGTAGGGGCACGGCATGCCGTGCCCTACTTAAGCCGGCAACTGACATTAAATTCGTTAAAATCGCCGGTTTCTTTAGACGCTTTCCGTGAATATCTAAGCTCCGCCTCTCCGAAAATTTTCGCGCTATTAAGATTTCTTACGAATTTAAACACTTCCCCCATATCCGTACCTCTTCCAACCATAGCCAGTTCTTTCTTTTTGTTATAAGTCAATCTATCGATGGTAATATTCGCCGGGGTAATCTTCGCCAATTCGTAATAGTAATAAAGAAAAGACTCTTTATATCTTGTAAAATTCTGTATTGTTTTTATTTTGGATAACTTCTGAGTCGGATTTTTGTTTATTTGCTGCAGCTTTTTTGTTTCCGCTTCAAGCTTATTCAGATACGCCTCTTTACTGTATATGTTTCCCATAAAAAACATCAGGCTGATCACAAGAAAATAAATAATTATACCGCCCGTCATAAACAAATTTTTTGTCATCTGCCGGGCGTCACGCCTTAACTTGGCTTCCGGCAATACAAAATTAAATTTGGGCGTTAAAGGATCCGTGGCAATACCTAAGAGCGGGGTCATGGAACTTCTGGTCAATATCCCATCAATATTCTTTATATCCTTGAGCGCCCTTATAACATCGGCGGGGTTAATCGTTTCAACTTTTATTCCAAGTGAACTCCCAACGCTATCTTCCAACTCCGTATTAAACCTTTTTATGCCTGTTAAGTACAATTTTTCAATATCTTCCACTTTACCTACGCGGGAAACGATCAGAGCCTGCCTAAGTTCCCCCGCGAATTTTAATACATTCGCGTTATCCCTTAAAGATTCATTATCCGCCGCGATACTTCTTGAAAACAATATTTGACTTCCTTTAAAAACAAAAAAATCCGTAAAATCATCACCGACATCAATACAGGCTTTTAACCTCGCGTCTCCGTTCTTCGCGAAGCGCCCTTTAAGAAGAAACGCCATTACACCAAAAGTGCTCAATACAATATTATCCGGATATAATCCTATTTTCTCAAACACCGAAAATTGCCGAATGAGCGTCTGGCGATGCATTATTCCCAAAATAACATTTGAAAATCCGGCCGCGTCTTTTTTGACCAACTCATAATTGTGTATGATTTCTTCCCGCGCGTACGGAACTTCCTGCGTAAGATGCAGACTGATAATATCGTCTAATTCTTTCTTGTCTTTAGCGGGAAATTTCAAATTCCGCAGAGTGGTCTGATTTCGAGGAACGCTTAATATCAGAGGTTTAAATTTTTTATAAAGTTTTTCGTCGACAATAGAAGAAACTGTCTTTGCCAATTCTTCCTGTGTTTTTGATTTAAGCGTCCTATTGGCGACACCGGCAATCTGCACTTCCTTTAAAATGCTTGTGCCCCATATAGCTTTTACAAAATTTTTCCCAATTTCGAAAATAATCATAATTCAAGTTCCAGGGTTCAGGGTTCAGTGTCCAGTGTTCAGTGTCCAGTGTTCAGGGTTCAGGGTTCAGGGTTCAGGGTTCAGTGTCCAGGGTTCAGGGTTCAGGGTTTCCGCCAAAGGCGGACCCGCCTCCGGCGGGAAACCTGCAACCTGTAACTTGTACCTTGCAACTTGTAAGTTACTGCACAAACAAACTCATTTCGAAAATAGGCAGAAGAACCGCGATCACTATAAATCCCAGTATCCCCCCCACAAATAAAATAGCCAAAGGTTCAATAAGGGACGTCACCACTTTTGTAGCGGTTTCAACATCTTCCGCGTATCCTTTCGAAATTTCCGTTAAGATCTCATCTAATCTCCCGCTGGCTTCACCCACAGCCACCATTCTGACAAACATATCCGGTAAAAACTTGCAATTCGTCCTTAAACTTTCCTCGAGTCCCGCGCCTTCGACGATCTGCTGACACGCGTTTTCGAGTTCTTTTTGCGCGTCAGGATCCGAGATAAGCGGAACGGATATTTTTATTGAATCCAAAAGTGACACTCCACTCGAAAGAAGTATGGAAAGCCCTCCGGCAAAACGGCATAAAGACTGGTTATAAATAATGTCCTTTATCACCGGTATTTTTTTCTTGAGCGCGCTTACCGCTTTTCTCTGCCACGAAGCGCGGCGCGTATAAAAAAGAAGCGCGGACCCCGCGATGAACAACCCCAGCATGATCATCCAATATTTCGAACAAAACCCGGACACATTGAGCAGAACTTTTGTGGCAAACGGCAGTTTATCACCGAGATCTTCAAAAAGCGAAGTAAGTTTCGGCACCACGAACGTAATAATAAATATGATCGAAGCCGCTCCCACAGTAACCATCACCGAAGGATACGCGAGAGATGAAATAACTTTTTGCGATAACTGCCTTTCCCCGTCCATATATCCGGCAATCTGCTCCATCGCGTAATCAAGTTTCCCGCTGGCTTCGCCGGCCTTGATAATACTTACAAAAAGCGGGTTAAAATATTGCGGGAATTCCGCAAGAGAACCCGAAAAAGTATTACCGTCTCTGACAGATTCTATTATGGTTTTTAAAACTTTTTTAAACTCTCTGTTGGTAACTTGATCTTCTAAAAAATACAGACTCCGGAGAATCGGTTCCTGTGATTTTAAAAGCACTTTTAATTTTTTCGTAAACAAATATATGTGCTTCCTTGACACTTTCCCGCCGCCGCGCACCGCGGAAACCGCTTTCAGCGGTTGGCGTTTCTGTTTCCCCGGCTGTACGGATTTAGACGCGGCCTGACTGCTTTCAGAAACAGCCATAGGAAACATTCCCATTTCTTGGATCTTAGACACGGCATTAGCCTCGCTTGCCGCCTCGATAACCCCTTCCACAATCTCAAGAGGCCCCTTTTTCGCCTTATATCTAAATTTCATACCCTCCCCCGCCTTTATCACTTGCGTTTTTAAATAGGTTTAAATAGGGACAGACACCTATTTAAAAACGCAAGTTGCAAGTTCCAAGTTTCAAGCTGCAAGCTACAAGCTACAAGCTTTCCGCCAAAGGCGGACCCGCCTCCGGCGGGAAACCTGAAACTTGTACCCTGTACCCTGAACCCTGAACCTTCTACCCCAACTCCACGAACACAAGAAGCGCGTTCCCGCTGAATTTCGCCATACCGTCTTTTATGGGAAACAGTTCAGGAGCTTTCTGACGTACTATTTCTTCAACCTTAACTATACCCCTTCTCAACCGATAAAGAAAGGGTTGATGAAAATCTAAAACCGAAAATTCCCCATCCAATCCCGGCAAAATCGCCTGATAAGCCTCCCTCTCATATATCACATCTTTCCCATTCATCACTACCACCCGCATAATAACCCCACCCCTAAAATCCCCCCAACCTACCACCCCACCACCAACCTCGTAGGTTGCTATCAACCTACGAGGTTGGTGGTGGGGTTTTCCACTTGCGTGGTGAAACTGGGGTGTATTTTGTTATTTTACTCCACTTGGTGCTTTGTTTTTTGCGGGATAGTGGGATGATGTGTATTATCTGTCGTCCACGTCGGTTACCCGCAGGACCTCCTCTATGCTTGTAATGCCTTGTTCGACCTTCAACCATCCGTTCTCTCTGAGCGTTCTCATACCTTTTTCTCTGGCTTTCTGCCTGAGTTCATTGCTGGATACGCCCTTAAGAACCATTTCCTGAATCTCGTTATCCAGGACAAAAACCTCATGGATAGCGGTTCGTCCTCTGTATCCCGTATACCGGCACGCGTCACACCCTTTACCTTTATAGTGTTTCGTAACGGGTATATTTTGAGCGGCCGCCACCCCTTCCATATTGTGCTCCTCTTTACACTTATTACAGACTATTCTCACTAACCTCTGCGCGATAAACGACTTGACGGCAGAAACCAAAAGAAACGGCTCTATCCCCATGTCTACAAGTCTGGCAACACCGCTGGTCGCGTCATTGGTATGTATCGTTGAAAAAATAAGATGCCCCGTCAAAGCGCTCCTGACCGCGAGTTCCGCTGTTTCTTTATCTCGAACCTCGCCGATCATAATGATGTCAGGGTCGTGCCTTAAAATGCTCCGAAGAGCGCTGGCAAACGTCAATCCGACTTTCGGCGATATTTGTATCTGCATAATATCGTCCATTTCGTATTCCATCGGATCTTCTATCGTTATTATTTTCGTATCCAAAGACTTGATCTCGTTAAGGCAGGTATATAACGTAGTGGTTTTACCGCTTCCGGTAGGACCGGCTAAAAATATTACTCCAATCGGCATATGAATAATCTTTTTCACCTTTTCAAGATCGTCTTTTAAAAAACCCAACTCATTAATATCATAAACCATTTCACTCGGCAAAATTCTTATTACAATATTTTCGCCCCGCGTTACCGGGATAACGGAAATCCTGAGATCTATCTCCGAACCATGAAACTTAATTTTTACCCGGCCGTCCTGGGGAACCCTTTTTTCAACAACATCAAGACCCGATATTATCTTTATTCTGGAGACCATCGCCGAATAAAGTTGTTTTATTTCCGCGGGAAGCGCTAAATCATACAATATACCGTCGACACGGCACCTTATTTTAACCTTCTCGTTATACGCTTCCAAATGAATATCAGTCGCCTTCGACTTGATCGCCGACATAAATATCTGATCAACCAGTTTAATAACAGAAGCCCCGCCGGCAGTTTGTTCGATATCTTCGACTTTGGACTCCGTCAACCCCTCTTTTGCTTTCGCGGGTTCTTTTCCTTCGAGTATCCGCTGAACGGTTTCAGCTCCGACACCGTAATATTTATGAATAGCTTCCAGAATTTCATTGCTCGGAGCCAGAACAACCTCCGTCCCGTAACCAAGCAATAATTTAATGTCTTCGGTCGACCATATTTCAAGCGGATCGGATATCGCGAGAGTTAAAACATTGTCCTGTATCGCCAAAGGCATAAACTTGTAGTGCCAGACAAATTTAACCGGAATCGCTTTTATCACGTCTTCAGGAATATCAAGGTCTCTCAATGTGGGATAATACGGAACATCAAACTGTTTACTTAAAGCCAGAAGTAACTGCTCTTCGGTAACATGCCCCAATTCAAGAATTACCTTCCCGAAAATTTCTCCTGTCTGCTTGCATTTAACCAGCGCCTCGCTTAACTGTGTTTCATTGATCGCGCCCATTTTCAGCAGTATTTGTCCCAGTTTTTCCATATTGCCCCTCGTCTATTTGTTTATTGTCACACACTTTCGTTCATCCTCGTAGGATGGTAGCAAAGAGCACTACCAACCTACGAGGATGAACTTCCAAACTTCATTCACCATATAAATCAGATTCTTCGCTCCGCTCAGAACGACGAGCGTACGCATAACGCCCACCTCTCCGCAACACTCCCCACTCCGTCATTCTGAGGAGGGCTCTTTCCGACGAAGAACCCCATCCATTTCCACCCTGCACGCTGCTGCCTTTCCCCTCGCACCGTCCCGTTCATTGTTCGTTGCACCTTCACACCACCATCCTCGTAGGTTAGCGGCGGCTCTTCTCGCCGCTAACCTACCTGGTTGGTGGTGTCCACCCCGACCCTTCACATCATCAAAGCCCCTATCATATAAAAATCTTCCGCGGGCACTTTATCCATTCTGCCGGTGATTATTTTTTCGCATCCGTCCAATGTTTCCTCCAACTCAACAAATTGACCCTTCTTGCCGGTATATTTTTCCGCGACAAAAAACGGCTGAGTTAAAAAATTCTGAAGTTTTAGCGCGCGCTCGTATGAAGTTCTTTCCTGCCAGGAAAGTTCGTCCGTTCCGACAACCGCCACCAATTTTTGAAGCTCTTCAAATTTCTGAAATATTTTTTTAGTTTCATTGGCGATCCTAAAATGTTTTTCGCCGATTATCGACGCGTCCAAAAACGACGATGAAGATGATATCGGATTGATCGCCGGATAAAGCCCTTTCTGCACATGTTCACGTGAAAGAACCATTATCGAATCCAAATGGGAAAAAATAGTAACTACCGCCGGATCCGTCAAATCATCCGCCGGAACATATACCGCTTCAACCGACGTAATTGAAGAAGCCTCGCTTGAACGTATTCTTTCATGAAATTCGCTCACCTCTGAAACAAGTGTCGGCTGATATCCGGTCTCCGACGGAATTCGTCCCATAAGAGCCGAAAGCTCCGCGCCGGCTTGAGTGAACCTAAAAACATTATCAATAAAAAATATAACGTCTTCCCCTTTTTCCTGCATAGATTCGGCAACGGTCACACCGCTGAACGCGACTTCATACCTCACCCCCGGAGATTCGTTCATCTGCCCGAAAATAAGAGCCACCCTGTCCAATATTCCGGTCTCCTCCATTTCGAAATAAAGCTCGTTACCTTCTCTTATACGCTCCCCCGCCCCCGTAAACACACAAGACGCGCCTCGTTTTTTAACAACATTGTGTATTATTTCCAGCGTCAAAACACTTTTTCCAAGCGCCGCGCCGCCCAATATCCCGGTTTTAGACCCGACAACAAAAGGAAATAACAAGTCGAGCATTTTTATGCCGGTCTCAATAATTCTGTATTCACGTTTTTCATCTAAAATAACATCATTCATCCCCGCGCGCGCGGCTCTTCTTATCGGAACCCGCGCTCGCGTTTCCTTAATAGGCCCCTTTCCGTCAAGCGGCGCGCCAAAAACATTCATCAGCCTTCCGTAACAATCCACCGAATCAGGCATCGTAATAACATCCCCGGTCGACACCGCCGGTGATGAGCGTCTAAGCCCCATATTCAAGGTGAGACACATGCACTTAACAACTTTGTTCTCAAGCTGTTCTATAACCTCCATCACAACTTCACTGCCATCAACAGCTTCGGCTTTCACAATTTCATAAGTAAGCGGCGCGTATTCCGCGTCCCTGAACGAAACCTCAACTATCGGTCCCTTCACCGCGACGATTTTCCCTTTTCTCACTATTTTCTTTTTAGTCTCCATATTTACACGTCCAAGTTACAGGTTACAAGTTACAAGCTTCAAGTTACAAGCTTCAGGTTACAGGCTTCAGGCTTCAGGGTTCAAGTTTCAGGTTACAGGTTTCCCGCCGGAGGCGGGTCCGCCTTTGGCGGAATGCTTGAAGCTTGCAACTTGAAACTTGCGGCTTGAAGCAGGTTTCCCGCCGGAGGCGGGTCCGCCTTCGGCGGAAAGCTTGTAGCTTGTAACCTGTACCCTGAAACTTGAATCAATTCATCGTTATCGCGCGTGTGGCGAATATTTCTCTTATAACCGTGTCATTCAACGCGTGAACCGACTTGAAATATTGAAACCGCATTTTTTCGGTTATTTTTTTCAGTTCATCGGAACTATTCTCAAGATGCATAACTTTTGTTGCCCATTCTGAAAGTTTACTCAACCAAAATATCTTATTCAAATTACTTTCAAGCCATAACTTCGCCAAATATTCAGTCACGCGCGCCTCTTCCGGCGCGACAATCGTCTCAATAATCCGCTCATCTCTCACGTAAGTTATAAGTTCATCCGCGGGGAGAAGCCTTACAGTTTCCAGCTGATGACTCGTAAAAGATTTATAGTGAACATATGAAACATAAAACGAACCGATCCGCTTACTTCGAAATAACCGCATAACATAATTACTTATCGCGCTTACATGCTTTGTATCAACCGTGTTTCCAACAGTCGGAAACACCGTCGGACGCATTCCGGAATCTTTCAAGAGTTTCGCGCCTTTCTCCCCAAGCACGATAGCATCTATATTCCCGCGCATCCCTTTGGCCAAGGCCATATTTAAAATACGCGTATTAACCCCGCCGAGAAACCCTTCATCGGAACAAACCAATAAAAAAGCCTTCTTTTCCACGTTGTTCCCGACAAAAAACGGATCCTCTTTTGCCGTCGGTTTTAATAATTCACAGCATTCAACTACACGATGTTTAAGAGTATCTTCTTGGGGAACTTTTTCAGAAATTCTCGAAAATTCACTCGAGGCAATAAACTTTAAAACGTCAATAACCCCTTTTAAGTTCTCGTTATACCCCAAATTTTTTTTCGCCTCGGCTACGGGAATCATAATGTTCAATTAGTCACAGGTTGCAAGTTACAAGTTGCAGGTTTTCCCGCCGAAGGCGGGCCCGCCTTCGGCGGGAACCTGTAACCTGAAACCTGTAACTTGTTAACTTGTACCCTATGTCAACAACTCGTATTCTTTAAAAAACTCCATAAACGCTTTATTGATGTTCTTTTTTATTTCGGGAGTCAATTCTTTCTTTATTTTTATCTCCTCTAAGATTTCCGGATGTTTTTCTTCCATAAACTCTAAAACATGCTTCTCGAATTTCACAATTTCTTCCCGGGCGAACGAATCAAGCACTCCAATGTCAAAAGCGTAAAAGATCAATATCTCTTCCATTTCGGAAATAGGCGCGTTTGCCGGCTGAATAAGAATTTCCGTGAGTGTTTGTCCTCGGCTTATTTTTTTCGCGATTTCACCCGATATTTTCGCGCGCATTTTCGTAAGTTTCTGCAGTTCCTTAAACTGCGCGTATTCCAAACGCAGTTGTACACTCACTTCTTTAAGCGCTTTAGACTGAACCTTGCTCCCTATACGTGAAACCGAAAGACCCACATCCACCGCAGGACGAAACCCTTCATTAAAGAGAACGGAACTCGTATATATCTGCCCATCCGTCATAGATACCAAATTCGTCTGAACATATCCGGTAATATCCCCCTGCAAAGTATCCGCGATAGGAAGAAACGTCATGCTCCCTCCGATTTCGGGATTCATCCTGCAGGCTCTTTCCATAAGCTGAGAATGCACATAAAATATATCTCCCGGATAAGCTTCGCGTCCGGGGGAACGGTTCAAAAGAAGCGCGATCTGCCGATAAATCCACGCGTGACGAGTAAGATTATCAAAAACAACCAATACATCTTTTTTTTGATCCACAAAATGTTCACCTATCGCCGAAGCGACATAAGGCGCCAAATACTGTTCTGTAGAGGAAGCCGATGCCGGCGCCGCGACAACTATCGTGTGCTCCATCGCGTCATTTTCGTTAAGCGCTTCAATTATTTTCACCATAGACGTATAACTTCCGCCAATCCAGCAATAAATACATACAACATCTTTGCCTTTCTGATTTATTACGGCATCCATGGCAAGCGTGGTTTTCCCGGTTTGACGATCGCCGATTATAAGCTCTCTCTGACCTTTTCCCACGGCGATCATCGTGTCGAGTATTTTGATACCCGTCTTCAACGACTCCGTAATGGGCACTCTCGACATAATGGCGGGGGCATCCTTAAACACAGGGTTGTACGCGGAAGGTTTGATCGGACCTTTTCCATCCATAGGTTTGGCAAGCGCGTTCACTATCCGGCCGAGAAGCTTATCCGTCACCGGAACCCGAAACAGATCTCCGCGGGAAACCGCCTTGTCTCCCGCCTTCGCGTCAATTCCGCTCCCCATTAAAAGCGCGACTATTTTTTTTTCATCAAACTCGATAACAAGCCCTTTATCGCCCGACTCAAAATCAAGAAGCTCGCCAAAAACACAATTGGGAATACCGCTTATGGTAATAACATCTTTCTTTATGTCAACAATTTTACCAATTTCCGTTATTTCAACAGGATTTTTCTTAATTTTCTTCATAAAGGCATTTTATCCGGATATTTTGCTTTCATTAGGTAATTTCCCATTCACTAAGCCCACCCACCTGACCCCTGAACCCTGCACCCTGTAAGCTCTTTAAACAATCCCCTCTTTCATCTCAAGCACCGCTTTCTGAAGCCGGTACGCTATTCCGCCGTCTATTATGCTTTCCCCGATTTTTAAAATCAATCCGCCGAGTACATTTTTATCAACACTGAACACCACTTTTTTTTCTTCTTCGGAATTTTTTTTAATAACTTTTAAAATATGTTCTTCATCCTGTTTGCTTAATTTATCCGCCGTGATTATTTCCATATCTTCATTTTTTGATACAAGCGCGCGGACATTATCCGCCTCAAACAAAGTTTCTATAACTTCTTTTGAAATTCCGCATCGTAATCCGGAAAGCTCTTCATCGGAAAAAACATGCCGTAAAATTAAAGCCGCGGAATCAACCGCCCGGCGCGCGATCTCACGATCAGCTTCCTTCATAACTTTCTCTTTTTCCCGCATAGAACTGGATATTATACGTTTGGCTTCTTCTTTCGCTCTCTGCCGCGCGTTATCACGCACCTCTTTAGAATTTTCTTTCGCCGCGTTAATGATTTCGGCGGCCGCTTTTTCAGCTTCCGTTATTTTTGCGCCGTACTCTTTCGCGGTCTTTTCGATCTTATCGTTAAGATCCGCCTCTTTCGCCAAATTATCTTTATCAAGTTTCTTTATCCTCCTCAGCCCGACCTCAAGCTGTTTATGAAGAAGCATCCTAAGAAACAAAACAATAGCGACAACCGTAGCGATCTGAAGCAGAACAAACGGAATAATTAAAGTCGGTGACATAATTTATCTCTCGCTTTCAATGTTGATTGGCTTGTTAGTTAAAAAGAACAAATCCCATACGGCGCGGCCTTCCCTATATCTGTAACACGTTTTCTATTTCTTTAATAAAGTTTTTTGGCTCGTTCCAAATGTTTTCTCGCTTCATCTTCGGACACTATAATGTAGTCCCCATAATCTCCTCGTTCTCTGATATCCTTTGCTTCTGCTAATAAACGTCCCATATTTTTCGAAAGAATTCCTTCTTTAACAAAATGTTGATTAAAAAGCGAGATAACACCGGAATGTTTCGCGCTATCATATCCTTTTGTTGCCAATACCGCTCGTGCGGCTGAAAACATGGCGCAATACGCCCTAGACGCGGCATCTTTATACTGTTTTGCTTTCAACAAAATTTCGGAAGAAAGAATTTTTTCATTAGCATCTTTCACCCGATATCGCGCAAGCTCTTCTTTCATATTTCTATTGCCTCCCGATTTATGTTTTCAATAAAAAATGAACCTAACCTTTTGTTTTCGTTATATTCTTCTTCCGAAAAAATAGATAAAGAAATTTTATGTTCGTAATACGGGTCTACATCAAACAAAACTTCGTATATTTCATCACAAATTTCCAAATTTCGATTTTTAAGAACGATTATTATGTCAATGTCCGACTCGTTTACAGCTTCCCCGCGAGTTTGTGAACCAAATAATTTAACAAAAACAAGGTTATCTCCAAGAAAATTTCTTATTTTGCTGCAAAAAATTTTTATAGTCTTTCCATTTTTAGCCATAAATAAAAGTTTATTAACTGTTTTACTTTTCCACATCATTTTCACCTTTTTTGATATTAAAATCCCCTGAGTTCAACCTCATAGGATGGCGGTAAAGAACACCACCAACCTACGAGGATGAACTCCCACTTTCTCAATCTACCACACACATAATACACATTTACCCAAGCGAATTCAATACCGCCAAAAGCGAAATGATCGCGATCGCTTCGGCGAATATGAATGACAGTATCATGGTAATAAGTATTTTGGATGAAGCTGAAGGATTTCTTGAGAGCCCTTGAACCGAAGCGTATCCGACAAGAGCGATAACAATGGAAGGCCCTAACGAACTCATAAGCATTACAAAGATAAGGACTATTATTTTCATATATTTATTTTTACCAATCCACGCTTAAACTGTCCGCGTTTACTATATTTTGATAATTTTTCGCGTTTATGTATTCAATGAACTTTATGTCCATATCTTCCGGTGTTTCAAAATTATAAATTCGGGCTATCGCGTCCCAAAACTCGCGTCCGTCCCGGATCTCTTTACACAAGTTCATGAACCGCGTTTTGCCGTATTCTTCAAGCAGGAATATTACAAGAGACGCCGAAAGAGAGTAAAATATTCTCGCGTCTTTTATGTTTTTTCCTTCCACCTCGCTTAGATCTCGAAGAGCAATATACCCGTTCTTCTCAACCAAATCTTTTACCGGTAAAAGATATCTCGGCAAACTGTTTTTTTCATTACTGCACGCGACACCTTCGTCAAACCAAAGCGGAAGACGCGTGTCCACTCCGACAAATTCTCTTAAGACAATATGCGTAAGTTCATGAGGTAGTATAACATCAAAAAAATTCCGCTCAAAGTAAAAAGTATTAATTATTTTCTCTTCAACTTGAACATACGCGCCGGACCAATTTTTGCGTCCCGTTCCCTCAACATACGCCTGGCGTGTGGTATACACATATATCGTCGCCCTGTCTTCCCATAACCAAAAATTGAACCGGCTGAACCCTAATCGATCAGTTATTAGGCGATAATATTTTTCACATTTACGGGAAAAGCCGCGTATGTACTTGTCCGGGATTTCCGGCGCGGAATAAATTATAAAATGAGCGTCTTTATGCTCCTTCCACCCCTCCGGAACGGAAGCGTCATACGAAGAAAAAGCCGCCGGAGAAAAAGCGCCCGAAATTAAAGCGATAATCATAAAATATGTTATGAATTTTTTCACGATTAAACTCCAAACTTCCTTCACCATATAAACCAGATTCTTCGCTCCGCTCAGAATGACGAGCGAGCGCATAACTCCCACCTCTCCGCAACACTCCCCACTCCGTCATTCTGAGGAGGGCTCTTTCCGACGAAGAACCCCATCCTTTTCCACCCTGCACGCTGCTGCCTTTCCCCTCGCACCGTCCGTTCAGAGTTCGTTGAGATTCTTCGCTCCGCTCAGAATGACGAATGAGGGGAGTCGTTCATTGTTCGTTCAGATCCTTCGCTCCGCTCAGAATGACGAGTGAGGGGAGTCGTTCATTGTTCGTTCAGATTCTTCGCTCCGCTCAGAATGACGAGCGAGCGCATAACTCCCACCTCTCCGCAACACTCCCCACTCCGTCATTCTGAGGAGGGCTCTTTCCGACGAAGAACCCCATCCTTTTCCACCCTGCACGCTGCTGCCTTTCCCCTCGCACCGTCCGTTCAGAGTTCGTTGAGATTCTTCGCTCCGCTCAGAATGACGAATGAGGGGGTTCGTTCACGTTCGTTCAGATCCTTCGCTCCGTTCAGGATGACGAACGCGGGTTGCTTTCGTCATCCGCGTCCGCGTCCGAGGCGGGGGCGGAGTCTTCTTCGGGTTCGAAGGTTGGGACGTCGGATAATCTCAGCTGACGTTGCCACGCGAAATAGAAACCGCCGCTTAGTATGCCCAGGAACAGGATTATAGCGGCTATCAGGCGCCAGGTTATGTGTACTGAAACGGGTTTTACCTGACTTAATAGTGACCTCATCAGGATCAGGCTCAGATTCGCTTCTTCCATAAGTTTAAGGTTTTCTCTGTATTGAGAAATATGCACTTCAGGATTTATCGGAGTGTCTTTCTGCCGCGCTTCAACGCGATCCAACTGATCTTCGATTTCCAAAAGCAGAAACTTCGCCCTGTCACTAAATTCCGAA
>Ga0208325_1000277_pt1 | contig 13766 bp, 19 predicted proteins | sample PL_2010_330m_FD_185486 | JGI IMG/M metagenome (GOLD analysis project Ga0208325, IMG submission 185486) | Freshwater microbial communities from Powell Lake, British Columbia, Canada to study Microbial Dark Matter (Phase II) - PL_2010_330m... | ecosystem: Environmental > Aquatic > Freshwater >...
AGCGGCAACATACCGAGGCGGTGCTAATCTCGGTGGATTATCCTATCTCAAAGCCTATGGGGTTTTTAAAGGCTTTGGCACGGGAGCTACGAGTGCCGGAGCTACGGCGGCAGGATGATTTATATACCGCAATCGTTGAACGGCTGAAGGGTAGCGAAAAGATACTGATTATTGACGAGGCGCAGCATTTGGTATATTCGGCATTGGAGGTTATCCGTGGCATACATGACGCAACGGATGTGGCGGTGGTGTTGGTTGGTAACCATGAGGTATATACAAAGTTAGTGGGGCGTGGGGAGGCGGCATTTGCACAATTATACTCACGCATAGCGATACGCAAGCATATGAGGACTGCCGATATTAAGATGAGCGACATCGAGAGGATATTCCCTGAGGTTGAGACAGAGGCGCAAAAGTTTTTATATGAGATAAGCAAGACACGGTGGGGGCTTAGGGCGGCGGTTAATGCGTATGTGAACGGCGCCAATTCCGATGATGTGAGCCTAAAGGGGCTGAAGAATGTTATCAGGTATATGGGGGTTGGGGGGAATGTAGCAAGTTAGAGGTCAGAGGTCAGAAGTCAGATGACAGAACGCCTGCGGGCGGGACGGGCGGCCACAGGGAGCCGCCCCTACAGGAAACAATGAAATAATAAAAAAATTGTAAGGGGGAAATTAGTAATGGCAGAGAAAAGGTATAAGAAAATCAGCAAGGGCGGGGCTATAACGATACCGAGCGACATTAGGCGGGAATTTGGGTTTAACGGCGGGGACGGGGTAAGTATTCGGTGGACGGAAAGCGGAGCGTTAATTATTGAGAAGAGTGCGGAGATTTGTTTTTTCTGCGGGGGGAATGAGGAGTGCAAAAAGTTTTGGGGTAGGGATATTTGCAGTATATGTCAAGAAACGATTGCAAATGAGTTTATTTCGGAGATGTAATGTTACGGTGGAAAACTCCCTCCATCAACTGCGGTTGACACCTCCCTCGGTGAGGGAGGTTGGGACGGATGCGGGCGGGCATTCCCTTTGGTCAGCAACCGCCCCTACGGAGAACGGCGGAACGCCACAGAGGGCGTTCCCTACAAGATAGGTGGAAGGGCGGGACGGATAAATCCGTCCCCTACAAATTGAAATGGAGGTATTGGAATGAGTGAATTAACGGTTAATGAGATTCGGGAAAAGGTGGATACTCTCGTGGAATGGGACAGGCTTATGAAAGAGGGCAAGAGGATTGTGGACGGGCTTAAGGCGGAGCTGCAAAAGGAAGGTACGGAGCGGCTCAAGCAGGGGGTTATTAAGCAGGTGGAGTTTAACGGGAGCGGGGCTAACCGTGTGGTGGTTACCGATAGCGAGACGGTTGAGTTGGTTTATCACGGTATAATTTTAAACGTGTTTGGGGATATGGCGGATAACCTGATAGAGCAGGATGTGAGCTATAAACCGAAAGCAGGGTTTAAAAAATTGGCGCAGGCGGTGTTTAACGGACAGTATGGAGAGAAGACCAAGGCGGAGGTTATCGGGGAGCTTGGTGTGGATGTTAAGACGGGGAAGCTGCTTGATAAGAGGCTTAAAGGTACGATTAAAAAGGATATGGAAGCTATTGAGGTTATATTGGGATTTGATGCGATGCTTGCCGAGCAGTTAGCAATAAAGATTGCCGAGGCTATAGTATATGAACAGATAGTTGCTATTGGCGGGGCTGCTCAGAAAGATTTTGCCGAGGTGGTGTGTGCAATTAGGAATGCGATGATTGTAGATGAGAAGATTTCGTTGGCGGTGGAGTACCCGCAGGATAAAGTGAAAGCGCCGAAGGCGGAGAGTAAGATAGAGGCGGCGTAAAGAAAAGGGGGAAGTAAAGTGGCAAGTGCGGCGCAGATACGGCATATTTGGGGATTGGGCAGAGAATTAAACATGGATAAGGATATGATTTATCAGGTTATGTTTAATATGACGGCGCAGGAGCATATGTCGGCAATGACAACTAAAGAGGCAAATACCGTGATTGATGAGCTGAAACGGTATGCCGGAAAGGGAGACACGCCCGGCATGATTACACAGGCGCAGGTGCAAAAGATACGCGCGCTTGAGTATGAGCTGGGATGGCATGACGAGCCAAAGCGATTGGCGGGGTTTATTAAGAAGTATACTCATGTTGACAGGATGATGTGGCTGAAGGTGTATCAGGCAAGCAATGTGATTGAGGCAATGAAGAAGGTGATTGATAGGGAAAATGAGAAGGGAAACGGACATAAGGATGAGATATTATAAAATTGGTGAAGTTGATTATCTTGTTGGATTAGGCAATAAAGTATGTGAAAAACCTGTCGCGATATGTTTAAGCCATAAGATTTATTTAGAGGAGTGCGATATAGAACGGAAAAAATGACTTAAGAAACCTGATACGAGAATGTTTGGGGTACATAGGTGTAATTGGTTAAAGTATTTATAGGTTGGAGCCTGCGGGCGAGGCGGGCGGGCACGGAGACCCGCCCCTACAGGAAGGGGCGGAACGCCACAGGGAGCGTTCCCTACAAAAGAATTGAAGGGAGTTTTGATTGTGAAGTATGCGATAATGTTAGACCCTGGGCATGGTGGAGATAATAGAGGTGCGTGTGCCAATGGAATTTTGGAGAAGGATGTAAACTGGAAGACCTCAGTTGAGGTTCGGGATATGCTTGAGGCGCGGGGGATTGCTGTGGAGCTGACAAGGACGGAAGACGAATGTCCTTCCCTTCAGGAGAGGGCGCAGAGGGCAAGGGCTTGGGGAGCGGATTTGTTAATCTCAATACATCATAACGCTGGGGGCGGGGGCGGCGCAGGGTATGAGATATTTAAAAGCGTAAAGGCGACATTGGATGACAATATGGCGGTGATGTTGGCAGGTGAATACAGCAAGGTGCAAAAGGCGCATGGGGTAGGCATATTTACAAAAACATTGGCGACCGGAAGAGATTATTACGGGATAATAAGGTACAATGTCGCTCTGGGTATTCCGGCGATAATCAGTGAGTATTGTTATTTGGACAGCCCTGATGTTTTGCATATCAATACCGATGAGGGAATATATAAAGAGGCGGAGGCGATTGCAAAAGCGGGGTGCCGGTTATGCGGGGTAGATTGGGAGATTAAGCCTTTGACACCTGTAACGCCGATTGAGGAGCGGATTGCGCTGGCGATGGTGGATAAGGGATGGAGTAAAGACCCGGCGTATTGGCAGGCGTGTATGGAGGGGAAACGTGCGGCGGATAGTATTAGTTTGGTGACGATACTGGGGAAAGCGGTTGGGATAAGCGAGTGATGTTTTAAGGTTGTAACCCCCCAGCCCTGCGGGGCAGCCCCCCTAATATGGGGGCGATGGGGAAAACGGAGGGCGGAGTAGAACCCCGCCCCTACAAAAGGGGTAATGATTTGGAAGCGGCGAGAGAGATTAATATAGTGCAGATGCCGTCTTGGTGGGCGGAGCTGAAGGAGAATGAGCTGCCAGAGCCGTATAAGGAGATAGCGTCGTTAATTGGGGTGGATGATGCGGTTAAGCTGTTTCGGATGCAGGGGCGGGCGGTGTACCTTGGTAAGCGGCAGAAGTCGGGACAGCAGACCGAGAACTGGATTGAGCTTGTTAATATAATAGGGATTGATAACGCAAACAAGATTCGCAAGAGGTTTTCAGACTGGATGTATTTTAAAAAGGCGGACGAACTGCTACGGGAACGGCGAGATGAGATGATGTTTATGGACTTTGACGGTGGCAACTATGGGGCGTTGGCAACAAAATATCAATTGACAGAGCGATGGGTGCGTGATATAATAGACGGCAGGCGTAAGGTTGAGCAGTGGGAGCAGGTTGGGTTGTTTGGTGATTAGATGTTAGAAGTTAGAGGTTAGAGATTGGAACGCCTGCGGGCGTGACGGGCGGAACGCCACAGAGGGCGTTCCCTACAATATAGGTAATCGTTGAAGCGGTTCAATGGGATTTGGGAATAAAATATTATATAATCTCGGTAGAAAGAGCAAGCAGGCTCTTCCTACCGAGATTATTTTTTTTGCCACAAATAATCTTGGGAATTTCCCCCTTTGATGTTTGGCGGGCGGGTTTTGGAACTCTCCTTTTCCTGCCCGGCAAATGTTTATAATAAAGGGGAACGCTGCGGCGGGGAGATTCTTCGCTACGTTCAGAAAGACAGACCGCCTGCGGGCGGGGCGGAACGCCACAGGGAGCGTTCCCTACAGGGTAACATTATGCGGGCGTATGCGATACGCCCCTACAGGAAAATAGCGGGACGGATAAATCCGTCCCCTACAATAAAAATTTTTAAGGGGGAATTGGTAATGGCAGAGGTTTTTTGGGGACAGGTATTGCCGGCGCTTGTGAGCTTGGCGGCGGCGGCGGTTTGTTACGGCATTGGGGTATTGACAAACTGGATTAGGCAAAAGGCAGATATTGACGGCAAGAACCATGCAGACTCCGTTATCAGTATGGCATTGTATGAAGCGGAGAGGATTGTGCAGGTGGTTGTTGGCAAGACCGAACAGACGGTCGCTGAGCAGCTGAGACAGGATGTGAAAGACGGTAAGGCGGATAAGAGTGAATTAGATAAGTTAGGAAGTTACGCATTCATGGAAGTTAAGCGTATTTTGGGACAGGAAACGCTTGATTTAATACAATTGCATCTTGGAGATGTAAATATTTATTTAGGCGGGTTGATTGAAAATGCGGTGTATCAGATGAAGCAGAATAAGGTTGTCCCGTTGCCGTCGGGGGTTAATGTTCAGACGGTTGTTCATCAGGATGTCGGGGATGAGCTGATTCCCCAGGAGGAGAAGAGGACATTGGCGTAACGGTGAGGGAGCGGCAACTTCGGGCGGCACAAGGCACGCCCCTACAGGGTAGCAAATAGGTGGAAGGGCAAAGGCGTAAGGCGGGACGGATAAATCCGTCCCCTACAAAAGATTGACGGGAGTGGACAGCTTTGGGCTTGGATGATGTTTTAAAGATTGCAAATGTTATTATGGTGCCTATACAGATTGTTGTTCTTTTTGTATTGCCGGGATATAGGCGGCAGATAACTAAGCTCGAAGAGGCGGATAAGGAAAATAAGGTTAAAATTGAAAAAACAGAGGCTGAACATAAGGAAGAAATAAGAAAAATAAACGAAAAGATACACAATATAGTTGAGGAGTTGCCGGGGAAGTATGTTACCAAAGAGGAGTTTTTAAAGTCAACAGGTGAGATATTTTCGATTTTAAACGAGGTTAAAAAGGTTGTATATGGCATTGACGGATATATAAAAGGATTGAAAGGAAGGAATGAATTATGAATTTAAGGAATGATGAAATAACAAGGGACAGGGAAAAGTTTAAGCAGAACAACGGTACCATATTGCGAATGACCGTGCAGGTGCTACCGTGCGCTTGGTTTACCAAGAAGGATTTAAAGACTGTGCTTGCGGCGGAGAAAATGACGGCGAATGAGCTTAATTATTCTCTTAATTACCTTGAGGGCGCAGGGTACATAGAGGGGCGGCTTGCCGAGACCAGGGCGAAGGTTAGCATAGCGGACTTTGATGAGGACTTGCTGGAGCTTAAACTTACCGCAGAGGGTACAAAGGTTATTATGGGGTTTGTGCAGGATAATGCGGTGGAGATTTAGGCGTTACAAAAGCGGAACGCCACAGGGAGCGTTTCTTTTACAAAACGGGCGGGATAAATCCCGCCCCTACAGAGGGGCGGATTAGATGGCTGTTAAGGATAAGGTAAATATAAATAAGACGGGCGGCACAAGGCACGCCCCTACAAAAGAAGGTAAGAAGCCGCAGAGGAAGAAGTCGGGAAAGTCGAGGGTATATTGCCGTTATGATATGTTGCCGGGTATGGTGCAGCAGCTGATTGACGAGCGGCTGAATAATCCTTCTATAACCTATTTGGATATTTCGATTGAAGTACATGATTTGGGTTATGAGATAAGCCGCTCCAGTATTGGACGGTATGCCCTTGCACGGTTTAAGAATAATCAGGCTATGCAGATTAAGCTTGCCGTAGCAAAGCAGCAGGCAGAGGTTGCGGCGCGGATGAGCGGCGGGGACATTGCTAAGTATGCCAAGGGCGCAGCTAATATCGTTATGACTGAAATGGTTAACCGCATACTATCTGCCGATGTTACCGAGTACGATATGATGGACATGGAGGACGTGCTTAAATCTATGTCCCGCTTGATTAAGGATATGACGGCGATTGGGAAATTAGAGTATGTGCAGGATAAGGGCAAGACGGCGGCTTTGGCAGAGTACGAGGAACTTTTGGATAAGTATTTGAGCGATGAGCCGGAGATGAAGGAACGGTTACTACAGTTGATTGAGGAGAAGGAACAAAACGAAACAAATGGGGATGTGTGATTTGCGCCTGTGTGGAGTTTTGCGGGGTTGGGGGGACAAGTTACCCGCACCTTGGCGGGGGCGGCGGTTTTAAAAAGGTTTAAAAGGGTTTTAAAAGGTATATAGGCGGTGGGTTAGATGGATATGCTGCAGAGGTTGGCAAAACGGCAGAGCGGGTTTAGTGATGTGCTCCTTAATGCCGAAAATAATTTAAAGTGGAATCCTGTGTTTGACGAGGTAAATAAAACTATTGTCAGGTACAGGGTGCTGAAGGGCGGCGCCGGTTCGGGGAAGTCGCAGGATATTGCCCAGGATTATATCTGTAAGCTGTCGAGTCCATTTTATAAGGGCGCTAACCTTTTGTGCCTGCGAAAAGTAAACGAGGCAAATGAGCAGTCTACCTTTGCAGAGTTGCAACGTGCAATATATTTGATGTTTGGGGATAATTGGGAAAAGTATTGGACTGTTAAGACAAGTCCTTTGTATATGGAGTGCAGGATTACTGGGAATATGGTTGTGTTTCGTGGGATGAATGATGCAAAGCAACGGGAAAAGGTTAAGTCAATTAACTTTAAGCGTGGGAAACTATGCTGGATATGGTGCGAGGAAGCTACGGACTTTTTTGAAAGTGATGTTGATATACTTGATGACCGTTTGCGTGGCGAGCTGCCAAACCCTAATTTGTTTTATCAGAATACATTTAGTTTTAACCCGGTATCGGCGGCGCATTGGCTGAAGGGGAAGTATTGGGATAACCCCGCTCCGGAGATTGTAAAGTGCCAGAGTACATATTTAGATAATCAATTTATTGACGACGGGTACCGCCGCAGAATGGAAATGAGAAAAGAGCGCGACCCGGATGGGTACCGTGTGTATGCCCTTGGTGAGTGGGGAGAGCTTGGCGGGCTGATATTTACGAATTATGATGTTGCGGCAATATCGGACAAGTGGGAGGATTACGACAAGATTTATATTGGGCAGGACTTTGGATACAACCATGCAAACGCAATACTGCTTATTGGGTATAAGGGCAGGGATATATACGTCCTCAAAGAAATTTATGATTTTGAGAAGGATACCGATTATAACATTGCAAGGGCTGAGCTGACAATGCCTAAGCATATAATGATGTTTTGCGACTCGGCAGAGCCTAAGACCATTAACCGATGGATGATGAAGGGCTGGAAGGCTATGGCGGTTCGTAAGGAACCTGGCAGCGTGAGGGCACAGATTGACTGGCTGAAGGGCAGACGGATAATTATTAATACGCCATGCGTTAATACCATAAAAGAAATAGGGCAATGGAAATGGCGTAAGGATGAAAAGACCAACACATATTTGGACGAGCCGGTGCCGTTTATGGATGATGCAATGGCGGCCCTGCGGTATGGGGTTGAGGATTTTAGAAAATACAGCAGGGATTAAGGTGCGGAACGCCACAGAGGGCGTTCCCTACAATAAGGGGGAAATGGTATGTTGACGACGACAAAGGATAAGGTGCAGGCTCTGGCGTTTGATTTTTTGGGGAGCGGTATGCAATGGCCGCCGCCGAGCGAGGTGGAGAGGCTTGAGCGGTATGCTGCCAACAAGTTGCTGTTTGAAAATAAGCACGAGGTGCAGTTTAAGGAAAATCTTAAACGGATACAGCGGGTTATCGGAAATTTTGATGAAGTGGTAAGCTATACGGTTAATATGAATTATTTCCGTAAAATCAGCTTAAAGACTGCCGACCTGCTGCTTGGGGAGCCGCCTAAGATTAAGGCGGAAAATGAGAATAAAAATGAGCAGCAGACCATTGATGATTTTATCAAGGAAAGCGACCTATACAAAAAAGACTATATGCTTGCCATTGACGTGAGCAGATACGGTGTAGGGATATTTTATCCTCACCGAAATACCGAGGGGAAGGTGTATATAGATACGGTTACGCCTTCGGTATGGTTCCCAATTTACAACGTTGATAATGTGCAGGAGTGTTTTTGCCATGTTTTGGCGTGGGATTATGCCGAATATCAAAACCCCGGAGATAAGACCAGCAAGGCGGATTATTTTTTGAAGGTGCAAATTCATGTGCCGGGGAAATATATTGAGCGGCTCTATAAATTGAGCGATATTAAGCCGCCTATAAAAACAATAACCGGCATGATTAGCGAATCGGTGCATGCTACAAAGTTAAAGGATATGCCAATTGTGCCAATTGTTAATGTGGCTACAAGTGATAATCAGCTTGGATATGACGATTACGAGGATGTGCAGAGTATAATCTGCGAGCTTGAAATACGGGTGGCACAGATTGCAAAGATATTAGACCAACACGCCGCGCCTACGCTTGCCGCCCCAAGATTAGCAATTGAGCAGGATGCCAATGGCAGGTACTATTATAAGAGCGGCAAGGTTATACCAATGTTTGAGGGTGTGCCTGTGCCGCAATACATAACGTGGGACGGTCAGCTTGAGGCGGCGTTTAGACATATTGAAATATTAATGCAGGCTCTTTATTATTTGTCAGAGATGGGGCCTGCGGTGTGGGGTGATGCCGAGAAGCTCGGCAACGTGCCGAGCGGTACAGCATTGCGCCGGATGATGATGCCGACGCTTGCTAAGGTGAACAGAGTACGGAGTAATTTTGATACCGGGGTTAAAAAGGCATTGATGATTGCGGCAGAGCTTCAGGGAACGCCGTTATCGGGCGTATCAATAACCTGGCAGGATGGATTGCCGGCGGATGAGATGGAGAATGCCAATATTATTAATCTGCGTACCGGAGGCAAGGCGACCATGAGCAGGCAGACGGCGATTGAGAGATATGACGGTGCGACCGCATCGGCAACGGAAAATGAGATTGAAAAGATTGATGAGGACGAGGCAATGAGTAATCAGTTAGTGCCGCCGGTGTTTGGAAATTAGAAGCTGGATGCTGGATGCTGGATGTCGGAACGCCTGCGGGCGAGATGGGCGGGCACGGAGACCCGCCCCTACATAGGACGGCGGGCGTATTCAATACGCCCCTACAATCGGGCGGAGTAGAACCCCGCCCCTACAGGGGGAAGGTGAGATGGATGCAAGGGCTGAGCGGTTAGTATTGATTTATCGGACGGCATTGGAGAGGCTATTAAAGATTATAAGCAATAAGGTGTTCAGGGGTAATGCCGTAGCTTATGAGATGGCATTAATCAAGCAGATTGAGGAAGAGATACAGAAGCTGAACATTGAGGCGCATGGATGGGCGCAGACGGAAATTCCGCAGGTGTATTATGCGGGAACCCGTGAAGTAGATAGGCATCTTGAAGCGGCGGGGCTGTTGGAGAGCGGAGGAGCATCTGCGAGCGGGAAGCTTATGCGTTATGCTGAGGCAGACGGTTTATTAGCAACTTTGGCACTGCTGCATACCGAAGCGATTAAGTTGATTGTTACAAATACCATTGAGGCTTTAATCAATGCCAATAATTATGTCGGACGTGAGCTACGGGACAGTATAAGGCAGGCGGGGCTGGAGGCGGCGGCAGAGAAATTTGCAACCGGAGCGACAGTAAAGCAAATGCAAAAGAACCTTGAGGGGAAGATTACGGCGCAGGGCATACATACGATAACCGCCAAGAACGGGCGGAATATAAACGTTGAAAGCTATGCCGAATTGGTTGCCCGCTCCACTACCGCAGAGGCGACTAACAGAGCAACTACAAACCAACTTACAGGATTGGATTATGACTTGGTGGAGATGACTACACACTTCCCTACCTGCGCGATATGCGCACCGCTTCAGGGAAGGGTATACAGCATAAGCGGAAATGACAGCCGGTTCCCTCCATTATCTACGGCGCATGGCGGGCCATATGCAAATATACATCCTAACTGCCGCCATAGATTAGTACCGTGGGTTAAAGACAGGTTTGGCGATGACGAGAGCAATACGGCGGTGGATGAGGCTATAAAGCGGAGTAATAAGCCGTTTAATACAGACCCACGGAGTAAGGCTGAAAAGGAAAAGTATGAGGGTGAGCAGAGGTACAAGGCGCAGATGCGGGGAGACCGTATTCAGTTTGCTAAGTATAAGGCGGTATTGGGTGAGGATTCGCCGGGGACGTTTAGCGCGTTCCGACGGATTAAAAAAAACAATGAGGAGCGGTTTGCCGAGATTGAAAAGCAGTACAGGGCGGCGCGGCGTGAGCAAAGGAAAAAAGATTGAAGGGGTTCAATGGGAAGTCGCGCGCGGGTGAGTTAAAATTAGGGAGTAGGGTTTTAAAAGGGTTTAAAGTATATTTAAAATTATTTTAAGGAGTGTTGGAAATGGAGTTTTTAAAAAAGCTGTTGGGGGACGAGCTGTTTGCGACGGTTGCCGCAAAGCTCGGAGACACTAAGCTGCTGCTTGATGACGGCAGCTATGTTGCCAAAAAGGATTTGGATGATGCGGTGGCGCAGAGGGATGCCTTTAAGGGACAGGTGGAGGAGACAGGAACCAAGATGAAGGAGCTTGAGGGCAAGCTGAAGGATATTCCTAATACGGAAAAGCTTCAGTCGGAGATACAGGCTCTTCAGGAAGGCAAGACAAAGGCGGAGGCTGCTGCGGCTGATATTTCGCTAAATAGCGCAATTAAACTTGCGGCGGTAAAGGCGAAGGCAAATGACGCGGCGGATATACTTGCCTTTATTGACAAGACCACGCTGACGGTTGAGGGCGAGGATGTCAAGGGCTTGGATGAGGCGATAAAGGGTATGCAAGAGAGCAAGCCGTATCTGTTTGCGGAGCAGAAAGAGCAGACCGGCGGCGGAGCGAACCCTGCGGGTGGTGGAAATGTAACGCCTGCGGACGAGAAGATGCTGGCGGAGGCAAGGAATGCGGTAAGCCAGTAGGCAGGAAACAGGGCAAAGGAGACAGGCGAAACGGGAAACGACGGAACGCCACAGGGAGCGTTCCCTACAAAACGGACGTATAACCATACGTCCCTACAAGAAAATTAAAATTGGGAGGATGATTGTAAATGGCGAATACGATTGCATATGCACAGGTTTTTCAGCAGGCTTTGGATGAGCAGATGTTGTCCGGAGCGGCAACTGGTTGGATGGAGCTTAACGCCGCCCTTGTTAAGTACAACGGCGGTAACGAGGTTAAAATCCCTAAGATGGTAATGGACGGCATGGCCGACTATGACAGGTCAAGCGGTTTTGTTGCCGGCGGCGTTACCCTCTCTTGGGAGACCCACGCAATGACGATGGACAGGGGCAGGACATTTAGCCTTGACGCTATGGATGTTAACGAAAGCAATTTTGTGGCTACCGGCGGAGCGGTTATGGGGATGTTCCAGCGTGAGAAGGTTATACCTGAGGTGGACGCATACCGTTTAAGCGCAATTGCTACTAAGGCGATTAATGCAACCCAGAGCGTGGATTATACGGCTGCATCCGCAACCATACTGGCTACGTTGCGCGGGCAAATTGCGGTTATACAGGACAACATTGGCGAGAATGCGCCGCTTGTTATCAGCATGAGCTTTGCGGCGGCAAATGTGCTTGATATGGCCGACAATATAGCCAAGCAGCTTGGGGTAGCGGATTTTGTTCAGGGCAACGTTACTTTAAAGGTTAGGGCAATTGACGGCATTCCGATAATCCGTGTGCCATCTGCCCGGATGAAGACGGCGTATGTGTTTAATGACGGTACGACCGAGGGGCAGACCGCCGGAGGGTTTACCGCCGATGTTGCGGCGCAGGATATTAACTGGATAATTAGCGCACGCCGGTCTATCATTGCGATTTCCAAGACCGACAAGATGAGGATTTTCACGCCGGATGTTAATCAGTCTGCCGATGCGTGGAAGATGGATTACCGTAAGTACCACGATATATGGGTGCCGGATAACAAGGTTGCCGGAATATATGCGTGTACGGTAGCGTTGCCGGGTAATTAGCAGGCAGGAGTAATGGCGAGAAAATAAGCGGGACGGATAAATCCGTCCCCTACAGGGGAAACGGATATTACGGCGGAACGCCACAGAGGGCGTTCCCTACAAAGCGGGCGTATGCAATACGCCCCTACGATTGGAGGTTTGGAAATGGCTTATAAATTAACACGGAGAAATGTTGCTAAGATTGTTGATGCGTCGGAAAAGGCGCAGAGGCTTATAGACGCAGGGTTTGAGCTTGTGGAGATGGTAGACCCTACCGATGCACAGCATACGGCGGCAACGGAAACGGTGTTAGCAGCGATAGCGGTTACAACGGATTTGGATAATCAGGAAGCGGCGGCGGCTGTGCAGGCGACTATTAAGGCGCTTGCCAAGACGATAAATTTAACTCATGCCGTGGTGGTAGGTTTAGCAAGGCGTGATTATGATTTACTGACTGGCGACCAGCAGGCATTGGTGCTTAACTCGGCTAAGCTGTTTCAGGCTGAAGGGACGATTGTCAAGCTGAATATTGCGGCATTATCCGACCCGATAACATTGGCAGATGCTGCCGATGTTGCAGGGGCGCGGACGGCGTATGATTTGCTTGAAACTGTCGGAATAGAAAAGGTTACAAATTATGCTGTGCTGACGGCTGCCGAAGTTGCAATTGCAACCTTAACCATTGCGGCATTATCTGACCCGATAACTGCGCAGGATGCGGCGGATGTTGCGGCGGCACGAGAATGGTTTGACGCATTGACTACCGTACAGCAGGCGACGGTGGAAAATTACCATGTGCTGACCGAGGTAGAGATTGCTTTAGTAGTACTGGAGATTACCGCACTGCCCGCTGCTGAATCGGTTGCTTTGGCTGATGATGCTGATATTATTGCGGCAAGGGCAAGCTATGATGCGCTGTCTACCGCTCAAAAGCCGTTGGTGGAGAATTATGCTACCTTGACGGATGCAGAGGCGGCGGTGATTGCGCTTAATGGTGAGATTACAGCGGCGATTGATGCAATTACGGCTCTTCCTGCCCCTGAGAGTGTACAGCTCTCTGATGAATCGGCTATAACGGCTGCAAGGGGATTGTATGATGCGCTGACTGAAGAGCAGAAGGCATTGGTAACAAATTATACAACGTTGCAGGCAGTTGAAGCAGCGTTTGCGTTGTTATAACAGGAGGTGCAGAGATAGATGTATAAGATGATAAAGCATGGCAGGGTTAAGGAAGTAGAGACTGCCAAGCAGAGGGATAAGCTGCTGATGTATGGGTTTAAAGAGGTTGTCGGCGAGGAGCCGAAGGGTAAGAAGCAAGAGAAACTCCCTCCGTCAACTGCGGTTGACACCTACCTCAATGAGGGAGGCAAGGCGGAAGCCAAAGGGGACGGCGGATAAGGAGCGGGCGGAACGGCGGAACGCCACAGGGAGCGTTCCCTACAAGGCGGGACGGATGAATCCGTCCCCTACAGAGGAGGTGGAGAGGTTATGGCTTTAACAGTTGGTACTAATAG
>Ga0208325_1000278_pt1 | contig 13751 bp, 11 predicted proteins | sample PL_2010_330m_FD_185486 | JGI IMG/M metagenome (GOLD analysis project Ga0208325, IMG submission 185486) | Freshwater microbial communities from Powell Lake, British Columbia, Canada to study Microbial Dark Matter (Phase II) - PL_2010_330m... | ecosystem: Environmental > Aquatic > Freshwater >...
GACATTATCTTTACAAAACCAAGAGCGGCTCATCCCGGAGGGACTGCGGCAATTGGTGAAATTGTTGATGAAAATTTGGAAACAGAGATTAAGAATTTGTATGTGTGTGATGCAAGTGTTCTGCCGGTTTCCCCGGGAGCTCCTCCGATAGTTACGATTGTGGCATTGGCAAAACGGTTGGTAAAAAAAATAGAAAAAAATTAATCTCTTGTGGTTTTATTTGCTAAACTTTATTTGGAGTACCATCATGGCAACGATATTTTGGACAGGAAAGCTTACGCCCATAGTGAAAATAATGGTTAATTTCAATTCTCTGTTAGCTTTTCTGGGAGGGAAAACCCGTAATACTTCTGCAATGAAACACAGAATAAAACTTGGATATAGTGACACGATTAGTGAGCACGTACAGAATTATGACACGGTGGGATTAATGCATTATCACAGTATTGCTAATGTGCTTCTCGATGGAATAAGTGTTATGGATAAAACTGTACTGGATGTTGGTTGTGGAACGGGTGCAATATCATTTTGTACGTTGGAACGAGGCGCAGTAAAAATTTTAGGAACAGATTTATCCAGAACCATGGTAATGGCTTGTCAAAAAAAAGTTGCTGATATCGGATTAGACGATAAACTTATGGAGTTTAAACAGTGTGATGCTGAGAATCTTACGATAGAGGACAATAGTTTTGATGTTATCCTTTCAAGTGCCGTATTGGGGTTTTTGCCGAATCAACTTAAAGCTGTAAAGGAAATGGTTCGAGTCGTGAAACCGGGGGGTATCGTTGCTATTGCAGTGCATGGTCCCAGACATTATTGGGAAGCGTGCAATGCAGCTTTAAAGTCAGTTGGAAAGCGACACATGATTGGATATCGGATAGAATTTTGGCCCCGAAAAGAAACGTATGTGAAAAAACTTTTAGTAAAGGCGGGCTTACAAAATTTAAGAACCGGACATTATGTACGACAAGAGGAAATGGAAGATGCTGGAAAAGTGTTTGATTTTTTTGCCGGAAGTTCAGGGATGTGGTGGTATTCAAAATTTCCACCACACAAAAGAGCACGAGATGTAGCGAGGATGCGGGAATATTTTAAGCGAAAAAACGTTAATGTTATTACATCGGATATTGTTTTGGCTTATGGTCGCAAACCACAGTTTGCAACTGAGAAGGCATAATGTATGGATATATTTAGAATTTCGTGTATTGTAGGCGTAATTTGTAATTTGAGTCTTACTATTTTCCTTATCGCTTTTCGAGGAAAAAAGAAAGAACTTTCTACACTACTTTTTGCTGGTGTTACATTTAGCAGTTGCATGTGGAATTTAGGCGCGTTCATGTTTACTGGTTTTCCGCAAGCTTCTTACAATATGGCATTTTTTTGGATGCAATTTGCATATACGGGTGCGATATTTACTGCAGTACTTTTCTTTCATTTCATAGTCCGTTACCTAAATCTTAACAGAAAATATCTTATGGTTCTTATTTATGGTGCATCACTTGTATGTACTTATTTCAATTGGTATGACAGATCACGCTATTTTCTTGGTGATCTTCGATTTGTATCGAAATTTCAATTTTATTGGCTTGATGCATTAAAGTACAAAAACCCATTATATTTTGCATTTTATGTAAGTTTTTTTTGGATACTAGTTGGCTATGGATTTGTCTTGTTAATCCAAGCTATTAGAAGATCCACCGGGCAAACTCGCAATAAACTTAAATTTTTTACTTTTGCCGTTGCGTTTGGATGGATAGGTGCAAATCCTTTATTTCTCCAAGCATTTCGTATTGACATATACCCATATGCTAATTTCCTCGTAGCTTTATACCCCTTACCAGCCGCATATGCTATAATTCGGCATAAGGTTATGGACATCGAAGTTGTCATAAAAAAAACCCTCATCTTTGCAGGGGTTTTTGCGGTTGCTTTTGGGGTTTTTACGGGGGTTGCTTATTTGGGGTCGATTTGGTTTGAGAATGTGATTAAGAATCGGTGGGTTGCGTTGGTGCCTTCTGTTTTTGTTATTGTTTTGATTTTGCGGCCGCTTGAAAAATTTCTGCGGGATATTACGGATAAGTTTTTATTTCAAAAGCAGTATGATTATAAGCATTTGATTAAGACTTTTACTAAGGAGGTTTTGACGGTTATTGAGTTTAATGATCTGGTGCATCTTACGGTCAATAAGCTGGCTGAAATACTTAAGCTGGAGAATACTTTGCTTTTTCTTTATGACGCCGAAGGAGAGCAATATCGGTTAGCGGCATCGGTTTTAGAGGAAACTTCGGGTAATATTTTAACGGTTTTGGAAGAGAATGGATCTTTGACCGAGTATATGCGCAAAAGTAGGGAGTATTTTCTTTTGGAGGGAACGGAGCAACAGAAAAATCCTCCTCCGCGTATACAAAAAGAACTTCAGGAATTGGAAACAGCTCTTGTGATTCCGCTCATACATCACGACAATATGGTTGGAATACTTTCTCTCGGTAAAAAGAAATCGGATGAAGACTTTACGCAGGATGATATTGATGTACTGCTTCCTTTGGCGAATACGCTTTCAATCGCGATAACGAATGCTACGCTTTTTAAGGAGCTTTCAAAAGCGCAGGCGAGAGCCGCTCAAAGAGAAAAAATGGCTGTTATTGGAACGCTTTCCGCGGGGATCAATCATGAAATTTGTAATCCTTTGGGGATCGCGCGCGGGCAGTGTGAGTTGTTTCTTTTGAATATGGCTGAAGGTATTTATAAGGGAAAGTCTTCGGAAGAACTTTTAGACAAGGCGCAGGAAATTATGCGTAAGGTCATCCATGAAACGGATAGGGCGACGCTTATTACCCGTAAACTGTCATCGTTTGCTAAACCTGCTAAAGGGGAGGTCTTAGATAATATTTCTCTCGGGAAAGAGATGGAGGTAGTGATCTCTTTGCTGGAGCATGACCTTAAGTTGGATAATATATCTATTATAAAAGAAATTCCTGAAAAACTTCCGAACATCTCGGCAGATCGCAAACAATTGCAGGAAATATTTTTTAATATCATTCGGAACGCGGTTCAATCGATAAAAGACACCGGAAAAATTTTTATCAGGTTATCAAGCGACGGAAAAAAAGTTTATGTGGAAATTGAAGATACGGGGGAAGGGATCTCAAAACATGGTTTAAATCAGATCTTTGATCCTTTTTTTACGACAAAAGATCCGGGAGAGGGGACAGGGTTGGGGTTGTATATCGTTAAGCAGATAGTGGAGAAGAATAAAGGTACGATTACGGTGCGCAGTGAACATGGAAAAGGTACGATTTTCCTTTTAACTTTCAATGTGGTTAAACCCATTGAAGAAAAACAATAATTCAGGACGGAAAGGTGAATATGAGAAATTTGAGTATATTATCAGTGGATGACGAAAAAAAATTTACGGAATTATTAAAACAGTATTTTGAGGTGAGGGGATACGATATAGATGTAACTTACGACGGATTTTCGGCGCTTGAACTTTTAACGCGGAAAAAATATGATGTTGTTCTTTTGGATCTGAAAATGGCGGGGATTAACGGGGATGAAGTTATGCGCCGGACAAAGAAATTATATCCGGACATGAGAGTTATTTTTATCAGCGCGTATTGCGATTCCGGTAAAACAAAAGATCGGATGTTGGAAGAAGGGGTTTATGCTTACGTGGAAAAGCCGATAGAGAGTCTTAAAGATTTGGAAGTTCTTGTTAACAAAGCCGCCGCGAGAGGTGGTTTAGAAAAGGGGGGTGATAATGCTAAAACTGCTGGTTGTTGATGATGAGGCGGATATTTGTGATTTTGTACGAAAATTTTTTAAAGAAAGACATTTTAATGTTTTTGTGGCGCATAATGGGGAATCCGCGCTTAGTATTCTTAGTAAAGAGAGGCCTAAAATACTCCTGCTTGATATAAAAATGCCGGGGATGAACGGAATGGAAACGCTTAAGGCGATTCGCGAGCGGGGTGACGATGTTAAAGTGATAATGATAACAGCCATCAATGATACAGCTACTGCCCAACAGGCGAAAAAGTGCGGAGCGGAGGAATATATTACAAAGCCGCTTATTTTGGAACAGCTTGAAAAAACGGTTCTTACTATCGCGCGGCAAATTAAGGTGAAGGCGCGGTAGTGGTAGTTCGTCTACGTTCAAATGAGGGGTACAGTTACAGAGATTCCCGCCTGCGCGGGAATGACAAAAAAGGTTTATTATATGCCATACGAAGATAACTGGCTTAAAGTTCAGGACTGGATCGTCGACAAAATGCGGAATTGTGACGGCGCGCTGATTCCTTTGGAGCGGGACGGCTGGCAGGAACGGCAGGAACCGGAACTGGACTATCAATATATTTTGGAAAACGCTTCGCATACGATGATCCGGTTTAAAAAACCGGAACGGCTCATCAGAATGATAGTGAGAATTATTGATGAGCAGGTGAAGGTGACGCATACAGCGATGCTTCTGTATGACGGCAGTAATAAATTTTTCAACATTATTGACAGTAAGGGTGAGGAAGGGCTTAAAATTCCCATCGGATTTTTGCGTATAACGCTTGATAATCCGCTTGTTAGGATGTTTAAGGAACGTCACAATTATCGGTTATCCGAGAACGGGGTATTGGAATACAAAGAACTTTTAGATATCGGACAGAAAAATGAAGATATAAAAAAAGATAAAGATCTGGTTAATTTGATAGAACTGGTTGTTCGTCAGATGGAACTTTTAAAGGCTAATGTTTGTATCCCCATTGTGTATAAAAAAGAGTTAATGGGTATTTTTGTATTGGGGAAGAAACTTTCAAACATTAAATTTACGCGTCAGGAAATAGGTTTTTTTAAAACGCTCGCGAATGACGTTGCCATGGCGCTTTCAAACGCGCATCTTATACAGAATTTGCAGGAAAAAGTTATGGAAGTGCATCGGCTTTATGAACGTGAGCACAGCCTTTTTGTTCATACGGCTATTTCTCTCGCCGCGGCAATTGACGCGCGGGATCCCTATACTCACGGTCATACGGAACGGGTTACGAGATATGCTTTAGCAATATCTGAAGAGCTTGAAGATCTTCCTGAAGCGGAGGCGTACAAAAATTTTAAAGAAACTTTGCATATCGCGGCTCTTCTTCATGATGTCGGAAAGATTGGTGTTACCGATAGCATTTTGAACAAGAAAAAACAGCTTACGAAAAAAGAATATGAAAAAGTGAAGGAACATTCTATCACCGGTGCCGCTATTCTTTATCCGATAAGGGAACTTGGGGATATTGCCAAGGAAGTACGCGCTCATCATGAACGATTTGACGGTATGGGATATCCTGATGGGTTGAAAGGTGAGGAAATACCGTTTGTTGCCCGGATAATCGCCGTAGCGGATACTTTTGACGCGATTACAAGTGATAGGCCTTATCGTCAGAAAAAAATGGCGGAAGTGGCCGTGCAGATAATTAAAGATAATTCCGGCACACAGTTTGACCCCGTAATTACAAGCGCTTTTCTGTTAACCTATCGTAAGGGTAAATTGATTTCCGCGGTTTGATCAAAAATAAATACCTTCCGGCGGCTGATAAAATTCGAGTTGAAGTTATTGAAAAATTTTTCCTATTTTTTCCTTCACTTCTATGCTTTCAAGGGGTTTTGTAATGTAGTCTACGGCGCCGAGTTTTACGGCTCTTGAGGCGGTTTCAACGCTTTGGTATCCGGTAACAATTATGACTTTTGCCGGAGGCGAGATTTTTCGAATTTTCTCCAGAGTTTCAAGCCCATCTATTGAAGACATTTTTATGTCTAACAAAATCACGTCATATTTTTCTTTTTTTATTTTTTCTATCGCTTCTATGCCGCTTGAGGCAAAAGAAAGAGAATAATCATCTTCCAATATGAGGTTTAGAGATTCTCTGACTCCTACTTCGTCGTCGCAGATCAAGATTTTTTTTCTCGCGTCCATTGTGTCCTCCGTGTGTTGTATGTACCAAAATCCTTAAAGTGCCGGCGGTGAAATTATACAGATCGCTTCGGTGTCGGTTTTTGATTTGTTACTGAAAGAATGCGGTAGAGAAGCGTCAAAATATAGGCTGTCGCCGCATTTTAAAACATATGGATGTTCCGCGACCAAAACGTTGAGGGTTCCCGCAAGCATGTATATGAATTTTTCCACGCCCGGTTTGTTTTTTTCTTCTTGGGTCTCCCCGTCAGGGGCGATTTTGATCATCAGGGGCATAATTTTTTTGCCCAAGGTTTTTGTTACCAATAGTTCATATTTCGCGTTATTCGCGTGGATAAAGTGTTCAGTTCGGTTTTGGGCGGAAACAGTTTCGACGGTTTTTACTTCATCTTCAAGCTCTTGGTAAAGGTCAGCTATGGACGCACCGAGGGCTTTACATATCTTTTGATGAGAACTAAGGGTTCCGGGCATTTTGCCGTTTTCCATTCGGCTCAAAGTCGCGAGCGCCACTCCGCTTCTCGCGGAAAGGTCTTCAAGTGTTATGTTTTTTTCTTTACGAAGCTGATGAATTCTTTTACCAATACCGATTTGCATGTATCCTCCTTACGTTTTGATATAGTAGCACTATACCCAATTTTTCATGAATAATCAAATTAAATCTTATTGTTTAGTGAAGAAAAATGAAGATTGGAGGTTTTTGTATACGAATCCCACCACCAACCTCGTAGGTTACTACCAACCTCGTAGGTTGGTAGTAACCTACGAGGTTGGTGTTTTTGTAGGTTGGTGTTTTTGTGAAAAAGGGCGGACACGCGGGTCCGCCCCTACGAAGTTTGCGGACTGCCTTGCTGCCTGTCCAAATAAAATGAAAAAATATTAATCCGAAAATCACAGTGTTTTTTAATACCGTAGGGGCGGACCCGCGTGTCCGCCCTTATGCCAATTACAATGTTCATTCGGGTGCAGTCTGACCTTGTGATTGGGGTGAGGTTGTGTTAAAATTATTTTCTATGGGCAAGAAGGATTTTATTGTTATCAAGGGCGCGCGTGAACATAATCTTAAGGGGATCGATGTCAGTATCCCGCGCGATTCTTTGTGTGTGATCACCGGGCTTTCGGGTTCGGGGAAATCTTCTCTCGCGTTTGATACGATATACGCGGAAGGGCAGAGACGGTATGTAGAATCACTGTCGAGTTACGCGCGTCAGTTTATTGAACAGCTTCAAAAACCGCATATGGATTCCGCCGAAGGGTTGTCTCCGACCATTAGTATTGAGCAAAGAACCGGAGGGAAAAATCCGCGTTCGACTGTCGGTACGCAAACGGAAATTTATGATTATCTTCGAGTTTTGTTCGCGCGGATCGGTGATCAATATTGTCCAAAATGCGGGAAGAGTGTTTCCAGCCAAAGTCCCCAGCAGATCGTTGATAGAATTGTGTCTTTTCCGAATGGAACCTCGCTTTTAATTCTTGCTCCTTTAATTTCAGGCCGAAAGGGTGAACATGTTGAGGTGATGAAGGAAGCCAGGAGAGAGGGGCTCATCAGGATACGGCTTGACGGGGAAATTGTTGAAATCAGCGATAATATTCCAAGGTTGAATGAGAAGCTCAAGCATACTATTGAAGCGGTTGTTGACAGGATCACGATACAAGATGATATTCGCGCGCGATTATCGGATTCGGTTGAAGTGGCGCTTAGAATGGGAGGCGGGGTTATGATAGCGCGTCCGGCGCGGGAAAAAGGTGTTTTTGGTGAAGACATTTTATTCAGTGAAAAAAATACATGTGTAAAATGCGGTATAAGTTTTGAAAAATTAGCTCCCAGAAATTTTTCGTTCAACAGTCCTTATGGCGCATGTCCTGAGTGTAACGGGTTGGGTAATAAGATGAAGATCGATCCGGAACTTGTTGTTCCGGATAAGAACGAACCGCTTATTAGAGCCATTCTTCCGTGGAAACGCGGAGGGAAGGGAATTATACTTCATTATCGGAGACAGCTTCGGAGGCTGGCCAGGTATCAAGGTTTTGATTGTGACGCGCCTTACAAAGATCTTACTTTAAAACAAAAGCGAATGGTTCTTTACGGAGATAAAAGCTCGGGATTCGAAGGTATTATTCCCAATCTTGAACGCCGGTTTCGATATTCGGACAGTGATTTCATAAAAGAAATGATAGGCACGTTTATGTCTGTCAGCAAATGTTCCGAATGCGGAGGGCAGAGGCTTCGCGCGGATTCACGGAACGTGTTAATTTCCGGTAAGAACATCTCGGATGTCGGAGAGATGTCTATAATGAACGCGTTGGATTATTTTAGCGGTCTTGAACTGGACACGATGAAAAAAAAGATCGCGGAAGAAGCGATTAAAGAAATAAACGCGCGTTTAAAATTTATGGAAAACGTTGGACTCGGGTATCTTACTCTGGATCGGAGAAGTAATACTCTTTCCGGAGGGGAAGACCAGAGAATTCGGCTTGCCACGCAGATCGGGGCGGGACTTGTCGGTGTTTTATATGTTTTGGATGAACCGAGTATCGGACTTCACCAGAAAGATAATTTAAAACTTCTTGATACGTTGACGGCACTAAGAGATCTGGGAAATACTCTTATTGTGGTGGAACATGATGAATTAACCATACGAAAAGCGGATTATCTTATTGATCTAGGTCCCGGGGCGGGGGAATATGGCGGAGAAATTGTTGCCAGCGGCGGTTTAGAAGACATTCTTAAGAGCAGGAAGTCGCTTACCGGGAAATATTTGAGGGGGGACCTCAAAATAGAAGTTCCGGCAAAGCGCCGTTTGCCGGACGCGAAAAAACAACTTGAAATTCTATCGGCTGAAGAACATAATTTAAAGAACTTAAACATAAAAATCCCGTTAGGTCTTTTTAATTGTGTGACGGGTGTTTCCGGGAGCGGCAAAAGTACGTTAGTGGATGAAATTTTATACCGGGCGTTGGCAAAAAAACTTTATAAGGCGAAGTTGACACCCGGCAAACATAAATCCATCAAAGGCGTAAAGTATATCGATAAAGTGATCGTAATTGATCAGTCTCCGATCGGGCGCACTCCGAGATCTAATCCGGCGACTTACACGGGGGCGTTTGATTCGGTAAGAAAACTATTCAGTTTTTTGCCGGAATCGCGGATGAGAGGATATAATCCCGGAAGATTTAGTTTTAATGTAAAAGGCGGCAGATGCGAAGCGTGTCAGGGCGACGGGGTGAGGAAAATTGAAATGCATTTTTTGCCGGATGTATACGTTGAATGTCAGGTTTGCCGGGGGAAACGGTTTAATGACCAGACGCTTGAAGTGAAATATAAAGGGTATAACATTTCGGATATTTTGGCCTTGAGCATAGAAGACGCGCTTGAGGTTTTTGAAAATGTTCCTCCGGTAAAAAATAAACTGCGGACGCTATGTGATGTGGGACTTGGGTATATGAGATTGGGACAGCCCGCCACTACGCTTTCCGGTGGTGAGGCTCAACGTGTGAAATTGGGAACGGAACTGTCAAAAACAGCCACAGGGAAGACGTTATACATCTTAGATGAGCCGACTACGGGACTGCATTTCGCGGATATCCACAAACTTTTGGACGTACTTCACGCGTTGGTTTCTTCGGGAAATACGGTATTGGTGATCGAACATAATTTGGATGTGATCAAATCAGCGGATCACATAATTGACCTTGGCCCCTCCGGTGGAGATAAAGGCGGAGAATTGGTTGCCTCGGGAACACCTGAAGAAATAGCCGCCAATGAACACTCATATACAGGAATGTATTTAAAGGAGCTTTTCCACCCCACCCCAAAATAACCTCCCGGGTTAACCTCAAAATTATTGAGGGGAGAGTGGAATCCTGTTTCGGATAGGATGTTAAGGTAAAGTGGAGCAATATTGCGAAATATGCAACAATAACACTTAGCAAGTGGAAAACCCGACCACCAACCTCGTAGGTTGATAGCAACCTACGAGGTTGGTGGTCGGGGTGGGGAGATGGCGGGATGAAAAGGATGTGTTTTGGGTTGATTGGTGGTTTGGCGGTATTGGCCGTGTGGGGGGGAGTCTCTATCGCGGCGGAAAGTGTGTCTTTGCGGTCTGAGCTTGATTTTGTCCGAAAAGCGGTTGAAGACGGGTTTTCGGATTTAGCCGAAAACAAGCTGAACACGCTTTTATTTATGAACATTCCGAGGGAGATCGAAGCTGAGAGTCATTTTCTTCTTGGGAAGGTTTATTATGAAAAAATGTTTCCCGCAAAAGCGTTGGGCGAATTTAATATTGTGGTAGAGAGGTTTGGCGATAGCAGTTTTGCTGAGCACGCGATATATTGGAGCGCGGAGGTTTATTTTAAAGAAAACAATTATAAGCAAGCGCTAATTTATTACAACGCGCTGATCAGAGATTATCCCACAAGTGAATATGTCCAGTATTCGGTTTATTCTGAGGCGTGGTGTTATGAAAAATTGGGGGAATATAGCGCGGCCATTAAAATGTTCGAAAAAGTTTTTCGGGAATATTCCAAAAGCAATCTTGCCGCTGAAGCTTTGTATCAAATATCTGAAATTTTGTACCGTAAAGCACGGTATAGGGAGGCGGTTAAGAATTTAACTGTTTTTACCGAAAAATATCCGGTAAACGAACGGATCTTTGATGCTTACTATATGTTGGGAGACAGCTATTATAAGATGGGAAATTTTCGAAAAGCGGCAGATACGCTGGAAAGCGCGGGTAAAGTTGGAACGGACAAGCCTTGGAAGGGAATCGCGGGATATCGTTTGGCAAAGTCGTATCTTAATCTGAAGAAAATGCCTGAGAGCGAAAAATGGTTTAAAAACGCTATTAAGGAAAATACCGACCCTGTAATTGAAAGCGCGGCGCTGATGGGGTTGGCTCAAATAAATTCAAAAAAGGGCGCGAAGGAAAAAGCTATCGAAATTTATTACAGTATCGTCAAGGGAATCTCTCCAAACGAATGGACTGATGATGCTTATTATTGGTTGGGTGAAGCTTTATGTGAAACGGGAAAAATGGAAGAAGCGATGAAGGTTTATTCGGAGGCGTTAAAAAAATATCCTAACGGTGAATTGTCTGATAAAATGCGTTATAATCTGGGCTGGGCGTATCTTGCCGGCGGAAAAGAAACTGAAGCGCTGGAAGAATACAGAAAGACAGTCGAATTGTCCGATAAGGAAGATTTGAAAGTGAATGCTTTATGCAATATCGGGAATATTCTTCTTGCCCGCGGTGAAAATGAACAGGCGTTTAATGTGTATGACCGTGTACTTAGGGATTTTCCGCGAAGTATTCTCGCCCCTCACGCGCAATATGAAATAGCGGTTGTGCTCGAAAAAATGGATCGAAAGGACGCCGCGATACTCGCGTTTCAGTCTTTAATAGTGAATTTTCCGGGATCATATCTGCACGATAGGGCGCATTACCAGCTTGGCGTGCTATATTCACAAAAAGGGGATTTTTCTACCGCTCGGTTCCAATTTGATCAAGTGATAAAAAAGTTTCCCAAGAGCAACATCAGGAACGAAGCAATTCTTCAGAAAGGGAACGCGCTGTATAACGACGGTAATTATGAAAATGCCGTGCGAATTTATCAAGAAATTGAGAGAGAAACAAAGGATAAACGTTTTCTTTTAAGAGCGTGGTATCATACCGGCTGGGCATATTACAAGATGGGGAAAGAAAAAAAAGCGTTAGAGATCTTTAAGCACCTTTTGAAAGAAGACTCCGCGAGCGCGTTAACGTCAGGCATAAAATTATGGTTCGGAGAATACTTTTACGGTAAAGGCGATTTTATCGCCGCGAAGAAATATTTTTCCGAAGTGATTAACGAATTTCCGGAAAGTTCTTTCAGTGATGACGCGGCATATTGGCTGGGCTGGGTATTCTACGATACGAATATGAAAGAGGAGGCGTTAAACCAGTTTGAAACGATAGTAAAACAAACTCCGAAAAGTAAATGGGTTCCTCAGGCGATTCTCGCGTTAGGGGACATATACAAACGCAAAGGAGAATACTATAAAGCGATCCCCAAATATGAAATGCTGATACAGCAGCATCCCAAAAACCCGATTACCAGAATTGCCAACAACAGAGTAGGAACAATATTAAAAATGCAGGACAATTACGCGTTAGCCATAGAATATTTTAAAGTCGCTCGAGGTGAGGAAAATTCGGAAATAAACGCGCAGATGCAGTTCGATATCGCCGAATGTTATGAGAAAATGGGGATGGAAAGTAACGCGGTTGAAGAATATCTCAAAGTTGAGTATGAATATCCGAAAGGTAAGTTTTGGGTGACAAGGGCGCATTTGAACTGCGCTAAACTTTTAGAAAAACAGGGCAAAAATGAAAGTGCTTTTAACCTGTATCAGAAAATGGCGGAGGACACCGGACAAGAAGCTGAGTACGCTAAAGAAAAAATAAAAATGTATAGTTTGCGCAGCAGCTGATGAATAAATGACAAAATAAATTAAAATATCAAAGCACAAAAAATAAAAGATTCACGGGCGGACACATGGGTCCGCCCCTACGAAGATGAAGACGCGAAATGAATTGTAGGACGGGAGATTCCATACCGTAGGGGCGCACCCGCGTGTGCGCCCTTGAATCAATTACAAAAAAATAATTGTACATTTGAAATATCATGATGCGTAAGGAAACGGGCGGACACATGGGTCCGCCGCTACGAATGACCAAGCATAATTCATCGTAGGGGCACGGCATGCCGTGCCCCTACAGTGTATTAATAACAAAACAGGAGGGATAGATATGTGGGAACTTATGATTAAGGGCGGACCGCTAATGTTTCTTATACTTTTGTGTTCGGTCATTGCCTTCGCGGTAGTGATCGAAAGGTTATGGCATTTGTGGCGAGCGAAGATCAATACTAAAGATTTTATGGAAGACATCGCCGAAACGTTGAAACGGAACAAGATCATGCTCGCGATCGACAAGTGTAATGTGATGCCGGGGCCTATAGCCGAGATTTTAAAAGCGGGCATTCTAAAATATGACCGTCCTCGTTCAGAAATCAAAGAAGCGGTGGAAGACGCGGGATTGCACGAAGTTCCTCGCTTGGAAAAGAATCTCGGTGTATTGGCAACGATTGCTCATATAGCGCCGCTTATAGGTCTTTTAGGTACTGTTACCGGTATGGTGCGGGCATTTCAAGTTATTGAACAAAAGGCTGTGGCTATGACGCCGGTAAATCCGGGAGATCTTGCCGGGGGGATATGGGAAGCGCTGATAACAACCGTAGCCGGACTTGCTGTCGCGATCCCGACGTATGTCGCTTATAATTTTTTAGTAACGAAAGTTGACGGATTTGTGCTGGAGATGGAAAAGAGCGCGACGGATCTTGTCAATATACTCGGGACAAAAAGGATCGAAGATGAAATATAAACGTAAAGTTTTTTTAGAAAAAGGACGCCTTGATATCGCGCCTTTGATTGATGTTGTTTTCCTGCTTCTTATATTTTTCATGCTGACGTCGAGTTTTGTTTTTCAGCCCGGCATAAGGGTAAATTTACCCAAAGCCGTTACCAGCGAAGTTTTGCATAAAGAGCTTTTAGTGATAACCATTACCGGAGAAAACAAAGTTTTTATTAATGAGCGGCCGGTTAGTTCCGATGAGCTTGTTTCTCGGATTACTGTGGCGGCGCGGGACAACGAGCCGCTTTTGATAAAGGCCGATAAAGAATCTAATCTTGGAACAGCGATAGAAGTATGGGATATTTGCCGTCAGCTGGAAGTTAGGCAAATAAATATTGCCACAACGCAGTAGTTTT
>Ga0208325_1000279_pt1 | contig 13729 bp, 13 predicted proteins | sample PL_2010_330m_FD_185486 | JGI IMG/M metagenome (GOLD analysis project Ga0208325, IMG submission 185486) | Freshwater microbial communities from Powell Lake, British Columbia, Canada to study Microbial Dark Matter (Phase II) - PL_2010_330m... | ecosystem: Environmental > Aquatic > Freshwater >...
TTTCTTCGTTTCGTGTAAAATTCCTCCCCGAATGTGTATTTCATCAATAGCAACATTAGGATACAGATAATATATCTCAATCCGCCTAAGCGCCTCTTTGCCCAAACGCTTGCCCCCCTCTATTGCCATAACAGTAGTCGTTGATATGTTAAAAACATTGGCAAATTCTCTGATGGTAAGCCCCAGTTCTGTCCTAAATTTCTTACACATTTTTTCATCAAAGCCCTTATCATACACAGGTTCAAAAATAAACGAAGAAGGCCCTCGCCTTCCGATCGTAGACAAAAGCACTAATGGGTTCTCTTCTATCTCGCTGATCCCGGCACTTCTGCAATAATCAGAATACGCGGGATTCTCTCTTACGGGTATACGGTCAGACAACGAAGGAAACAACGTCCCTGAAACATACTCTTGTTGAGTAAGCGGAAACTCATTCCCCAAAGGAATAGAGGCTTCCGCATACAAATAGTTTTTTTTATACACAAATTTATATGCATCATTCCCAAACGTCAACCTGCCGACATAAACCCTGGTTTTCCTTTTTTCCAGAAAAACATCAACAGCAACTATTTTAAAATATCTATTATTGTATTTCATTTTTCAACTCCCCGTATCTTCTTTCCATCAAAGAAAAAAATGCTTTTTTTCTTTTTTGTGAAATGAAGGCAGTATCAATAAGAGTTTTTATTTTCCCCAAGTCGAGTTTCTCAATAAAAGAATCTGCAATATCTGAATACCCCAATCTCTTTGCTTCTCTATAATAATCCGCGATAGAAGGCTCTAATGTATTCTTAACCACGATCTTGCCTTTTGGCTCATGCATGGCTTCAAGTAATCCATCTTCTTCCATCCCCAGATACGCGGGATTATCATAAAACGGAGACAAAAAACATTCTTTAGCTTTCCTTACAATTGCAAGATTTCTTCCATGCCGGTCATGATTCCCTATAAGAGCGTCAAAAATACATAACTCAACGAATCTCTTTATATCTACAGCTCTTCCTGTGTTATTCTTAATAATTTTTATGATTGTTTCAAAATCAAAATCCTCACCCTCTTTTACAAAATGATAGATATGCACCAAATCTGCCGGGATATGATCCTGCATAAAATTCCTACTCACAAATGTCTCTACATTATTTCCAAACTTTATGAAATAAAATGGAGGAATCTTCATCCCCAATGACTTCGCTATGTTATTGCATAAAAACTCCGTCCCGGGCAATTCAGGAAATCTGTCATCCTTCACTTTAAGTATATATCTTTCGTTATTCAGCATAGCCGAGTATTTTTTAAATTTTCCTTGAAAAAAACTTGATGCCATAGAGGGCTTTTCTTCCGAACCGGATGAAGTTGTGCTTTTAAGCGCAACTTCCCCAAAGTCCACATCACCATCAAGAGCAAACCACTCCATAAAACACTGCTTATGCAGCCCATGCCTTATCTGTTCTTTGCCTTCTATTCTCTTTTCACACCTATAACAGATCATGCTCTCCTCCATTCATGCATCAAGTATAGCACAATATAATCCTGTGTCAAGTATGATACAACATTATATTGTGTCAACTTTGACACAACTATATGCTTAAAAATAATATTTTTGAAATTTATGTCGAAGAAAGTGTGATCGGACCCCGCTATCTCCTGCTTTTTAACCTCACACAAAAACACAAGATAGATAAATCATTAATTTATTGAATCTACCATTTTGGATAATTTACTACTAATTTAGTAGCAATTAGTAGTAAATTAGCACCGCGGCAAGCACACCAAAGCCCTGACCCTCTATCTTCTTGCCGCATCAACCAGGTTACTCACATTGCTTTTAGCCTTTTCATTAATTGCATAACGAAACTGTTGCATTAGGAACTTGAATCTGCCCAGACACCTATTTTTCTCCGACCATTTTGTTGACATCAACAAAATGGTTTCCAATCTCCACATTCGCAATCTTTACGGGGTCAGGCATCGAAATTAGAGATGAGCCCGCCCCAGTATTCCTCCCCCACAAATCAAGATTTGATCATCACCAGCACCATCTTAAACCGGCCTACGGCTTTAATTGAATGCGGCTCATTAGCCGGCATGATAATGGTGTCTCCGGCTTTAGGCTCAAATAGTTCACCTGATATTGTTATTTGGGCCTCGCCGTCTAATATATTGACCAAAGCATCAAACGGAGCTGTATGCTCACTCAATCCTTGCCCTTTATCAAAAGCAAACAAGGTCACATTGCCGGTTTTACCCTTTACGATCTCTTTGCTGACGATAGAGCCATTCTGATAATCGACAACCTCTGCCAGTTTAAATATTTTTTTAGGATTGAACATCTTGGATCTCCTGGGGTTAGGGTTCTTATTTCTAATTTCGAGGGCTGACCCCATTATCTCCCTCTATCTTATTTAATAATTCGGTTCTCAAGTCCAAAATTGCTTTCATGGACATATCTCTCCCTTGAAGCGGCGGAGGATAATTACAATCCTCCTGCCCCCAAATCCATTTATACGCCTTCATTAAAACTTCGGGCTCTTCATTGCAAGGATTTTGCAAGTCAACCTGCTTGAGGATATCATCCGGATCTTCACCATGAAAAACTCTTTCTAAAGCGTCTATAATCTGAATTGTATCTGCAGACGAAACTTTAGCTTTTTCTTCTAAATCTTCTAAAATATTTTTATGAGATATCAGCCACAATGAATTATCCTTAGGGTTATAAATCCAAACCATAAAATCATCCCGTTTTACCGTTCCCAAAACGAATTTACCACCCGGCTTTGTTATAACTATTTTTCTACCACCTCCGATTTGTTCAACTTCATACCCGCGATATTTTATGCACTCCAAGTTCTGACGGAATTTATCGCGTTCTTGATTTTTGATTGTTAATGAAGTTAAATCAATTTCATGAGTATATATATTTTTCCTTGTTCTCTTTTTATCCATAGTTTTCCCTATGATTGTTATCCAACATACTGTCCTTGAATATGGTTTTTGTTTCACCATTACCAAGTTTCCTAAAAACAAACAAATGCTCGTGCATAATTAAAAGAAAATCTCTATTTTGCCCACTCCAGTATCGCGTGGTTGAACAATTGTGCTGAATTTTAACAACATCTTCTTTTAGGATAAACCCAGCTTTCAAAAATCTCTGCATCACAGAAAAAGCTAACGGGACATAGTGTCTGCGGCGGCGGGTATCGCCAATTAGGATGGCACAATATTTACCTGGCCTTAACACGCGATAACATTCACGGGCAACTTTCTCAATTTCGTTACAGAATTTTTGCAAACTGCTTATTGAGGAAAGATCCCCATCATTAGGATTCATTCCATACTTTATTATATTCAAGTACGGAGGATGAGTTGTTATTAGATCTATACTGCTGTCTTTTACAATTTTCATGTCGCGGGCATCAGCTCGTTTAATAATCGGTTCATGGCATTTTTCGCAATTAAATTCACATGATTTTTGAGCTAACTCAACAACTTCAGGATGAATATCAAGACCTATTCCTTGACGTCCTAAAGATTTTGCTTCGATCATTGTGGTTCCACTACCAACCATGGGATCCAGAACAATGTCTCCTTCTTTTGAATATAGCTGAATGAGGTTATTCGGAATTTGCGGTGCCCAGTTTCCTCGATATTTCGCGTTATGAGTGAGCCATTTACCACGATTGGGAAATGACCATACTGTTGTGTTTTGAATAGTATTATCGTTACTTATTTCTTTTGTTTTCATTTTCTCCCCTACTTTTTTACGGGCAATCCAAGCCATGCCATTGGAAGCTCATTGAATCGGTAATGACAATTAACAGTATGAATAGAATCCAGCACATCTTTATACCCTGGATTTTTAAACCAATCGCTCAATACATAAACATATTCCACTTTCAATCCAAGCGGAGAAACCAGCTTCAAATAAAATTTTCTCTTAAAATCACACGTCTGGAGTTTTTCATCAACGGAGCCCGAAACTTGCTGATACTTCACTTCTATTATAAATAAAGTTTCTCTAACAATAACCAATAACGCGTCATCTGGTAAAAGTTTTTTTGAAATCAAATTCTCCCACGCAACTCCAGCTTCAGACAAAAACCGATAAAAAGCATGCTTCCGAAAGCATCTTGCCACTAACTCCCCATCAAAGAAAACTCCCATTCCGGCTTTATTCGAAACTTTTTTAACTTCATAGCCACGCATTGTCCCTATAAGTTTCTGAAAATCAACTTTTCTTTCAAACTTCAGTCCCGTTAATGTTTTTGCCCCACCAACTCCGCCAGTTTTCATCTATAGCCCCTCTCTTTCATTAATGCACATTTGCAATCAATAATTCATGACTAAAATTTCAGTAATAGAACCTCTCTTTTCAGCGTTACAATTTATTAATCTTTTCGCGATTAATCGCTCGATGTTATACCCTTTGTATAGACTATCAAAAAAATTATCTTTTGGATTGATATTTTTAGGATCGGAATTGCTTACCATTACATGAGCATCCCGATTATCCAGTTCCGAAAACACCGTTCGTAATCGTTTCTGCTCATTATCGTTGAAAGCCTGTTTTGAGTAACTGGTAAAACTCGCTGTTGCACTTATTGGCCTGTATGGCGGATCGAAATATACAAATGATTCGTCATCCGCAGAATCCAAACAAAGTGAAAAATCTCCGCAAACTATTTCTGCTTTTTCCAACAACTCACTAACTGCTAACAAATTTTCCTCATTGCAAATTGCGGGGTTTTTATACCTTCCAAACGGAACATTAAATTCACCTTTTGAATTTACTCGATAAAGCCCGTTAAAACATGTCTTGTTTAGAAAAATCAAAAGAACGGCTCGTTTCAAATGACTATTGGCAGATTCTTTTCGCAAATAGCTATTAAACTCTTCTCGTTTATTATAAAAAAGTTTTTCACGTTTTTTGTCTGATCCGAAGAAATATTCCTGCTCTAACTCGTTAAGCATTTTAACTAATTTTTTTACATTTTTCTGAATTACTTGATAACAAATGGCAATCGATGGATTTATCTCGTATAGGTATGCACATTCAAACTCATAATGTTTTGCCAACCAAAAATAAATTGCTCCACCTCCTAAGAATGGTTCAAAATATTTTTTAATTTGCCCCGTCTTGAACGCAGGCGGCAAATACGAAGCGATTTGTTCTATAAGCTGTCCTTTGCCTCCGGCCCATTTTAAAAAAGGTTTTACTTGTCTTGTTGCTGTAATCATTCATTACTCCTCAAGATTTGGGATAACGGTCACAACCACGCCTTGTACTTGAAAATCGTTTACTGCTACGATAGGTTTATGCTCTTTATTCGTTGAACGCGGTTTTAGTACTACGGCGTGACGAGTTGCCGAATATTCTTTTATTGTAACCTCATTATCAACCAACGCAACTATTATATCGCCATTTTCCGCCATCTGTTGTTTTCTTATTAAAATAATATTGCCGTCTTCAATACCTTTTTTATTCATTGAATCGCCTTTTGCGCGCAAGAGGTAATATTTATGCGGAGGACGCGCTAATTTTGTTGAGACAGGAAAAACCGCTTGAACGTTTTCTTCGGCGAAGATAGGCATACCGCACGGGGCTGTTCCTAACAATGGAATATCTATCGTCTGCATGTTTTCTTTATTTTCAAAATCTTTTATGATCTGCAAAGCACCTGAGGCATTTCTTCGAAGGATACCTTTTGAGATAAGCTTATTGATCAAGAGAGAGGCTGAGCGGGGTGAACGATAGCCAAGAACTTTCATTAAATACCGTAAGGACGGGCAGCGGCCGAAATTAATTATTGAGTTTCTTATTTCTTTTAGGGCGGAATTTTCTTTGTCTGAAAGGGTTAATGTTTTCATGTATTCAATTGTATACAGAACGGATAAGAAGTCAATGTTTTTTTAATAAACCGGCTGGGGTTAAATCCTTCCGCCTCGACTTGACTTCGCTCGGGACGTACCGGGCCGTTGGTTAGTTAGAAGCGAGCAACTATGAATTATGGTGTTTTTGAGGGTCTCAACCTTCGTTCAACCTCGTAGGATGGAAAGAGCCCAACCTACGAGGATGAACTTCTTAACCTTTGTTCAAACTCGTGGGATGGGAAGAGACCAACCTGCTATGATGAACTTTTTATTATGGCTTTGGCGGTTTTTATTCCGTCGGCGGCGGATGACATTATTCCTCCGGAATAGCCGCTGGCGGCTCCGGTTAGGTATAGGTTTTTGAAGCCGGTGGAGAGGTGGTTTTCTTCTCTTAGGGCCTGGATGGGGGATGAACTTTTGCTGTCTAGGCCCATTATGGCGCCGGTTTCGAATCCTTTTATTTTTTTGCTGAAGTCTTTTAGGCCTTCAGAGATGGAACTACTTATTTCTTGGGGGAGAAGTTCCCATAAGGGGGCCGGGGTTAGGCCTAAGGGATAGCTTGAGGGGGCGGTGTTTGTTGTTGATTCTTTTTTTATGAAGTCTTTTATGGTGCAGAAGGGGGCTTTGAAGCTGTTCGTGTATTCATAAAATTTTGTTTCTAGGGTTTCAAGCCAGTATAGGGCTTCAGTTGGGGATATTAATTTACCGGTTAGTTTATCCAGGTTGATGCCGGCTACACAGGCCGCGTTCGCGAATTTGCCGGCTCTTTTATACAGGCTCATGCCGTTCACTATGTTCGCGTTCTTATACGCGGAGGAAGGAACTATTACTCCTCCGGGGCACATGCAAAATGTGTATACGGGAAAGGTGCCGTTTCCATTTGATGTTAGGCGATATTCGGCGGCTTTGACGCCGGGCAGGCTTTTTTGTCCCCACTGGGCTTTGTTTATTAGTTCCTGGGGGTGTTCGACTCTGCATCCTATGGCAAAACTTTTTGAGCGAAACTTTACTCCTCTTTTTATCAGCATTTTATATGTTTCATAAGCGGAATGGCCGGGGGCGAAGATAAACTTATCTGCTTTTATACTGCCTGAAGTTGTTATCACTTCCTTTACTGTTTGGTTTTCGATATTTATATCTTCCGCGAGTGTTTCAAAAAGTATTTCCCCGCCGATATTCAGAAAGTCTTCCCTTAATTTTTCGACGATACGGCATAGGTTGTCGCTTCCGAGGTGCGGGTGCGCCATATATGCTATTTCTTCCGGGGCGCCGGCGCTGATATAGCTTGATAATATGAATTTTCCCTCCTGGCGCATGTGTTTTGATCTTGAGGTGAGTTTTCCGTCGGAAAAAGTGCCTGCTCCTCCTTCGCCGAAGGCGTAGTTCGTGACGGGATCGAACCGGCCGGTTTGCTCAAAAACTTTTATGGCTTCGGTTCTTTTTTTAACGTCCATGCCTCTTTCTATCAAGGTTGTATTAAAGCCCGCTTTCTGAAGGATGAGGGCGCAGAAGAATCCCGCGGGGCCGCTTCCGATGACGACTGTTTTTTCTTTTCTTTTTTGGTATGGGATGTTTAAAGGCGGCTGGGACGCGGAAAGAGTTCCTTTTAGGTGTTTTGACGAGACTGAAACCAACAGTCGCCAATGGATATTGGATTTTTTTCTTGCGTCGAGGCTCTTTTTTTCAATTTGGAAGGTAAAATCTTTTATTTTTAGTTTTTTTTCGATCTTTTTTCTTAGTTTGTCTTTAGTATGATCAGTAGACAGGTTTAATGAAATTTGTTTTGAGCCCATTTTAATGCAGTGTTTCCTCAACAACGTCACCTATTTATACTGTAAGTATTTTTTTTCCTAATTAAATGGGAGACGTCCCTATTTAATTAGGCTATCTATTTCCTGCCAGGGAATGGCATAAATATTTTTATCCAATTTCATTTTTCTTGGCGTACGGCAAACAACATAAGCTGTTTTTGTTTTTTGATATTCTTGTTGAAAAACCTTAAGATGACGTATGTCCTTTGAAGACGGCGCATCAGTCCATTTTACTTCAATTGGAATATATCCATCTTCATTTTCTATCACCCAATCCACCTCCGGACCGTCAGGATCCCTCCAAAAAAGAACCTTTACCCTGCTCTCAGACAAACGTCCGATTCTAATCAGTTCCAAGCCTATAAATTGTTCAAACAAATTACCGAAATGGTCACGCGGCAATTTAACGCCTTCTCTCGCCGCAACTCTTCTTACCCCTAAATCAAAAAAAAGATATTTACTGGATTTAGTAAGTTTTTTGCGTGTTCGGCTTTTTGTCACCGGATCTACTCTCTCTACAATCAAGCAGTCCTCAAGCACCTGATAATAATCCTTTATTGTCGTATGCGATACCCCTATTTCCTGGGACAACTTTCTAAAATTCACAATATTACCTGATTCTGAGGCCGCATATTCCAAGAATCGTGCAAAAGCCCCTAAATTTCTCACAAGTGCTTCCGCGCGAACCTCTTCTTCAAGATATGTGGTTACATAAGATTCCAGATCTGTTTCTTTATACTTCGTATTTTTGATATTTGTAATACCCGGCAATGCTCCGTATAAAAGTATATTTTTTAGATCATCCGTACGTACTTCAGTCAAAGTGAAAGGATCCAGTTTGCAATTAACCACTCTACCGGGCAAAAGATTCGCTTTTGTCCCCCTGTAGAGTTTTCTTGCCGAAGAACCCGTAAAAACAAAATTAGCTATCCCCCGGTCTATTAAATCCTGCGCCACGTCTAATAAAGCAAAAGCTTTTTGAATCTCATCGAGCAAAATTAACGGCTTTTTGGTTTTCTGCTCCGCCAAGTGCTCTATTTCACCCGCAAGAAGTTCCGGTGCTTTTTCGTATCTTTGCCGCGTATCAGGGCGAACAAGCGAAATTGACAGATCATGTTTCAATCTGCCGATAAGCGTTGTTTTTCCCGTTTGCCGCGCACCAAGAAGTAAAACACTTTTACCCCGGTTAATCGATTCGAGAATCTTTTTTTCCTGCAATCTGTGTATGTATTCCATAGACTAAATATTAGCCGAATTTTGAGCCTTTGTCAACCATTTTCGTGAAATAACCGGGATTTTCCATCCGTCCCATCATTTTTAACTGTCCGATTTTTTCGGACACTTCAATATACCCTTCATCCATCAGCTTTTTCTTGAGATCGCTCCAATTTTGCCGGCAATTCAAGTGAAACAAGAGGGTCATGAAACAAGCAAGAGAGAACAAGAGGGGCAGAACAAGAGGGGTACCTTTTTCAAAGACTTTTAGCGCGAAGAGTCGCTTACCGGCTAATTAACTCTTTCTCTTTCTCTTTCAACAAATGTAATGCAATTGATTATTTTCAAGCCGGTAATACAACGGCGCGATCTTGACTTTAGGATATCTCTTCCTCAGCCTATGTGTTTCGCTCATTATAAAATCTATCTCATTGCCGATTTCATGCATCGGAGCTAAACTCATAAAATGTTCTTCAGCCGCTTTTTTCTCCCAGCCCGCTCCTTCAATTAACCCGTTAATAAACTCTTCTTTTCTCGAAACCAAATTAACCATTCCGCAATTATTATGCGCTATCAAAGCGATATGTCTAACCCCGCCAACCGCGATAGCGTACGAAACTTTAAATTCGCTATACCGTAAATTAGCGCCGCCGGACCGTATAATAAACGCGAAATTATCCGGAACATGAAGATGCTTACGACTATCCATGCACATCCCGATAAGAATCCGCGCGTCTTCATACGTATCAAATTCGCGGTTTAAATTATGATATTCCAGCAATAGTCCGATAGGGTTCTCGCAGTACTCTTCAGGAATATCCTCTTTTTTACAAACAGCTATAATTTTATGTTTTGTACTATCCATAGGGTAATAGGTTATATCAAACGTATCAGGGGTGTCAAGGTATTACGTTAGGTAAATATCGCGGCAAGTAGTATTGACCGCGTAACTTCTTTTTTTGCATGGGATTACAAGACACCTCCGGAATTATCCGGCAACCTGCCCTGCTTTTGACCGATACTTAATAACCCGTACTTTTTCTAAGGTAACCAATCCTTCTTGTTTCATCTAAAAAAGGTATTAATTTATTCAAATTTTCTTCTGTGTCCACGAATTCAATTATTATCGGAAGGTTTTCCGAAAGGCGTAAAATTTTAGCCGAATGCATATGACTGTCGGCACCGAATCCCAAAATCCCTCTTGTTCCTTTAATTCTTTGTTTACTTACGTAGTCTAAAGCTTTTTTTTGCTACTACTTTCTTGCCAAATAAGCAAAATGGTCAAAATATTTTCGCCATAATATCTCAGATGAACAAAATTGGTTTTTCCCGTAAAAAAAATCAACCAGAGCTTCACGCACCCTAAAAAGTTCTTTAAGCTTAGAATACTTCCTTACAGGAGAAATGGTCATGTCTATTAATTCCAAAGCTCTGTTGAAGGCTCTTTGCGATAAATCCTTTTTGTCTTTTTTTTGCCAATTCAAAGCTCTGCTAACCTCACTGCCGATATTCGCCATTTGTTCTGCAAATGACATTTCAGCCCAACGACCGCTGGCAAGCTCTTTATGTTGAGGGGTCATCGTTTCACCCACTTATTTGCAATATTTATGATTTTAGCTTGAATATCTGCTGAACCAATGCCTCTGGTCATATTCCCTTGAGAAGGACGTAAATTTAACATTGAATCAAACTCAATAAAATCATCTCCCTCAAGACCCGGATAAAAATTGATGCCCCATAAGCTTTGTTGTTTTGAACCATCCTCTAAAAACAATGCTTCTAAGTCTGAATGGAGTTCTGCATCAATTGCAACCAGTTTACGATCAACATCAACAACCGCTTTGACTATATCACCAAAGGTTTCTTACGCGATTTGTTTTAGCTCAGCAACAGTTAAAACATTTTTTAGTATTCTCATGCCTCTCCTTACATTAAAAACTCCTCAAGCCGATTAAACTTATAAAAAAAGCAAGGTGGGGGCAGGTCACCCCTTTCAACGAAAGGGATGACCTCTTAGAAATCAAGAAAATGTTGAAAGTTGAGACCTGATGTGCATAACTCTTTTATTTAAAGCATGTTGTGTTTTTTAACATCTAATTTATCATCTAATTAGTCTAATTATCGTCTAAATCCTCGCGCTGTTTAGATGATAACACCCATTTTATACTCTGATGGCTCTCTTTAACCCAACTTTTTCTTGTTAATTGACCTATATTTCTGTTTGGGATGATTAATCCTATCTTTCATTTGCGGTTCTATCAGTCCCTTAATAATCATGGGTTTTAAATAATGATTCCGGATTGAATCCGGACTTCTATTTAATAATTCTGCAAGCTCCCTTAAGCTCAAATAACATATATCACACAATTGACGTATCACATTTTCCACTACAACCTTAGGTGCCTTTTTTGAATTCCTAACTGTCTCGGAGATGCTCTTTAAAACTTCCAAATGTTCGGAGCTTTTGGACAAATGTTCGAAGCTTTTGGACAAATGTTCGGAGCTTTTAGACAAATGTTCGGAGCCTTCTACCATAGAATCTCCGCCAATAAATTCTCCTGCGAGGTGTTTTCCCGGTAAACAATAAGACGTTCCTCTCCCATGTCCTTCACTTTCTAATAGCTTTTTTTCAACCAACCCATGTAATATATCGGATAAATCTTTAGGATGCTCTTTTGATAATTCTTTCAAACGTTGATGTGTAACGCTACCATCTGTTTTTGCCAAGACTATCGCTAATTGCTCCGTATTTTTTAGATTATCAAAGACCGCTTCACCGATCTGTTCTTTTATTTCTTCAACTTTCTTTTCAGGAAAAAGACTCAACATTGTTAGGACCATAAGTGTTTGATTTTCTTCAATCCTTTGCTCTAACAAAGGTTTTCGCCAATGCTGATTTTTCCAATTTCGATAAATCTTTGGCATCCCGGATCCTGCTTGTTCTCCTAATCCGCTTAATTGGAACATCTTTTGTAAATTTCTATTTCTACAATCACTCGTTCCACCGCGTAAGGCAATAAATAATGGTATCCGTAACAACCCCGGATTTCTAAATCCAAACAAATCCGGTCTTTTCACAACAAGTATCGAACATTGTGCTGAATAATCCGCATGAATAATTGTATTAACTAGTGCTTCTCGCAAGGCCTCATGAACTGGCGTATCTTCAATCCGAGTATCTCCTTTTAGCTCAAAAGGCACTTTTAATCCGTCTGTCAGCTTTTTGATAACAATTCTATAATAGTCATATAAATTGCCGGACCACTCAAAATCAGTAGTAACCCTGTCTATCCACCGTTTGTCTGTTTCAGAAGCTGATCTTTCTTGATAATCTAAAATATAGTTTGGTACAACATTCAAAATAGAACGTAATTTGCCGAACATAAGCAATCCAGCTAACGTTAATCCTTGTTTTTTTGTCTTTCGATCTGTTGAAAACCCTCCAATTTGTTCTAAAAATTTTTCGTTAGAATAATCGTTAAAAGGATGGGTTGGTTTCCGATTAGAAAAATTTTGTCTATAAATTTTCAGAGTGTTTTCTTCAATATCCTCAACAGTAAGACCTTCCAATAATGTTCCATCATTTGTATCATTAACCTGTTCTCCCAACATTTGTTTTACAATGTTTTCCGGACATTTATAATCTCCATCGTTATTTCGTCTATATGTGCCAGTCAATGGATTATTGCCAACAAATACCGGCTTCTGTTTTCGTGTTGCTTGAGGCACTTCAATTACTATGATGTTAGCTCCATTTACAGTCCTTTTTATTACGTTTCTATCTACCAACAAATTGTTACTTACTTTTTGTTTATTATTCAAGCCCGCCCATAATTCCTTTATAACTTTTTCTCTATTGGGAATTCCAATAAGGTCGTATCCCTTTTTCTTTTCAGCAATACCTAAAATTATATAGCCGCCTTCAGTATTGGCCATTGCGGAATAGCTTTCCCAAAAACTCTCAGGAACTTTCCCCTGTCCATCTTTTCCAAGAGCTTTTTTAAATTCCGTATAAAAATCTTCTTGCAAGGAATTAATATCAAACATGTCATGTTTCATTTGTCCCCCTTATTAACCCGTACATATTCAACCAGTTCCCCAATGGAACAATTCAGAAACTGCAAAGCTTTTCCAGTGTATCAAACTTATTTCGGACACGTTTCTGTTATGTAAACATGAGTTTTTCGCTTTATAACCGGAAATCCAGCTTAGACCAAGAAACAATAACGCTAAGAATGTCCAACCAATAAATTGCCACATTAAAATATTCTTTTTTGAAAATAAAAAAAGGCAGAGACTTCCGCCTCTGCCTTTTATTTGGTGCCAGAGGCACCTTTTAGTTTTCTATCTTATTAACAATGTTGATGTTATCAACATTGGGGTACACTGGCTCCTCGGGTAGGACTCGAACCTACAACCTATTGGTTAACAGCCAATCGCTACTACCATTGAGCTACCGAGGAGCGTATTTTGGGCTTTTGTTGAGTTTTAATTATATGGAAAAAGATAAGGGTTGTCAATGTTAAAGGAAGTTTGGTATAAATGAATGAGATCCCGGATATTTCGCTTCGCGAAATTCCGGGATGGCAATGAAAGCCTGATCGACACCAATTGATAATTCGTAGGGGCACGGCATGCCGTGCCCTCATAAAATTGTGGATGGTTCGGGGATAAAGGGCACGGCGTGCCGTGCCCCTACGGAATTGAGGATATGAAAGAGAAGTTTATTGTACATGTTGATATGGATGCTTTTTTTGCTTCTTGTGAGGAGCGGGATAATCCTTCTTTCAGGGGGAAGCCTGTTATTGTGGGGGCGGATCCTGACGGGGGTAAGG
>Ga0208325_1000281_pt1 | contig 13655 bp, 19 predicted proteins | sample PL_2010_330m_FD_185486 | JGI IMG/M metagenome (GOLD analysis project Ga0208325, IMG submission 185486) | Freshwater microbial communities from Powell Lake, British Columbia, Canada to study Microbial Dark Matter (Phase II) - PL_2010_330m... | ecosystem: Environmental > Aquatic > Freshwater >...
GCTAGATGCTGCTGAAAAAATTGACGTTCTTGAACAAGGTTCTTATCGACTTGCAAAATTTGCTGCGCAGGAAGAAGAAAAAAATGACTGAAATAATAGATTATGAAACAGACCCGGTGATAATTTTTCTGTTACGCCAGGAGAACGCGTGTTTTTTCGGGTTGAACACAGTGGAATGGAAAATAGGTTTGTTGCAATTCAAGGAGAATTAAATGAAATTAGTAATAAATGAAAACGGCGTGGTAAAAACCGTAAAAATAAAAGACGCAATAAAAATTCTTGAAATCAAAAATGAAAAAATCAGAATAGAAAAAGAAAAACAAAAACAAAGAGCATATTATGCTGAGCACCAAAGACAGAAGATTGAGCTACAAAGATCATATTATGATAGGCATAAAGAAGAAATTGCAGAAAAAAGTAGGAAAAAACGGTGTCTTGAAAAAATAAAAGGGGAAACTGGAAATGTGTGAACAGATTGGAATTGTAATTCAACAAAAATCTAATTCTATACGAATAGAGCATGTTGATAGATTTGGGTTGCTAAAAACAACAGATTTTGATATAGAAGATTGTGAATTTGATTTTGATAATTTTCTAAATGAATGTGTTGTTTTTAGTGAAAATGATAGCAAACTAACAAAATTGGAAAAAATTTCTATAACACAAAACAGAACAGATTTCTATCCACAGTTTATAACGTTTTTTTGGGAAATTCAATCAGATGGTTGGATGGTTGTTGCCAGGCATAATTCTAAAATCAGGAGTTTGGTCTCAGAGTCACAAGCAAAACGCCTGAAAGGATTGCCTAGAGGTACAATACTGTTATTATCATTGTTAGAAAATTGTATAATATATAAATTTGATATTATTATTTTGCCACGAACTTAAGGTGAAAACGATGGATAAAAAAACAGAAGGATTTGTTTTGGAAATGTTAAAAATGGCAATTGATGCTGGATCTGCTAATGTTACGCTTGAAATAGATGAAGAAACAAATTCAACTGCTCCAGACTTAACAAAGAGGCGAATGAATAAATATATCGAAATGTTCGACAGTGAAAAAAAACAAGAATTTATAAAACTTGCAAAAGAAGGAAAAATAAAATATTCATGTGATTTGAAATTTTTGGTTTGTGTTGGTGATTCTGTTGATATATTAAAAACGGAAACGTTTTTGTAGTATAACAACAGAATGTGAAGTATGGAGAAAAAATCAATACTAGAATCAGAATATGAATTTTCACCGATAAAATCAAAAATGCAAAAATATAAAACCTCATTAATTACAATTTTGCAAAGAGTAAAAAAAGTATGTCTGTTCAAAAAGTAATAACAATAATTGTGTTAATGGTTTTGTGTGTTGTTTTTATCACGCAGTTTTTTGCGATGCCAACACGCGCAGATATTGAGTCAACCGTAAAAGCAAACGGCGGAACAATAATTATAAAGTCATCTGGATCATGGGAAACTGCAAATCCATTGCATGATGGATTTATTTCTAGAGAGTTTGATAGTTATCAGTCTGCCAGCAGTACCAGTTCTATAATTGCTTCAGGCAGATCTGCAGTTGAAAAAACAACTTCAATGAAGAGATCACGCGCTGAAAAAAATACAGTGATTGCAGAAACTACAGGGACTATGATGACGGCTGACTCAGTTGGGATGTTTTCAACTCAAGTAAATATTCCAGAATCTATTTGCGAGACTGGGAATATTGAACTGGCTGATTATGCAGATGAAGGCAGATATCCAGAAACACAAAACGCAGTTGCAAGAGCTGGAATGATTGGAACTGGTGCTGGAACCAGGTACCAGAGTGAAACTCAGTACGATAATAAAGCAGTTGCAATATCTGCAGAAGCAGAAACTCCATTAGGAATGATGTTTCTTGATGCTGCAGGACATTTTTCAGCTGGGGTTAATAAGTCTGAGACTATTCTAAATTATGAATATATGAGAGACGATATGATACGCGTATATAGTCATGAAAACAAAACATTAGACGCTGTAGTTTCATGGCTGTGGGATATAGATGTTGAAGACGTAGCAGCTGAAAATATAACTGCTAATAAAACTATGGAGAACGAAAATGATTGAGCCTATAAATTACGAGCCGTTTTTCACGGCGATTGTAGCTGGGATTCTGTATTCGCTTATTTGGTACAGTACGAAATATACTGATCCAACTAAACCAGATGCAAAATTTGATTATACAAAAATGGCAGCAACTGCAGTACTAGGTGCTGTAGTTGGACTTGCTTTTTGTGTATATCAACTTCCAGTGTCTCAGATGAGTATTGAAACACAACTGGCAGTATCAGGTGCAGTAATTGCCATTCTTGATAAATTACTGAAAACTGGATATCATTGGATTGTTTGGAAAATTTCTATTAGAAAAGAAGGAGAATGAAAAATGTATAATGCAACGTATCATCCATTAGAAGGAGAATTGCTGAAAAATATTCTTGATAACGCATCTCCAAAAGAAGCCGCAAGGATAAAAGAACAGGTAACAGCTGCTACAAAAGGCAGAATTAGAAATTACAGAATTGAAATTTCAGAAAACACCTGGTACGATGTGAAAAACGGGGTTGTTTCTGGATCCAGCAGACAAGGATAGAACCCTAAAGAAATTTTACTTTTTTTGGAATGAAAGCAGTATTTTTGCCACCAGAACAATCTATGTTATATTGTTTTTTTGGAGAAGTTGGGACTGTGAAAACGTGTGACGAAAAAAGATTGGTTTTGATGCTATCGCACTGTATATCAATTCACACGACGTGGGATAGAGTAGAAATTGTTGAAGGTGTTAAAAAATGACGCAGGGAAAAATTTCTGCTTGTATAATTGTGAGAGATGGAGCAGAAACATTAGAAAAATTACTTGCATCTGTTGGTAGTTATGCTGATGAAATTGTTGTTTGTATTGATTCCAGGACAAAAGACAACACACTAGAAATTGCATTGCAATATACAAAACGTGTTAGTTATTTTGATTGGATTGATGATTTTTCGTATGCGCGGAATCTAGTAGCAAATAAAGCAAAATACGATAATATATTAGTTTTAGACGCAGATGATGAATTAGAGGCTGGATATGAAAAGTCATTAAAAAATGGAATCGATAATTTTGATGCTGTGAAATTTATTGTGAAAACGTCTGAAAAATCATTTGTTCCTTCAATCCGATGTTATAATCGGAAAACTGCGAAATATCATTTTAAAGTCCACGAAGTTTTACAGTTTTCAGTTGAAAAACCTCAAATATTAAATCTTGGCGCTGTGATTCATCATGTTAGAGCAAAAAATATTATCGATCCAGGCAGAAATATTAGAATATTAGATTCAGTAATTGCAGATTATTCTAGATCTCTTTTTTATCACGCACGGGAATGTAACGATAACGAACGATATGCTGATGCTATTATTTCATTTCAACGATATCTTGAAGTTTCAGATGTAGTTACTGAAAAATGTGAAGCGCTCCTTGGAATGGCAAGAGCAGCAGTAATGCTGCAGGATTTTAAGGATGCAAAAAAATATTGCCTAGAAGGAATTGGATTAGATTTAAATTTTATGCCTTTTTATAATATGCTTGGTCAAATTGAAATGGTTTATAGAAACTACAAAAATGCTATTTGGTGGTTTGAAATATCGCTAAATGTTTTGCCTACAAATTATATTTTTAATGATGTAAAAAACATTGAATTTAATACACTTGGAAATTTATTTGTTGCATATAAAAACACAGGACAACTTCAAAAGTCAAGCGATGTATTAGAACAATGCCAAAAAATAGATCCAGAAAACGAATGGCTTAAAAGGCAAGTGAAAAAATGGCAGAAAAAATAGAAATAATACCTAATCCTGTTGGTAGGCCGCGGATAGAAATAGATTATGAACAGACAGAGAAACTTTCATCTATTCTTTGTACTCAGGCTGAAATTGCTGCAGTGATCGGCGTATCTTTGTCAACACTGGAGCATGATCAAAAATTTTTGCGGATACATCAAAAGGGATTAGAAATTGGACGCGCGTCTGTTCGTAGAATGCAATACAAATCTGCTGAAGGCGGTAATCCGACAATGTTGATATGGTTAGGGAAACAATATCTTGATCAAAAAGATCAGAAAAACACCGAGATTTCAACGCCTGAAGGAAAATTTATTGTGATTGATATTGAAGCTAGGATGAAAAAATATGACCATTTGTTTTCTCCCTCGGGAACTGTTCCAGCTGACGATTCTGGAAAATGAATATATCCCTCAGGAACCAACCGAAAAACAAGCACAATTTCTGTTAGAACTTTCAGAAGAAGCGCTGTACGGAGGTGCTGCAGGTGGCGGCAAAAGTTCATCTCTTTTAATGACAGCGCTTCAGTATGTCAACATTCCTAATTATTCAGCACTTGTTCTAAGAAGAACATATCCAGATCTATCATTGCCGGATGCAATTATGGATCGGGCGCACAAATGGCTTGTTGGAACAAACGCTGTATGGATAGCAAGCGAAAAAACGTGGAAGTTTCCATCGGGTGCTACTCTTACGTTTGGGTACCTAGATACTGCAAACGATAAATACAGGTATCAAGGTGCTGCTTTTCAGTGTATTTGTTTTGATGAAGTTACTCAATTTCTTGAAAATGATTATTTATATTTGTACTCTAGACTTAGAAGATTGGCTGGATCTATAATTCCTATTAGAATGAGGTGTGCAGGAAACCCAGGAGGGCGAGGCCACCAGTGGGTGAAAGATCGATTTATTGACGGAGATCGGGTTTTTTATCCCGCGTCTCTTAAAGACAATCCGCACTTAGACAGAGATGAATATGTTCGAGCGCTATCAAAATTAGACCCAGTAACCCGTGAACAACTCTTGAATGGAAATTGGAACGTAGCAGAAAGTGGAAACAAATTCAAACGTGAATGGTTTGAAATTGTAGATGCAACTCCTGCAGAAAGCGAAAAAGTTCGGTTTTGGGATATGGCAGCGACGTCTAATGCTGGAGACTGGACAGTTGGTGCGCTTCTTGGGGTTTATCGAGATGTTGTTTATGTGATTGATGTTCAGCGATTTCAAGGAACACCAGGCACAGTAGAAACAATAATGTTTCAGACTGCTGAATTAGATGGACCAGATGTGAAAATTCGATGGGAAGAAGAAGGCGGCGCTTCAGGAAAATTTGTTACGTCTTATTTTGTGTCTGAGCTTATAGGCTACGATGCAAAAGGCATTAGGGCTACTGGTTCAAAAATTGTAAGAGCTAATCCATTTTCTAGTTTTGCTGAAGCTGGAAATGTAAAACTGCAAAGAGCGCACTGGAATAAAACGTTCCTAGAAGAACTTGGTTTGTTTCCTGCAGGCTCTCATGATGATATTGTAGATGCGTGCTCAGGTGCGTTTTCTGAAATTGCGAAAACTAAAAGAAGTAGTTACGAACCAACAATTAATGAGGCTTTTACAAAACGTATTTCAATACCAGAAATTTTAGGGATATAATGGCAAAAAAAACAAAAAATCTGCAGAAAAATTTACAATTAGACGAAGGAGATATATGGGTATCCAGTATTTCAGGCGCGCCTGTGTTTACTGCTCCTGAAATTAACGCAGCGCTTATCAGTAAACAGCTTGAAAACCAGTACATTTGCGGCGGAATTAATAATATGCAAAGAGTGATTTTTCAGGAAGCTGTAGTTGTTACTGGAGTTAATGCGAAAACTAATGAACCCGATCCAGATCTAACAGAAAAGTTAGAAACGCTTTTAAAACGGTTAGATTTTAATACTTTTCTTCAGATGAGATGGCGAGATGTTATTTCATGGGGAATCTCGATTGTAAATCCCGTGTGGAAACAAATCGAATCAGAATATCAGCTTGAAAAAATTAGACGCCTACCACCTGAGACATTTTCTGCAAATGCAACCAGCACAACAGTAGCAAATAGAATTTTACCAGGGATTTGTTATAATAACGGAGAAACTGAATACTGGCAAACAAATAGTGATGGAGAAATACAACAATTGCATAACATAGATGTGCAAACAGATCCAATTTCAACTGAAATAGGTGGAACACCGTTTATTTTGCCTTTAATTCCAATTATTTCTGCGCTGTCATTTGCATGGCAGAAAAATCTTGCACAAGTAAATATTTTTGGAACTGGTGGAATTCATTATATTCGAGTGATAAATCCAAAAGGAAACGACAAACAATATGCACAAGCGATTTTGAATAACGAGTCAGCAACTAATAGATATCAGCTTAGGGAAAACATGGAGGTTGTTTCTCTTGGAGATGGGCCAACTGGAACAGCTTTGGATACAATCAGTTCTCTGACAACGCTAATAAAATATTTCTTTTCACCGATTAGTTCAATTTTGAAAGAAGGATCTCAAATAATTGGCGGGTCTTCTAGTTCTGAGTATCAATTGTATATGTCTTTTATAAAGGGGCAGCACAGGTGGCTAGAACAGTCATCTGAGCAATTATTACAGCCGTATCTTGAATATAATGGGTATGCTAACCATAAAATTGTAGTCGATATCCCTGCACCTACAGTAGAAGATAAAGAATATAATTTAAAAGCTGCTGAACTTGGTGCGAAATACGGCGGAATCACAGCAAATGAATTCAGAAGTTATTTACACCTAGAACTGCTAGAAGGAGATGAAGGAAACGAAATGATTAAACCAGGCACTAGTATTTCTGCAGCTGAAAAAGCAGATATCATGAACAAATTTATCCATCCAATCGATCCATACGCAATCATAAACAAAAAACAGCAGCAGAAATTTGTTCAAAAGGTATTATCTGATGCGTTTTGAGCTATCTCGCGAAACTAGAAAAGATCCAACTCATTCGCTTTGGATTATAAAAGAAGCTGAAGCCGAAATAAATAAAATTTTTGAAAAATTAGAATCTGAAATTCTAAAAACTGTTAAAATAGTATTTCGAAATAAAACATCAGAAACTTTTCAAAATATACATTCGGGTGCACTGAAACTAGCTCCAGCAATAACATCAAAAATAAAAGCGTCTGACAAAGACTTCAAAAAAGTTACGGCAACTGCAATTCCAACAGCATCTAGAGCTGGAGGCGAGTTTGCTGAGATTCAACTTGGCGGAACCTACGAAGAACGTGCAGACCATTGGGAAACGTTACAACTGCTGATTCAGAATTCAGATACCGAGTTTTCTGGAATGGGTGCAGACCTCAGTAATAAAATAAATCAACTGGTTGCTGATGGAGTTCTAAACGAAAGCAGTTTCGGAGATATGCAGGATGCGCTGATTAAGCAGTTTGGAATTAGTAGAAACAGAGCAATTACAATTATTCAAACTGAAATAATGAATGCAGTTAATGAAGCTGCAAAGTTTCGGTATAAAGTTCGGGGTGTGAAAGATGTTGAATGGGTTACTGTTTCCGACGATCCATGGCCATGCAAAACTTGTGCACCACTAGATGGTCAAATTTTTCCAATTGACGATGCACCTAATTGCCCGATTCATCCTAGATGCAGGTGTACTATAGTTCCTGCAATAGTAAAAGGAAAAAAGAAAAAACGGGAATCTAGAGAAAAGAAAAAACGGGAATCTAGAGAAGATTTAAAGAAAAAAATTTCTGATCTTGGAAAAAAAGATGAACATAGATACCCGAATTTGATTCGGTTTTGGAATGCCCGTAATCACTCTCAAATTGGAAGATGGGATATGTTTGATTCTAAAGATTTGTCAGATGAATTTGTTCAACTCATAGCAGACACATTACTAGAAATTAAAAATGGTTTACTTGATCCATTGGATATTCCTTTTCTGCGGGGGATGATACAAGAGTATCGCGATGGAATACATGGTTCAATGGGAGACGGTATTTTATCTCTGACTGAAGATTACCTTAAAAAATTGGATTTGGAGCTTCTTAATGGTGAAGAAATAATACCCAGTAACTGGAAGCGTGGTGATCCAGAAGAGGACAGACCATTTAATTCTGGTGAATATTTTGCGAGTCCAGAAGATCGCGCAAAAGCGCTGATTTATCATGAAATGGGGCATCATATCCATCAACTGTATGATGTAAGGGAGGATATAGATTATTTAAGTCCACCACTTGAGGACAGAATTAAAGACGCTAGAGATAAGGATCATACTGTTCCCGCAACAAAGTATGGTGAAAAAAACGCAAAAGAATGGTTTGCTGATAATTATGCGCTGTATAAAATGGGTCGTGATGATCTTGTGTCTCCAGAAGCGAATACTTTGTTCGAAGAGCTTGGAATATAAAAATAACAAATCTTTTTATAGTAGTATTGCATAGTCTAGTTATAATGGAAAACGCTCTTTTTGGAAATGTTGTTGAAATATTACCAGAACACGATTCTGTGCTTTTAACTTTGAATCGGTGGCTGGAATATGATGGAACCAAAATTTATAACGGGATTGAGAATTTTCAAGGCACAGAAACTGCATGGGATGCTGTACCACTAGTTTTTGCAGAAAAACATCCTGATCTAGAGTTGCTAGAAAAAAATGTAGAAAGTGCACTTGAAAAAATTAACGGCCGCATCTGTGGGAAATTGTCAAATACGAAAGTAGAAACTTCAGGACAACCGAGACTTGTTTCAAAGATTCTTTTTTCTGCTCCTGAAATTGAAAAAATGTATAATGAAGGTAAACTTTCACTGTCTGTAGCACACCATGGAAAATTTGATAAAGATACTGGGAAAATTTTAGGTAATGTTACTCCAAACCACGTTTTGGTTTTTCTGCAGGACGAAAAAAACCAGCCGCGTGATCTTGGTGCAATGCTTCTAAATAAGGAAACAAAGAAAAGTGCAGTTGAATCTGCAATTGAAACTATAAAAAATTTTGTAACACCAACTAAAAACGAACCTCCAGATTCTCATGTTTCAGTTGAAAATGCAACGTCTCCTAGTGTTCCACCGAATCCAGCCAGCAAAAAAATTGTGAAAACTAGTGGCCAATGTATGCTGACTGAAAAAGATTTTGGAGATATGCTAATGTCTGAAATTAGAAAACGGTTTGCGTATGATGATGGAACTGGAAATTTCAGTGGATTAAAACTACCACACCACAATGTTGCAGGGGATTTGGTCCCGAATTGTGTGCGTGCTGCATTAGCAGCTGTTGGCGGGGCTAGAGTTGGAACGCCTATGAATCTTGGAAACAATGCTGAAAATGTAAAAAAACATTTAGAAGCGCATTTAAATGAGGTAAAAAAAATGGAAAATACAGAAATTGAAAACAAAAACAACACAATTAAAGAATTAGAAGAAAATTTGTTGATGTATAAAGAAAGTTTAGCAGCATACGAAGAAAGTGCTGCAACTGCAGAATGGGTTGCATTAAAATCTAAAATCCCACAGGGATGGCTAGCTGAAAAAGAAGAACCTGTTCTTAGGAAAGAGTATGAAGAAAATAAAGTAGCATTTTTAAACAAATTACTTGATGTTTCGCGCGGGACAGAAACTCCTGAAGAAGGTGATGAGTTTACAAACAAAAAAGTGGCTGATGAAGAAGAAGATCCACTTGAAATTAATCGAGAACTTAGATATGCAACTGGGAGGATGAGATAATATGGCAGTATCGTCAATTGCAGGAGTAGATCAGGGTGGCGTGAAATTAACGTGCATTCTGTATGAAGGAATTTCTACAGTTACTAGTGTTGTGCACGGGCAAGATGGGTATTATGACAAAGGAATCACTTTTGCTAGTCCTCTTGTAAAGGATGCATGGGTTGTGCCGTCAGTTGATAGTGGAAACTCTTATGTTGAAACTCAAGGACTTCCAGTTGTAAAAGCAATTTCTAATGGATCGCTGATTCTTGGAAAAATTATAAGCGAACCTAGAATAGTAGTTGCTCCGAGTTCTACGCCAACTGCAACATGGGCAGCTCACCTGACTGGAAAATATTATCGAGTAGCTACAGTTTGGTTCCCAGGAATTATTGGAACTACAAAAATTCAAGTGCAGGGACTTGATGCTGCTAATATTGTGCCGGGCGTTCAGGCAACGCTTGAATTTGATGCAAGTGGTTCAGTTGCTGCAATTGCAGCTAGTAGTCCTGATCCATTATATGGTTCAGACGTAACAACTGGTGGTGTAGGTGTAGTTTCGTTCCATTATGTTGCTGCAGGAACAGCACTTGTTAGTGCACTCGTTGGATTTACTGGAGGAGTCAATCTTATAATTTCATAGGAGGTATAAAAAATGGTACAAATTTCAGGAACTAATGCAAGATATTTACAAACCCCAACGATTTTGTCGGAGATATTACGTGTAGCTGAACCGACTCTGAAGTTTATGGAAATGATTCCATTCGTTGATTCTGGCGGTTTACCAATCACTTACGGGAAAAAGAGCAGTGCTAGTTCTGATGCTAAAAAACAAACACCGAGAATGACGACACCGTCATCTCCTTTTCCAGAAGTTCAGATTACTAGAATGACAAAAGAGACTGCAATTACCAGTACTGAAGGATTGTCAGTGAAGTTTGATAAATCAGCGCTTGAACTTCCAGCTGGAAGAGACATGATTATGGATGCGTTTGAGTCTGTAGGTTTTTGGATTGCAGAAAAAATGAATACTAATATTTATTCTGCACTAGATTCTGGATCTACTGATGCAGGAATGACACCAGCAGCAGCGTGGTCTAGCTCAGACGCAACGCCATTAGTAGATTTGATGAATTTCAAAAATGGAATGATCAAAGAAGGATACCCATATCGAATGACTGATATTTTTATCGAGTCTACTAACTATTCTGAGCTTGAGGGATTTCTTATAGGTTCAGAGATTCCGCAATATCGTGAGTCTGTGCTTAATGCTCCTATTCAAGATGAAATTGTTTTACCTTTAGAAGGGAAACCAGTAATTCACAGGTTATTATCTGGTATAACGCATGGTGATATAATGGGACTGGATCGCAAAAATAAATCAGCAGCTTCTTTGTTTTATCACAACGATCCAAAGTTTGGAACGCCGAAAATGATTTCGTACGAAACAACTGAAAAAGGGAAATTTGCAAAAAAAAGTGTTCCTAATTTTGGTCTTTCAACGCATCAGTATTTCGATGATGCTACACACGATACTATTGTTCAAGTTTGGCTTGATACTGTAATCAAAGTAAAAGATGAGTACGGTATTATTACAGACAGTGGATTATAAAAAAAATACTTTTTTCTGGTCTGCTCCAGCACAGAAAATAAAAAACAAAAAAATATCAGGAGAAAAAAATGGCTTACACATCAAAAACCGCAAAGGAACTTAGAAACGAAGGCGGTACACTTCTTGAAAAAGTCGCGAGTGAGCTCGCACTTATTGATACTGAAATTGCAGCTGTAGAACTAGGAGATCTTGAACTTAGTTCTGGTGAAATACTGGTTGGAAGCTCTGACGACGCAGCAGCAGCTGTTACGCCATCTGGAGATGTTACAATCAGCAACACCGGCGTCTTAACAATCGGAAACGCAAAAATTGAAGATGGCATGCTGGATCTTCCAGATGGCAAAATTTTCATCGGTGCAACTGGAGGTACAGGTATCTCAGCTGCTCTCTCAGGTGATGTCACGATGACGAATGCTGGCGTGGTTACCCTTGCAGCATCTGCAATTGGTGCGTCAAAACTAGACGTTGCTGATGGAACAATTATCGTGGGTGATGGCGATGGAGAAGGTGCCGAAGTAACTCTCTCAGGCGATATCACGATGACGAATGCTGGCGTTGTAACTATCGGGGACGCAAAGATCGAGGACGGCATGCTAGATCTTCCAGATGGCAAAATTTTCATAGGTGCGACTGGAGATACAGGAATCTCAGCTGCTCTCTCAGGCGATGTTACAATGACGAATGCTGGCGTGACGACTATTGGAGATGGGAAAGTCGAGGACGGCATGCTAGATCTTCCAGATGGCAAAATCTTCATTGGTGCAACTGGAGACACTGGTATCTCAGCTGCTCTCTCAGGTGATGTTACAATGACGAATGCTGGCGTGACGACTATTGGAGATGGGAAAGTCGAGGACGGCATGCTAGATCTTCCAGATGGCAAAATCTTCATTGGTGCAACTGGAGACACTGGTATCTCAGCTGCTCTCTCAGGTGATGTTACAATGACGAATGCTGGCGTGACGACTGTAGGAGCTGGAAAAATTAGCGAGGCTATGCATGTTGCTGCGTCTCTGTCTGGAACAATAGCAAAAGTCGTTGCTAGTGCAAACACCGGTGGTGGCATTCCTGTTTTATTCAGGAGAACTATTCCTAATACTGCAGGAGATTACGACGCAACCATGGACTATAAAATTTTAGTTACAGATTTCTGGATTGTTTCGACTGGAGCTGCTGCACATGCGACTGATGATACAGTTCAACTGAAAAATGGTGCAACTGCAATAAGTGACGCACTGGCAAAAACGGCGACTCAATATTCTGTAATTAGATCTGCTACTCTTAATAGCCCGACTATTAATGCTGCAGGAACTCTAAGACTAACAGTAGCAAAAGACACAAATTGCGCATGTGAAGCGTATGTTTTAGGAATTCGGGTAACATAATATGGCTGATGCGTATACTGCAACAGTATATCAAACTGCGTCTGATGCTCAAACTGCGATAAATGCAGCTACAGCAGACAAATTAATTAGCGTTTCTACATTTCTTGAAGGCGGCAAAACTAAATTTCTAGTTGTGGTGGCGGCATAGGATGACAAATTGGAGCGTAACTGTATATGATTCGATTGCAACAGCAAAAACTGCATATGAACTAATAGAAAATACAGTATACGCAACGATTACGCCGTTCACAGATGGTGCAATGTGCACTGCACAATATAGAGGGTGGTTAGAATAACAGTAACAGCAGCATTAGTTAATAAAGCAAACCGTGCGCTAACTTCTGCAGAAGCAACAACTGCATACACAGATTATAACGCAATTGCGAAAGTTAGGCTTGATAATGATGATCCAGGACTAACAACTGCAATTTATGATTGGTGCCACGCGTTGTTGATTTGTCATATTTATGCTGCAGGAGATCCAACTTCTGGATTAAAATCATTTACAACTGGTGATTTTTCTGGTACTCAAATTGTAGGACGAACAATCTGGATGATTGAATATTTACAAATTATTGGTGAGTTCACAGATGAATCTAGTGATGAAAAGACAGATGAAAACAGTGTCGGCAGATGTGATGCTGAAATGGCAGACTTCAAGTTTGATCAGGGAACAATCCCCAGGTATTTCAGTATATGAAATTTGGATATATCCACAAGTGCGAAATACAGAAAAAAGAGAAGCAACAGAAATTTAAGTACTCAAGCAGTGCCGGAACTGCAGATGTTGCGCAAACTGTATCTGGAGCAGACGCTAGTGCAATAATTACGAAACTTGGCAGTGGGTATATCGTTGTAAAAGAAATTTCTGGAACTTTCATAAACACTGAAGAAATTACAACCGATTCATTCAGTGCTACACTTGATTCTCAATCAGATTATAGAAACCAGTCTGGAGAATATCAATATTACTGGAACGCTGATCAAGAATCTGTTCCATGTAGATTTTATTATGAAAAAAGAACTGTTGGACGAGGTGTAGAAATTCTAGATTCTGGACAGTATGTTAACCAACCACTAAAGTTGG
>Ga0208325_1000283_pt1 | contig 13623 bp, 22 predicted proteins | sample PL_2010_330m_FD_185486 | JGI IMG/M metagenome (GOLD analysis project Ga0208325, IMG submission 185486) | Freshwater microbial communities from Powell Lake, British Columbia, Canada to study Microbial Dark Matter (Phase II) - PL_2010_330m... | ecosystem: Environmental > Aquatic > Freshwater >...
ATTTACACTGGCTAACCTCAAAAATATTTTCCATAACATCTTGAAATTAAAGAAGATATAATAAGGTAAAAACTTTTCAAAATCTTATCCTACGGCACAGTTGTTGCTACGTATATAAAGTGTAGTAAAGAGTTTAGCGATGACAAAAGGTCGGTCAATATGCCCACAATAAATTTAAAACGATTACCTGGCAGTATATTGAAAAGGGCAGCAAGTCGTTGCAAGGGCTATGGCGCGAATTATCTCGGGCGATACCAAAACGACAGCGCACAAAAAAGCACCGCGGGGCAAGATGATAGCAGAAACAAATCCCGTTGGGCCAACTGGCTTGAATGGGTTAGTAATAAATAGGTAATGTATGTTAAGCGTGTATCGCTTAGAAAGGGAGGTGGCAGGATGAAGAAGATAAGTGTTATAGGTGTTCTTTTCTTTTTCGCAATGACCGCATTGGCGGTTCCCGTCTTCGCGGCAGCGGAAAAAGCGGCTGAGGCACCCAAAGGATTAGGACTTTTTTCTTCTGTATTAGAGCCGGTACAAATGTCGTTAGGCAAATTGACGGGGTATTTACCGAAGCTAGGGGGTTTATTGTTAATACTTGTTGTCGGCGCTTTAATCGCGGTAGGAATCGCGGTTCTAATAGAAAAGCTTCTTGAGATTATTCGTTTAGAGAAAGGTGCCAAAAAGGTCAAGATTCCCGAAATCCTTAAGAAGGGTGGAATTGGACTATCTTTAAGTGAATTGATTACAGAGATAGTATTCTTCCTCATCATTATAGGTACTTTGATTACAGCACTGGAATACTACGGAGTTGGCACAGGCACGCTTATGGGACAAGTTCTTGCCTACATCCCACACGTAGTTGCGGCTGTATTCATATTAATTCTGGGAATTTTTGTAGCTATACTTATGTCTGGGATAATTGCATTGATAGGGGGAAATGTCAGAATCGCTCAGTCTGAAACGCTTGGTAACATTGCTAAGTATGCGATTATTATCGTTGCGGGGCTACTCGCTTTAAAAGAGTTAGGCCTTAACGTGATTTTGACCGACAATTCTAAGGACATAATTTTTGGCAGTATAGCATTAGGAGCTGCCCTGGCTTTCGGCCTGGGAGCGAAGGACAAAGTCGGAAAGTTCATTGATAACGTGTTTAAGCGATAAGATACACAGATGATCACAGATGTAGCCTAAGTACACGTTTCTACAGATGATCACAGATAGCGAAATCTGTGCCAATCTGTGAAGACGATAATTTCGAAAATCTGTGCTAAAAAAATAAATGAAAGGGGGTGATTTACATGGCAGTAGAAAAAGCGATTGGTTCTTCCAGTTTGGTCGAGGTTATTGACCGAATCCTGGATAAGGGCGTTGTCATTGACGCTTGGGTAAGAGTCTCTTTAGTAGGTATTGAGTTACTCGCGATTGAAGCAAGAGTAGTTATTGCATCAGTCGAGACTTACCTGAAGTATGCTGAGGCTATCGGTTTAACAGCAACAGCAGCCTAAAGGATAAGGTAAAGAGGGATTCTTGCCCGACCACCCTTATCCTGCGGAAGCAGGAAAAAGCATGGTTAGCCAAGAAATTCCTTCTTTCCATTGTTTAAGATTATGAAGATATAGGGAGTAAAATCATGGCAGTTGTCGAAGATATGAAAAGAGTCGCTGAAGAAATAGTTTCATCTTATCAATCCAGAATTTCTACAGTTGCGGCAATCATAGACGATACCCATCACCTGCTCGAGGATTTTAAGACCAAAAGAAATGAAATGAGCAATCAGCTCAAAGAAACACTCGCCAGACAAGGATTCTTAAGAAAAAAAGATTTTGATAGTATGATGCAAGAGATATTATTCCATCAAGATGAAAGAGAAAAAGAGGTAAAGGAATTGCTAAAGACTTTTTTTGAAGAACAGAAAGAGATAGCTGAAATTATTAAGAAGAGTTTGACAGGCGCTGAAAAAATTAGGATAGGCGATTTTAAAAAAATGCTGCAGGATATTCAGGCTAAGCAGAAGGCCAGAGAATACGAAGTAAGCACGAAACTAAAGGAATTTCAAGAAGAATATAAGGAGATGGCCAAATCACTGCGCAGCCTTTTAGATAAGCGAGAAGCCATACGGATCAAGGATTTTAAAGATGTGATGGGAAATATCCGGTCAAGACAGATGGAACGGGCAGAAGAAGCTAGAACAAGGCTGGATGAATTTAGAAAAGAACGCAAAGATGGGCTTCTTGAGTGGAATAAGTTGACAATTGTTATGGCCGGAAAAAGAGTGGAAAATCAAAAAGGGGGTGAGGTCAGAGAGAAAGAAGAAGTCGCGCAGGGGAAGTAATTTGTATTCGATGGAGTAGCGAAAATCTGAAAAGGAGGAGATAAAAATGGGAATAGCTAGTGATATCAAAACGTTGGGCGAGGATATAGTTGCCTCTTATGATAGCCGGGTAAAGGCAATCGGAACCTTAGTAAAGGATACTCACCAAATGCTTAAAGGATTTCAAACCGAGCATAAGGAGATGTCCGGTAAGTTGAAGGACGACCTTGCAAAAGGAGAAAAAGACAGGCTTGCGGGCTTCAAAGCAATGATGGCTGAGATTAAAAAGTTTGTATCGGACATTGTTGTTGATGGAACTGCAAAACTGATGAAACAGATTCAAAAGGAACAGAAAGAGCGGAATGAGGCAGTGGCTGATCTCTTGGAGAAGTTTGCAAAAGATCACGTAGCTATGGCAAGAGAACTTAAGAAAAGCCTTAAGGAAGGAGAAACAGATAGGCTTGCAGACTTTGAGAAAATGATGAAAGCTGTCCAAAAATATGTGGCTGATGTGGTTAAAGAAACCAAGAAACTAATGGATACAATTCGTGCAAGACAGGATGAAAGAAATAAAGAAGTTCTCGATCTCTTAGAAGCCTTCAAGACTGAGAGAGAAAAGATGGCGGCTAATTGGCAGGCTCTGGTTGCTACCATGGAAAAGAGGCGAGGCGGAAAGCCTGTTGTTTCAGCTGGCGCTAAAGTAGAGACAGTTGAAGAAGCAGTTAAAAAGCCTGCGAAGGGTAAAGGCAAGAAAAGAGGCAGGAAAAAGGGTAAAGGCAAGAAAAAATAAGTGAGAAAATAAGTTATGGAGCTTGAAGTTAGAAGTAGGCGACATAACTTATATGTTCGAACTTGAGAGGGGTGAGAACATGAAGGTGATAACATGTGCATTTTGTAAGGGAACAGGCAAAGACCCCTTTGACTTACTCTCTGAACTTGCCACTTGTCAGGTATGCGGAGGCAAAGGTAAGGTTGAGGTTGTAGAGCCGGCAATTAAATGCGTCTTTTGCAAAGCAACCGGCGTCTATCCTCAAGGCGCCCGAATTACCTGCACAGTTTGCAACGGCAAAGGGATGGTGACAGTGAAAGGAGCAACCGAAGACTGTCCTAAGTGCAAAGGCACAGGCTCAAGCATTGATAGCGGCCTTCCCTGCCTTGAATGTGGCGGAAAAGGGGTTGTTTCAAAGAAATGAGTGACTTAAATTTTTCAAGAGAGGTCTTTCTTAAGAAAAAGAAAGAGGCTTTGACTAAAGTTCATTCTTTTAGAGAAAATTTTAAAAAGAGAGAAACTAAGGTAAAAACAGATTTAGATGAAGCAAGCAAAACCTTGGCAAATTTAAGCAAAAAATTCACGTGGTGGCAATCGTTGCCATAAAGAGGGGGTGAAGATATGGGTGGAACATTTAAGTGTCCGAAGTGTGCTACCACAACCTGGGGTAATCTCAAATATTGTTCAAAGTGTGGTCAATCCCTTAATATAAAATGTCCAGAATGCGGATGGGGTTGCCGGTATATGTATGCCGATGATTATAAGTGTTGCCCTAATTGTGGGGCAAAGATGAGCGAAGAAAAAGTTAAGACTTTAACAAAATAAGAGGAGGCGATAAAAATGATTGATGAGATGACCACAGTATTAGAGCCAAGTCCTTTGCCGGACTTTGTGGAGACAAAGTATATCAAGGATATTACCAATAGGACCCTTTCCTATATTAAGGCAGGCTTTCCAGTTCACTTTAGGGGGGTCTCAGGTACCGGCAAGACAACTATGGCAATGCATATAGCGAGTAAAATAGGACGTCCGGTAGTAATGATTCACGGAGATGAGGAGTTTACTACTTCTGATTTAGTCGGTGGTGAACATGGCTACAGATTTAGAAAGGTGGTTGACCGCTTTGTGTCAAGAGTTTTGAAAGTGGACGAAGATATGGTAAAGAGGTGGGTTGATAATCGCTTAACCGTTGCCTGTAAGTATGGATTTACCTTAATATATGATGAATTCACGCGTTCAAGGCCAGAAGCAAATAACGTCCTTCTTTCTATTTTGCAGGAGAAGATGATGGATTTGCCGGTGGGAAGAGGCGGTGAGGAGCCATATTTAAAGGTCGATCCGGATTTTACAGCTATCTTCACAAGTAACCCTGAGGAATATGCCGGTGTCCACAGAAGCCAGGATGCTCTAAGGGACAGGATGATTACTATGGACGTGGATCACTTTGATTATGATACGGAACTGGCTATTGTCCAGGCAAAATCCAAGCTTTCTAAGTCCAATGCTGAGACGATTGTTAATATTGTGCGGGGCTTAAGAGAGTCTGGAAAATGCGAATTTTCTCCCACTATTCGCGGTTGCATTATGATTGCCAAGACTCTTAAGGGTCAAAATCTAACTCCTTCTAACTCAGATGGATTCCTGAAGATGTGCCAGGATATCTTAGCCTCTGAGACAAGCAGGGTCGGCTCAAAGACAAATCAGGCCAAGGTAAAAGAAGTAGTCAAAGGCCTTGTCGAGAAAGAAGTTGGCAAGACCAAGAGGGCCAAGAGCGTAGAGGAGATTGAGGAGAAAGTAGCGGAAGACAGCGTTGTTGCTGAAGTCGGTAAATAGTTAGAAAAAAGAAAGGTCCTTCGAACGCTCCTTTTTGTCGCGTTCTCAGGATTAAATTTTGCTTCACAAAATTCGGAGGTGAATGAAATGACACTAATGCGGGCATTTTCTAAAGTGGATAAAGAGGGTAAGATTCAGCTTCCCGGCAATATTCAGCGGGTAGCAGATTTAAAAGAAGGCCAGTTGGTCGAGCTTAAGATTGTAGGGGCAAGTAGAAAGAAGAATATCTTAGTTTCAGCCAGAGCTAATGCAAGATAACTCTATATAATATTCTTGTGTGGAAGGAGGCGTCAGATAATGAGAGATGTTAATAGCTTGCCAGGGCTCCATAAATTAAGGACAATGTTTAGCGCAAAGAAGCGTTCCATACCGCGGGTTCAAAGCTCAACCTATTTAGATTTATATATGATGAATAAAGAGAAAGAAAGGCTTCTGAAGGAGAGCGAGAGAGTGGGTATGAGGGATACCGGTATCAAAAAGCGCTTGGAAGAAATAGATCTGGAGATGAATAGGCTGCAAGGAGCGGAAACTTCTGTTAAAAGTAGCGGAAGTTTAAGTTCTTCCCGTAGTGAGCAGAGTCGAACTACAGAGAGCGCTTACACGCAAAGAAACGGCGTCAAAAAAGAATGGAAAAAGTTCTCTTTGAATTATTAGACCCTTCCTTAAGAGGTATTAGGAAGGTCTATCCTTTAGGATTAAGAGATGAGAGGTTTTTATAATGGAATGGAAGACATTTGATTTTAAGGGTGGCAGAACAAGGTCAGGCCGAAAAATAGGCGAGATTTTAAAAGGAAATAGGTTTAAATGTTCTTTATGTGCCGGCACCGGAGTATTGCCTAGAACCAAAGGCACAAAATGTCCGGTATGTAAGGGCGGAGGCTCTGTTTCTTTAACTGGACCGGCCGTAGTGTGCGCTTATTGTAAAGGCAGAGGCGATCATCCTCCGAGAACAAACCTTACCTGCACAGTTTGTGGCGGGAAGGGTTTGGTCAGTGTTACAAAACCTATTGAAGTATGCAGTCATTGCCGGGGAAACGGTCGTGCACGCGGCGATCAGCTTCCTTGTTTAAAATGTAGAGGTAAAGGCATAGTTACAAAAAAATAAGAGGTATTAAAATGCCTGACAAAATGGTTCATGCGATTGAAGCGACAAATCTGGCGGATATCTTAGAGCGAGTATTGGATAAAGGAATAGTTATTGCCGGGGATATAAAAATCTCAATTGCTGATGTTGACCTTCTCAATATCAAGATACGGCTTCTGGTTGCTTCTGTTGACAAAGCAATGGAGATGGGTATAAATTGGTGGCAGCAGGATTCTTATCTATCTTCAAAAGCAAAAGAATCTGAATTAGGAAAAGAGAACGTAGCGCTGAAAAAGAGGTTAGAGCGGTTAGAGGCGAGGATAAAATAAAAAATGCCCACACCGGACGAAAGCAAAATCTTTAAGATAATTGAGGCCGAAGGCGGCGAATGCGGCATAAGGAAAATCGCTGCTAAAATGCGTATGACCCCACAATATGTAAGTATTATTCTTCGCTCTATGGGCGAGAGTGATATTGTAGATATTTTTAGAAGCGGTAAGGTCAGAATTGCAAATAAAGGTTGGGTTGCGCTCGGCAAAAAACCTGAAAGACCAGACGGCTTAAAAAGATATTTAGAAGACCGCGCTAAATGGAAAACTTTTTAACTTCGGGGTAAAGAATGACCAGCATGGAGCAGGAAGCCTTGGATGTTATTGCCAAAAGTGATGATAGGCTTCATTATTATTTAATCGCGCAAGATTTGAGGATAAGCGCCCACTATGCGTATGTGATTTGTAAAGGTTTAGAAAGAAGTGGTTATATTGATTTTGATACCTTTAAAGGGATATGCAGCCTGACAGAAAAAGGGAAAGATACGATAGAGAGGAATTGGCATTTTAAACTTAAAAGCCAAAAAGAAAATATCAAGAACCGAAGAAAAGAAAATAAAAAAAGAATCTTGAAAAATGTAGAAACCATAAAGTATTGATGGAAAATGGGTATAACGGCTACAGAATTAGAGATATTAAAGATTGTGAAAGATAAAAACGATATGATCTCCATGAAAGAATTAAGTACTAAGGCAGGGTTTGAAATTGGCTATACTTATATGTTATGCAGATCTTTAGAAAAACAAGACTGCATTGGTTTTTTTACGCGTTCATCTTGCAGGATAACCGCAAGAGGAAAGAACCTGGCAAGATAATATAAAAGGAGATGGAAGAAGATGAAAGGTGTATCAGAGATTAGCGGTTTACGAAGTATAAAGAGTATGCATTCAAGCAATAAAAGGTCTATCCCTCGAGTGCAAAGTTCTGCTTACCTTGACCTATATATGCTGCGCAAAGAGAAAGATAGATTGGAAAAAGAAATCTATATTTTAGACAAGAGAAAGAATGAGACTCAGAAAAGACTCGATGATGTCAATAAAGAGATGGAGAAATTGCAAAAGGCAGAACCTGAAAGAAAAGAGAGTGCCGCAAATGAGTTTGAAAAACCTGCCGATGCCGGAAAAGAATGGAAGACAATGTCATTAAAGTATTAAAGAGGAGAAAAAAATGAGCTGGCGAACAATGGAATGGAATAAGCAAAGCATAGGGCGAAGAGGCGAAATTTTAACCAAGGATGTCTATAGGTGTGGTTTCTGCAGGGGCACGGGTCTGCTTTCTTCTACGAAAGGGATAAAATGTCCTGTTTGTCTCGGCAATGGAAAGGCAAGTGTCCAATCACCGGCAGTAATTTGCGCTTATTGTAATGGAACAGGAAAAAGGCATCCGCGGACTACTCTTACCTGTACCGTGTGTAGGGGGAAAGGTATCGTTAGCGTAGGGACATCACAGATTGAAACTTGTCCTACGTGTAAAGGGATAGGTAGGGAACGAGGTAAAACACTTCCCTGTTTAACATGCAAAGGCATGGGTGTTATTCCTAAAAAGAAAAAATAATGGTATTTTTGGTAGAACATATCAACACCCAAATCTATCGGATGATTTGGTGTGAGCTTGTGCTCAAGGAGGTACGGTATGGCAAAAGAAAAGAAAAAAAAGGAAGAAGAAATAGGTTTTGATTTTGGCATTGGCGGATTATTTAACGGTATAGAGAAGCTGGTTGACCTGGCGGCAAAGTTAAAAGAAGCGGGCGGCGAAATAAAAAAAGAAGGCGAAATAGATCTAAGCCATCTCAAAAAAGGGATGAAAGGCGTGTTTGGTTTTTCTGTAAAGAGCGCGATAGGTGGCAAGCCCATCGTAGAGCCGTTCGGCAATATCAAAAAAACACCCAAAGGGCCAAAGGTTGATGAAGAGAGAGAGCCAATCACCGATGTCTTTGATGAAAAAGAAGAGATCAAGGTCTATGCCGAGATGCCGGGTGTAAGTAAAGAGGATATAAAGTTAGATTTAAAAGAAGACATCCTGGATATATCCGCTCATAGCGGCGATAGAAAATATCATAAAGAGGTCCTGCTTCCCGCGAAGTTAAAAACGGAAAACATGACTTCGTCCTATACGAATGGTATGCTGGAAGTCAAAATAAAGAAGTAATGGATGGCATTAACAGGATTAAGAGAAGATGCGCTAAAATTAATTTTATTTGGGGGAAAAGGCGGCGTAGGAAAAACGACCTGTGCCTCAAGCGCAGGTCTTTATTTGGCTAAGGAGGGCTATAAAGTATTAGTTATCTCTACTGATCCGGCGCATTCAGTCTCAGATAGTTTAGGCCAGAAAATCGGAGATGAGATAAAAGAGGTAAGGGGCGTAAAGAAATTAAGCGCCCTGGAAGTAAACGCCCAAATTGCTCTTTCACAATTTAAGATAAGATACGAGAGTCAAATAAAGAAGATATTTGATACCTCTACTTATTTAGATCAGGAAGATATCGACGCTTTCTTTGCTTTGCCAATTCCAGGCATAGATGAAGTGATGGGTTTTAAGGTCATAGTTGATTTGATAGATGAAGCGAAATTCGACAAGTATATTGTGGATACGGCGCCTACCGGCCACGCCTTGAGGCTTTTAGCCTTGCCGCAGCTCCTGGATGAGTGGATCAAGGTTTTGGCCAAGATGCGCTGGAAATACAGATACATGGTAGAAAGTTTTTCCGGCAAGTATAATCCTGACGAAGGCGATGATTTCCTTGTCGAGATGAAGAAGACGGTAAAGAGAATAGAAAACCTTCTCAAGGACAAAACCAGATGCGAATTTATTGCAGTTACTATTCCAGAAGACATGGCAATCTTGGAAACAGAGAGATTATTAAGCAACTTGAGTACTTATGGTATAAAGGTAAGGCAATTGGTGGTAAACAATGTATTAGAGTCCGGTGACTGTAACTTTTGTAGAGAAAGAAAAAAAGAGCAGGAGAAGTATATAAACCAAATAAGAAAAAAATTCAGCAATTTAAAGACTACAATTGTACCTTTACAAGCTCGAGAGGTTAAAGGTATAGAGTCGTTAGGTAATTTCAATGGATTATTATTTCAATGACCCTTCGACGCACTATGTTTGCTCAGGGTCATAGTGAGCGAGTGAAACGAGTCGAACTATGAAGACTAAAACAAATAGCCAAATCTTAGTTTTAAAAGTGAAAGAGGCCCTGTCAAAAGATGTGGGCAGAGCCATCGCCAGAATCGATCCGGAGGATATGAAGGAGCTCGGATTGGATGTAGGCGATATCATAGAAATTAAAGGTAAAAGAAAAACGCCTGCGAAGACAATGCCCTGCTATGCCGAAGACAGGGGTAAGAAGATCATACAGATAGACGGCATATTGAGAGAAAACGCTTCAATTGGGTTGGATGAGAAAGTAAAGGTCAGTAAGATCGATTCCAGGCCCGCCAATAAGATCACCCTCTCGCCCCTTACGACATCCAGTCTGCTTAAAGGAGATGGTGATGCCAAATATTTAGGCTCTCTGATAGAGGGGCTTCCCGTAATATCGGGTGACAGGGTCAGAGCTACGTTTTTCGGGTCAAGGTCATGTGATTTTAAGGTAGTGGACACCATACCCGATGGCGTGGTATTGATAAATGCCGCCACTTTAATAAGAATGGAGACCAAGGGTCAGGGAGAGGCGAAGCAAACCAAGGTCTCCTATGAGGATATCGGCGGACTCGGCACCCAGATTCAAAGAATTAGAGAAATGATAGAGCTTCCCTTAAGATATCCTCAAGTTTTCGAAAGGCTGGGGATAGGCGCGCCAAAGGGGGTCTTTCTCTACGGCCCTCCGGGCACAGGCAAAACCTTAATCGCCCGAGCGGTGGCCAATGAGACAGATGCGTACTTCACGCATATATCAGGCCCTGAGGTTATGGGTAAGTTTTATGGTGAAAGCGAAGCCCGACTGAGAAGCGTTTTCGAAGACGCTCAAGCTCACGCCCCCGCGATAATCTTTATTGACGAGATAGACTCAATTGCCCCCAAGAGAGAAGAGATGGGCGGCGAGAAGCAGGTCGAGAGGCGCGTTGTGGCTCAGCTTTTATCGCTACTCGATGGATTAGAGTCCAGAGGCCAGGTCATAGTTATAGGTGCGACAAATATACCAAATACCATAGACCCTGCCCTGAGAAGGCCGGGTAGATTCGATAGAGAAATTTCAATTCCTATACCTGATAAAAACGGAAGGCTGGAAATTCTCGGGATACATACCAGGGGTATGCCTTTAGCGGAAGACGTGAGCCGTGAAAAACTGGCGGAGATCACTCACGGATTTGTCGGAGCGGATCTGGAGGCATTGGCGCGGGAAGCGGCGATGAGCGCTTTAAGAAAGATCCTGCCCAAGATCGATTTTGAAATGCAGGATATTCCGTATGATACCTTGATGAAGTTAGAGGTAACTATGGATAACTTCCTGGACGCGATGAAAGAAGTCGAGCCTTCGGCCATACGCGAAGTCTTTGTTGAGGTCCCTGATGTAAAATGGAGCGATGTCGGCGGTTTGGAGGATATAAAAGAGGAGCTGAAAGAAGCAGTTGAATGGCCGCTTAAATATTCAGATCTTTTCAAAAAGGCCGGTACAAATCCGCCCAAGGGGATACTTCTTTATGGAGTTCCCGGCACAGGAAAGACGCTTCTCGGTAAGGCGATCGCTACTGAAAGCGGTGTTAACTTTATCTCAGTAAAAGGCCCGTCTCTTATATCTAAGTATGTGGGAGAAAGCGAAAAGGCGATCCGCGAGGTTTTTAAGATAGCGAAACAAGCTTCTCCTACGATTCTTTTCTTTGACGAGATAGATAGTATTGTGCCCAGGCGCGGTTCGAGTTCTACGGATGCCCATGTAACAGAGCGGGTGATAAGCCAATTTCTGACGGAGATGGATGGGATTGAGGAATTAAAGGGGGTTGTGGTTTTAGCGGCAACTAATAGATTAGATTTAGTTGACCCAGCCATCTTGCGTAGCGGAAGGTTTGACATTCTACTCGAATTGCCTCAACCGGATGAAAAGACGAGAGAAGAAATATTCAAAATACATACTAAAAATAAACCACTTGCTAAGGATGTTAATTTTAAAGAATTAGCTAAAAAAACCGAAGACAGAGTAGGCTCGGATATTGAATTTGTCTGCCGAAAAGCGTCTATGCTTGCGATAAGAGAATTTATAGATAAGAAACCGGTAACTAGTAACCAGAAACCAGATCTTAAAATTTCGAAGCGGTATTTTGAAGAGGCGTTGGCCTTACTGATTAAAACAGAGCAAAAAAGAAGGGGGACTTAAATATGGCAAAATTAATTAAGGGTTTAGTGGATAGCGTTAAGAAGTTACTTGGCGGTATATTCAAGAAAAAGGCAAAGCCGGCGGAAAAGAAATAATTCGATAAATATTGTAGAAAGAAAAGAAATGTATATTTACGGGATTTTGAACTCTGACAAAGAGCTCTTTTTCGGACCTCATGGCGTTACTGCCTGCGAAGAGGTCTATACTGTTTCCTACCGGGATATCTCGGCTGTAGTGAGCGATTCTGAAATGGTCGATACTTCGACTTCGCTCAGTATCGACCCTGAGCGAGCGAAGCGAGTCGAACAGGTCGATTATATGCATATGCGTAAAGATGCTTTGGCCATGCTGTTGGTCAGGCATCAGAAGGCTATCGAAAAGATTATGAGTTTGGGCCATACTATCATCCCTATGAGATTAGGGACATTTGCCAAAGATGAAGCCGAGATCAAACATATATTGGCGTGCGGGCATACTGTAATTAAAGATATTTTTGGTAAGATATCAAATGTGATAGAAACCGATATCACGGCCACTTGGGGCGATTTCAATTCGATCCTTAAAGAGATCGGCAAAGATGAAGAGATTAAGAAAATTAAGGAGAGGCTCTTAATTAATCCCAAGGCTGTGACTGTGGACGACCAGATGAAGATAGGACTTATGGTTAAAAAAGTATTGGAAAGTAAGAGAGAAGGATATGCCAAAGAAATACAAGATACTCTTAAAAGCGTAAGTCAGGATTTCAAGGCCCACGAGCTTATGGATGACAAGATGGTAGCTAATATGGCTTTTTTAATCAACAAGGCCAGGCATAAAGACTTTGAGGTAAAGGTGGATGGGTTAAATACTGAATTTAATGAGAAGTTGAATTTCAGATGCGTCGGCCCACTCCCGCCCTATAGTTTTTATACGCTTGAGATAAAAACGCTAAAAAATGAAGAGATAGATTGGGCGAAGAAAAGGCTTGGGATTTTAAACGACATTACGAGTAAGAATGAGCTCAAGAAAGCCTACCAGCGACAGGCGCTCTCTACTCATCCGGATAGAAATCCGAATATGCCATACGCTGAAAAAGAATTCGATGAGGTAAATAAGGCCTATAAGATACTCGCCGACTACTGCGCTGCCAACGAGCAGGCAAATCCCGTTAGAGACGAAAAGTCTCTAATCGGGACAAACCAAAAAGAGAACGCGATATTAGTGAAGGTGAGAGAATGATGGAAAAAGAGGGAAAGTATATCTATTGCATTATCGCTACATCCCAGGAAAGGAATTTTGGCCCCATAGGGATCGGCGGAAGAGGTGACGATGTCCTAACCATCGGCTATGAGGATCTAAGCATGGTCGTGAGCAGCCATCCTATAACTAAATTTGCCGTTAACTCAGATAATATGCTTGCCCATCAAAGGGTGATTGAGGCGGTGATGAAGGAATTTGACAGCGTGCTTCCGGTCAGGTTCGGGACTATCGCGTCAAACGCCGATGAGGTAAGGAATCTTCTTGGCAGAAGATATCGGGAACTTAAGAACGCGTTACGGGATGCTGACCACAAAGTAGAATTGGGCGTTAAAGGCGTGTGGAAGAATATGGATGTAATTTTTAAAGAGGTTGTAGACGAGAATAAGGCGATTAAGAGGACAAAAGAGGATATTCAGAGCGACAAGAATAAGAAAAACATTCAGGCCAAAATGGAAGTAGGTAAGCTTGTGGAGAAGGCCCTGGAAAAGAAGAAAGCCAAAGAGGCGGAAAAGATCGTAGACGCGTTGAGGAGAACGGCATTTGATTACAAACTCAATAAGACCATAGGCGACGAGATGTTTGTGAACGCCGCCTTTCTGGTGGATAAAGGCAGGGAAAAAGAGTTCGATAATATAATGGATGATTTGGGCGAAGAGCATAAGGAGAGAGTGAAATTTATGTATACGGGGCCTTTACCCGTGTTTAACTTCGTCAATATCGTCATCTACCCTGAGGAATGGG
>Ga0208325_1000284_pt1 | contig 13570 bp, 16 predicted proteins | sample PL_2010_330m_FD_185486 | JGI IMG/M metagenome (GOLD analysis project Ga0208325, IMG submission 185486) | Freshwater microbial communities from Powell Lake, British Columbia, Canada to study Microbial Dark Matter (Phase II) - PL_2010_330m... | ecosystem: Environmental > Aquatic > Freshwater >...
AAGAAATAGGATGCCAGACATCTCCAATACCAGTGTAATCAGCCGAAGACGAATTAAGGTCAACCAACAGATAGTTTGTGGACGTGGAAGATGTCGGCATGTTCTTCAGGTCAGTCCACGAGTCAATGTAATTGACGCTGGCCGACGCAACACAAGAGAGCATGAGAAACGCAATGAGTCCAATCCTGCGCATAGCAACTCCTGTTAAAGTAGTTCGATCAAGATCGAGTTCGGCGAGAAGTGAATCGTATCTGCTGTCGTCGCATATCCAATGACTTGAATGAAATCTCCAGATGCAGTAGGTACGCTTGCTGTGACCACGCCTTCATTGGTCGAAACATAAATCAGTCCACCAGGAGTGAAGGACCAGTTTGTGTTACAGACGTATCCATCAACCAGAACAAGATTGGTCCCTGCACCAGCAGACAACGCAAGCGCAACACAAGGCATCCGATCGTTCGTAGATGCACTTGCAGCACGAAGATGACCATTGGTCCACATATGAAGTGGCGCCCCTATTCCATGTGAATTCTCGTCAGTAATCATCATGGCTACAGATCCAGAATAGGCCCCATTAGTAGAGCCAAGATCACATGTCACGATTATACTGTTCGCGTTCAGATTGAGATCGGTCTGCATGACGCCATTCGTTGGAAATTCGCCAGCTTCAACACCCGCAATGGCATCGCCAAGACCATCTATGAGTCCGTCGATTTCCTGAACAATATCCTGGAGTGTGCTGCCGGTACCGGCCAGGACAGTATATATTTCATTCGTGTCGATTTGCACCTGCCTGGCCTTGGCCCTGTACTCCGCATTGGCAACTGTCGAATCAAGGGCCAAGGCTACCACGCTGGCCAGTATCATCACGTATGGGTTTGAATTCAGTTTCATGATCAGACCTCGTAGGCGTAACGAATAAAAACATCGTCCTCGGACAATGCGGGAGTGAATGTGAAAACCGTTCCGACGCGCAACCAATCCGTTGTCTCTCGCTGAAGGATTCCGTTCTTGAAAATCTGTGGATCGAATCCGTCGATCGGTGTATGCGCCACGATCAGGGTGGATCCGCTTTGCTCCGAGAACTCTTCTGTCAGAATGATAGCTTCGACAGTTCCGAGGCTGAGAGTCGTGTTGTTGATCGTGATGTCCGGAGCCTGGGGGCAGCTCGTTGTGTAGGCAGAAATAGTCACGGTAGTATCCTCGTATGGGGTGTTCTCACGGCCTTGGTCCCATGCCGCGATTGAGTCTTCGAGCGTTTCAATCATGATGGATCAGGGCCGGCGAACCGGCCCTCTCCAAGTCGATCAGTAATCGCCTAGGTTCTTCCAGGTCAAGGTGATCACACTTCCAGCGAGCTGGTTGGTGTTCGCACCACTATCGTTGGCGGCCGGGATACCCATGTTGATGAACGCGGCCACCGCCGTAGTCGTTCCGTCGAACTGAGCCGAAGCAGCCAGTGCCACCCCATTCGTGAAAGTGGTCACGGTTCCACCAACGGTATCGTTCGACGTGGACGGCATCAGAGTGACCTCTGTACCCGACAGCGTTCCGTCAGCATTCACAGACGTAGTGGTTGTTCCCATACCCAGGACGAACAGATCCGCGGTCGACGCATTGAAGTTCGTCGTGATCGAACTGATCAGATTGACGGTAACACCCTCGATCAGAATCCGGCCTGCAGGAAACGTATAGATCTGGCCACCAGCATCGAACGCGCCATCAGCGATAGCCAATGCGAGACTGGTAACCGTCAGTACCGTTTTATGGGAGAGTCCATCACCATATTCGACTGCAGTGGAGTTGGTCGCAACGCCAACGCCATAAGTCGTAGTAGGAGCTGCTGCGGAAACCGTAGCACCATCCTTGATCGTCAGACCGTCAATGGTGACTCCACCCGCGGCCGTCCGCTCGGCGATCGTGTCGACCTTCAGCGTACCGGAAACGGCCGGATTGCGAAGGATACCGTCTTTCCCGTAGACCTTTCCTGCATCACCGTCCTTGACCGCCTCGATCCACTTGTCAGCGAGGTAATCAGTTTCGGCAATAGCCGACGTAACCATCAGGGCCACGATCAGCATGATCATAAATGTGAAGCATTTGTTCATCGTTCTCTCCTAGACAATGGCCCTCCACTGTGGGAGGGCCATCACCATTTCAACAGTTGAAGGTTACAGGCCCTGCAGGTACTCGAGGTAGATCGTGAGCGCACCGGCCGTAACCGTATCGCTCGCAACCGCAATCGAGATGGCTTCCTCAGCCGCACCCTTGCGGCCGACAACCAGGACATCACCCGCGCCATCGTCGACGCTAGTCCCGACAGACGTGACTGCGGCCAAGGTGACCGCGCCGATCGCCGGCGTGATCGTTCCAGATCCAACCTTCGCCTCATGAATGTCCACGATCGGGACGCGCGTGAGGATCGAGTTGTCGGGGAGCGAGAGGCGACGAGTGGCCGAAGCCGTCCCGAGTGCCGTCGAACCAACCGCATTGCGACTGTCGGCCACGTTGATGTAGTAGGTGCCAACGGCAAGAGCCGTGACACCTGCGATGTTCATGAGGGCCGCAACCGAAAACTCAGCCACGATCACACCCTGACGAATTCCAAACTGAGCATTGACGCTCTGGTCCTGAACGACGCCAACGTCTTTCCAGGCCGCGATATTTTCAACCAATGTATCAATCATCACTGTTCTCCTGTAGGGGGAGCCTCACTACGAGGCCCCCCCCAATCGGTCGTTAAGCTACCGTCACCTTCGAGGCGCCGGCTGCGGTGTACTTCCCATAGGCCGAGGAAGCGGTGTCCAAGGCCAGCAGGTACGTCGGAGCGTTGGAGCTGTCGGCTACGATACCGACATCCGTCAACCCATCGTCGTCCGTCAGGACGATCGCATCACCGGCCTCAGCCGTGATGTAACCAGCCAGCGTCACCTGAATGGTGACCAGGTCAGTATCGATCTCGCCGGTTGCCGCCACGTTGACGGCAATCCCCTGCTCGGACTCAGCCAGACTTCCACCGATCTCGGTGTCCATCGGGGTGTTGTGGACGAAGCGGCGATAGATCACCGCAATGCCCTCTTCACGGTTCTCAAGCGGCTTGGCGAATGCCTCGGCGCGCATGAACCAGAAGCCGATCTCGTTGAGCGGATTCTCCTTGGCGTCCTGAATGTTGAGCCAGCGCCAGTCGCCGTTGAGTCCGGGAGTCGCACCGAAGCTGGTACCACCGCCCGGGCTCGTCGGTCCGGAGGGCGGGATCTCGGTCATGAACACATCCTTGAGATAGACGATGTACATACCGAACTCAGCGTTCAGGTACGCGGGATTCACGTCGTTGCGGATACCGATCAGATCGGCGGCCGACTCGACGAACGGATTCACGCGCTTCAAAATGACATCGTCACCACTGAGCTGCTTGATCGTGAAGCGGGGCGTGAACAGATCGTGCATGAGGATGAACCCCTTGTACTCCGTCACCTGGCCGTAGCCCTTGATCATGACTTCAGGTTTCGCCATGCGCCAGTCTTCGCGCTGCTGCGGATCCTCTTCGATCATCCGGTCGAAGTCTTCGAGGTCACCGACCCAACCGAAGGCGGGGCGTCCGGATTCCATCGAGATCGCGGCCATCGGAGACTGCATCTGGAGATGGCGGCTGTACCACTTGTTCCACTTCCAGTTCAGGATGCCGATCTTGCCAGCCTGATAGTCGGCAATCGTGACGATGTTATCGCCATCGCTATCGACGGCCATCGGGTCGTAGGTCGCGGTGACGCTGTTCGGCGTACCAGAGCCGATGATGTAGAGCTTGCTGCCTGCGTTCACGAACGACAGGTATTGCTCACGGTGATAGTTCTCCCACAGGTCATTGGTGAAGTCACCAAGATACCCGTAGACCGCGGTCAGCTGCTGCTTGATCTCCCATGAGAAGCGCAGGTCGCGGATCGAGATGTTCGGCGTGTTGTACTCGATGCTCAGGCCGCCATAGGTGACCGAGTCGAATCCGTAGTTCACGGTGTACGGATTGTACTGCGTAGCATCGTACCCGGGATCGCCGGCCGTTGCCTTACGCGAGATCTGGACAGGGCGCCACGTGGACAAGCCACGCTGAGGGCCGATACCAGGATGGAAACGATAGGCTTTCTTCTGAAGGCCTTGGCCAAGCTCGTAGGAGCCACGGCCTACCATCGTGCGCCATACGGACACTCGACGGGGTTGACGAATCTGAATGGCGCGGTCGACCTTCGACTCGGCATCCAGAAACTGCTGATTCCGCTCCGCGAGCGAAAGGGTCTGTAGTTCTCGACTCATTTGTCAATCTCCACTGAAGTTAATGAATCGCCGAATTTGGGTTCGACTGTTCACCCTCCAGCGGAAGCTGACTGGATACTACTTCCTAGCCTTGCGCGGCCAACGGCCTCGGGGAAGCATGTACTCCCGAACTGGTACGAACGTCGCACAGCTCCCCCGAGACTGTCAACAGAGTTTTTTCAGCCTGCAAGTTCCTCGATTGTCAGAACCTTACTGAAGTCTCCCTTCTTCGCAACCGGAGCCGGACTCGATCTGGCATCATTGCGAGGCCGGACACCCCTCAGTTTGTCGATCTGGTTCTGTGCTTCTTTCAGTTTCTCGTTAGTGCTCACGAACATGGACAGATAGTGATCAGCGACTTGCGCCTTCAGAGCAGCCTGAACCAGCTCTTCCGGCTTGGCTTGACCGAGAACCAATGCAGACGCGGCCGTCTTTATGCCGCTCAACCAGTTCGGGTTCTTCACTGAATCCCGAAGAAGGAAGTGCGAAGCCTGCATGGTCTTGATCGTGTTGTCGATCAGCTCGGTCCTGGCTGTTTGTTCAGCTTGGACCTGGGCTTCCATTGTGGTCTTGTAGTTGGTCTTGGCCTCATTGATAGCTTCGCCTGCCTTGGCTCTCAGCGAATCCATCTGCAACATGAGTGGAGCCAGTTCGAGAATCACATCGGCATCATCGGTGTTGGCTTTCAGAAGTGCGATGCGCGCCTTGGGATCGGCAAGGAGCGCTTCACGAACAGCGCCCATTTCGATGCCGTGTTCTGTGGCAAGCGCCGTGATCGCTTCACCAACAGCGTTTATAGGGGCAAGGTGGGTCGTCTTGTAGGCTTCCGTGGAAGTGTAGTCACGTCCAGCTGCTTCCGCCTCAAACGCATCGAGCTTTGCCTGAAGCGAAGTCACGACCTCTCCAGCGGTCCCGTTCTTCTTGAGATCAAGGATCTGCTTTCGCATCACCTTACAGGCTTCTTGCGCCTTGCTGAGGTCAGCAATAGCGGTGATCTCTTCGTCTGTAGGGACTTCTTCTTCTTCTCCCCCATTCCCTTCGTCTTCGAGTCCTAGGTCATCGGGTATTCCTCCCCCTTCTTCTCCCTTCTGCTCCCCTTCTTCTCTCTTGTCTTCGACAACCGGATCAACAACAACCTGTTTGTCTTCAGGCTTAACGGAGTCGACCAGGTCGGCCAGCTCTTCGAGTCCATCTACCACTGGAATTTCATCAGCCATGTTACGCCTCTTCTCCTTGATTGGCCAATTCCTCGGCCTTCTCTTTGCTGTAGCCTTCCGTTTCTACCAAGTAACGGATTGTCTGCAGCTTCGTTTCATCCATATCAAATTCGGTCTGCAGGAACTCATCGAGGTGACCAAGCAACTGAAGATCAGCATCGCGGCCGGCGCGGAAGCCGAGTTCCTGAAGCGCCTTGTCTCCGCTCGGATCCTTGAGTCTCGCAGAACGATTCATAGCCAGAAGGCCATTGAGCATGATCTGTGTGACAGCATCTTCCTGCCATGACCGATAGAGAGCCAGTGCTCCCTTGGTGTTAATCCATTCCGGTAGCGTCATCATTCCGATTCCTCCGTCTTGCTTGCCTGAGCTTCTGAGAGCCGTTCGATAGCGGCGATCTTTGCGTCAGTTTCTTTAAACATGTTCTCGATCTTCGCTTCGAGTTCAATAGTCTTGGCCTGGGCCTGACCAATAGCCTTGTCAATGGCCGCCTGCTGCTTCTTGTCGATCTCGTAGCGAGCGACTTGAGCATCCACGTCGATCTTGTGCTTCTTCACTTCGATGTCGCGATTCGCCAACTCTTCTTCAGCCTGCTGCAGTTTCTTCTGCTGCTCTTCCTGCTGCTTCTGTCGGGCCTGCATGATCTCCTGGGCTGCGGCTTCCATCTGGCCGGCCACATCATTGTACTGCTTCAGGATCGCCATGACTTGTTTGGCCTTGCCGACGTTCGCCGGATCTTGGGCCATCATCTGGACATGCTGAGTCACATGCTGAAGAAGGAGCTGCATGGTCTTGAACTCCTTTGTTGGATCTTGAGACTGCTGGAAGGCATCGACAGTGGCCTTGATAGCCTGCAGGTGGGTGGTCGTGTGGAATCCGTGAGGATCATCGCTGGCAACGTGACGCTCGTAGCCAATCATCATATCGACGTTCTCACTCTCAGCCATCGCGTGGAAGACCATGAACAACTCGGTGCCATCGTCAAGGGCTGGTACGAACTGGTCGACGTTCTCCCACCCAACACGAACAGCGAACCAGAGCCGGTCGACCTGATTCTGGCCAAGCTCGGATAACCCGGGCTTCATGCTGACCATCTGATTCGTGATCGCCATCTTCTGCGACATGCTCCCCAGACCGATAGATCTTTTCGCAGTGGTTGACCAAGTCTCTCTGAGCAAGTGCATAGGAAAGGATTCGGCTTCGAGCAACTCGATCAGTCGATCATGCCCTTCGGATCCCGGCTGGCCAGATGGATAGTCGGGATTGATCAACCTGCGGAATGTCTCCTTGTGCCATTCAGTGATCTGGACGTAGTAGAACACGGCTTGGTTGCCCTCGAAGCGAGCCTCATTGAAACTCTCCTTCTGGATCTGTGTGGCTGAACGAACCGGCCCGACGCCTTCATCCTTGCCCTTGTAGATACCGGCGTTGTTGTTCTCGATGTCATTGATCACCTTGCGGGCGCCGAGAGTCGGCTCGATCGAAGGCATAGTCTGACGCTGTTGAGCATCCACTCCTGAAGGGATCAGGTAGATCGGGCCCTTTCTGGTCACCTGAATTGATTCAGCAGCAATGCCAGTGTGCAACTGCAACATCAGACCAGAAGCTATATCGACACCGGTCAGCATGGAGTTGATCAGACGGTTGGAGGCATGACTCGCCGTGAAGATCTCACGACCAAGACCACGAACACTCTTCATGTAGCCATCACCAACGGTGAACAGGAAGTTGTGGAGAGCGTTCTTCATGCTCTCGTATCGACGTTCCTTCTCGTAGAGGAAGCCTACGTCCTGTTCTTCGGCATTCTCCCAAATGATCTGATGGGTGACCGAATTCGGTTCACCCTTGATGTACTTCTCCCGGGAGTAGAGGTGGACAAGGCGAACGTCGCTGAACTCCATGAATGAGGCATCATCCATGTTCTTGACCATCTGATTGAGTGACTCCCAATCGCTGATGGCATAGGCGTCATTCGTACCGGCCTTGTTCTTGTACCAGTTGACCATGGTCTTCTTGACCTCAGCCACATTCCAACCCATATCCTTGGCGGCCTCTTCATCCTCGATCGTCCGGAAGATATCCATTGGATCCATCTCTTGACGAACACAGAACATTGACAGCTTCGAGGTATCAGAGGATCCAGTTGCAGGAGTGAGCAGATTGGACACCTTGACGTTGACGGAGCGCCAGTCTTCCTCATCAGGCCAAATCACCGGCCCGTTGCCATGCTTCATCGTTTCCTGAATCCGCATCATCATCATGAAGTAGAAGCCATCCCATTCGCGAAGAACCTGGCTGTAGGCCCGAGCCAAGATCGCACCCCAATCCTTGTAGGGATTCTGAGCATCCTTCCATCCGGTCTTGCACTCGATGAAGACAGGCACATCGATCAACATGTTCCAGACGGCTGAGGCATTGAGATTGATGCTCGATCGGAACTCGCCCCAATCCACGTTGCTCATCCAAGACAGGCCCCGGCGCTGCATGTCTGCCTTGGAGTACGGTGGATTTCCGTCGTAGATCTTCTGGATATTGCTCCGGTTGATCGCGGCGGGTCCGTCGTTCTCGCGTAACTTCTTGTAGATGCTGAGGGCTGTCTTGGCGGTCGGTATCCGCTTCTCAACAGCATTGCCTGTCGTGGTGACAGTCTGAAGTTCTTCTTCTTTGGTTTTAGCCATGGTGAATTTCCTTAGTCATACGGAGAGGAACCCGCGAACTGATCTGTGATTGGACCAATAGTTCAATATCGACCGGAAGGTCAAGGCCATTTACAGAGTAGTGGCCTTTGACCTTCTCGATCAGGATGGCGTAAGTCCACTGCGCCTTGATCTCGAAACCAGTCTCGGGGACCGTGTAGGTCCATCCCCCGACGACATCAGACAACGTGTTTTGAAGGACTCGCATCAGAACGGTGCGTTCTTGTTGAGCTTCGGGTCTGCGTCCTGGCCGCCCTGAGCTCCACCATGGGCTGTACCGGGTTCCATTCCCCGAGGACCGGCGTGCTTGACCTGTATCCGTTCAGGGCGCGCGATCAGCTTCTTCGGCCTTGAGTTCCAGACCGCATCCAGTTCGGCCTCAGACTTGCAGAGCCGCGTTTCCATACCGCAGGGGCATGAGATCTTCACAGCCGTTTCAGTGAAGACCCTGACCTTGAATCCAAATGGATTCGTATTCGACTGCTCTTCTACCCCGCAATGGGTACACTGACGCCACTTCTTTCTTGCTGCTGACATGGTGCTTCTCCTTATGCTGCAACGTCGTAGATGTCCGGCCAATCCAGAGTCTCGTCGTTGTAGAGTGTTAATGATTCAATGTTGTCGCGCTCGACATCGGCCGCGCTGATCGAAACGGCCTTCTTCTGGAAACCTTTCCCGGGCGAGCCCCCGAGCTTGAACCGAACGTAGTCGACGGCCACAACAGCGGAGTCTGCTTCATCCGGACTCTTGCCGCCTGTCCGTGCCTTCATATCACGCTTCGATTCCACGCGAATCATGCGACCGTCCTGGAGGACCTCACGCGAACAGAACTGACTGATGGCCTCCGTCTCAAGTCCACGGATTTGATCGTATCGGGCGAACTCTCGGCAGACGTACCAGAGTTCCGTGACCTGGTTCTTGTATCGCTCGCAACATGGAGTGGCATCATCCGGACCGATAGCCTCCTTGCTCGGAGCGGATCCGAACATAACCCTGAAGCACTTCTTCGGTTTGGTTTCGTTCGGGTGTTTCTCGGCCCACTCCTTGTCGATGATGTCGGCGATCATGCTTTGCGCGCCAGTCGTGTCGATGGCCAACTCTGCGGGGGTCACCCCTGCGGATTCAAGCTGCGCCATGATCTTGTTGGCCATGATGTAAGACATCGGTTCGCCACTCGACAACTCAAGGTTGATCCGGATCGGCTCCTGAAACTCGATACCCATCATCCCGTTTGTGAACTCTCCGTAGTAGAACGGAGTGAGAACAGCCTTGTCGCCACCGGCAGAGAACGCAGGATCCAGAGCGAAGTAGATCTTCTTCGCATAGGACCATTGAGCAGGATCCTTGATGTGAAACTTGGTGATGAAGTTCTCTGTGAAGACGGTATCAGACAGACCTTCAGGCGGGACGAAGCCACGGCGCTGCGACCAGAAGCGGGGAGAGTCGCGGCCAGGGTCTTTGGCCATCATATCAATCTGCTTCTGGTTCAGGAGGAAGTAGAACTTCTTCGGGTCATTGATGGCCGGCGACTTCAGTCCGTCGAAGTAGTAGCACATGCCTCGTTTGGTCGGCCACGATTCGTTCGAGGGCGAGATCCCGCCCCATCCAACGATCGGCTCGGAAGCCTTGCCAAGGGGGTCAAGTCGAGAAACGGGGTTCCCCATCCCGAGAAACTTGGATTCAATGCCCGTCGAAAGATTGTCGTAGGCCTCAACCGCGGCCTGTCGGGTGGCCTGCATTTCGTCAATAATGAGGACGTTATAGTCATTGTGCATTCCTACCATGTTACCCACAGCCTCAGCCGTAGTGCCTCGTTGAACGGCCACCGCGAAGATGGCGTTGATCGTGTTGTCTCCGTCACCAGAGACTACGCCATCCAGCTCGATACGGGGTGGCTGCTGGTATCGCTTGCCCGGGATCTGCTTGCCGAGCAGGGAATGAAAGCGAACGATCTCGCGCCAGATGCGGCGCTCGAGCATGTCCTTGGTCGTAGAACAGACGGTGATCGTTGTCTGGTCAGGAGCAGCCAGCCAATAAGTGAGAGCGAAGAGGCCAGCGTCTGTTGACTTGCCGCTCGATGACGGCCCCCACCAGGTCTGGTACTCGTTGTAGACGAAGGCTCTCAGTCGGGTATGGGACCACTCCGACCAGATGTAGCCCTTCTTTCCATTCGGCATCTTCTCTGGCCAGAGGGCTTTGATGGCCAGCTCGAAGTGCTTATGCTTCGGCAGCATACCCTTGTTGGCCTTCCAGTTACGGAAGTGCCAGAGGTGGATGGTGGCCAGTGGTTCATCGTCGGGCCATTCTTTGCCGTATATGATCATGATGATGATAAAAGGAATCGGGCCTCAGATGACCCGACTCCTCCATACTGACCCCTGTTACAGGGCTCTGATCATGTCGAGCGCCGTCGACGCGAAGGTGATCGCCTTCGAGTGCGCCGTGTTCATACCACCGCCCAGGGCGACATGCTCGACCCGAAGCTTCTCGATCGATGCCGCGAGCATCTCAGCGGCAGTGACGCCTTCCTCTTCGGCTGCCATGGCGACTTCCTTGGCATTGAAAGCGGCCTGATCAGCTACGAGTTCGGGTTTCTCTTTGGAGGGCTCGCAGGTCGGCGTATCGGAGCCAACCAGATTCGGATTCGGCTCTTCGGTCTTGGCTTCGGCCTCTGGCTTGGCTTTGGTGACGGGTGTCTTCTGGTCTTTCATCTGGATCTCCTTGTTGCTCAGAAGGGCTTCATGCTCTTCCGAGAAGTCTTTAATGCAATCTCATTGCTCAACCATGCAGCTACTGAATCGAGTCGAGGATCGAGTCCTGATCCTCCTGCTCCATGATCGGCGCCTCTGAGATCGAAGTGACCGTAGAGGCGGGCGATGAAGCCTGCGTATCGGGCGTTTTGTTTTCGGGCTTCTTGGAGAAGCTCTTGTCCACTACTACATCGAATGTTTTCCCTACGCATGATTCGTAATAGTAATCCTTTCCCGGGGTTGCCGGTCGTATCGTTGTGAACAGTTCGGCTCCGGTCAGCTTCGTACCGAGAACCTTCTGGAAGATCAGGAGCAGGAAGATCCCGCGCTCGGGGAGCTTGTACTGGTTGTTGTTGGTGTCGTAGGCGAGGAAGTGTTTCGTGAATGTCCTCATGTCCACCTTCAGAACCTGAAGGAGGATCGCCTTGGAGATCCGCGCCGTCGACGGCCCCGGGACCGTGAGCTTCGGATACATCTTGCTGAACTTAATTGTCGCCATTGGGTTCCTTTTTTCTTGGGTGTCGTATGACAGGTAGAGCTTCCATCAGTACTGCCCATACTTCATGATTCCGGCCAGCCCTTCGAGGATGACCAAGTTGACGCCGGCAGAGCTGACCCTGAAGCGGCCGCCCTTGATCTCTACGACCTGGCCCCGAGTGAAGATGTCGAGAGCGTCACCGCCCACGTTTACCCGCAGGACCAGACACTTGCGCTCAATCTGCTCGATGTTCAGGACCACGATGGATCCCTGCTTCACGTTCTTGTGGATCTGCGCGCTTGGCTGCGCGGCAAGAACAACTTCTTCCCCGACTCGGAAGACCGGCCCCTGAGATCCAGGAGGGACCGGTATCCCTTTGAAGGCTATCTGCAGGAGGGCATTGCCCTGACTCTTCCTCATGCGGTCAACGGTCATGGCCGTAGCCCGATCCAACTCATGAAACTCACCTGTATCAAGATTCTGCATCATACTCCCTTTATCGCTTGGCAGACCGTGAACCCCCAAGCCTGGCGACGAGGTCAGCAAACGGGTCGGACGGCAGCAGGTTCAGGCCAGCTTCAACTCCACATCAAACCGGTACCGCTCACAAGCCTCAGCCTGGGCCGCCGTGCTCGCTACCTCGTAATCGTTCATCGTCGCCTGCATCTCCTTCTTCGAGCCCTGCTTCACCAACCCCGCAGAAGCAAACCCCTGCAAGTGCTGGTTCACCCGCATCGCCATCCCACACACAGCCATGTGAATGCAGTTCGTGCAACTCGCCGGCTCACCATTCCCACCACTCTCAACTGTCAACGCTTCCATACCGTTTCTCCCTTGTTCGATCAGCCTTAATGACTGAAGACAGCGCATAGCTACACCATCTCCTGATATCTGTCAAGCGCCCCCGTAAAATTTTCTCTCCCATTCATATCGAATCAATCCCCCCAAATCACACCAAACGAAATCCCACAACCTACCTCCCAAAATTTTTCAGGGGAAGATAAAGAAAAGAGAGAGAGAGACACGACAAGGGGATATATAGGAAGATCCCCCAAGCCCCAGGGGAGAGACGGTCTTCGCAATGCAGGGACGATGCGAGTGCAATGCGTGGGACTCTTTTCTTTAGTGCGATGGGGGTTTCAGCCTCCTGGTCACTAAACTAACAACAGTCCAAAGAAAGGACAGATCACATGAGCAAGTTACCCGAAGCAGCAGTAGCCATGGCCGCAATCGTTGATGGTGAGGCCACAGTTGAAGAGCTGGACGCCACAGCAGAGGTTGAAGAGACCTCAGAAGCAACAGCCGAGCGCAATGAGCTGATGGAGAAGGCCGTCGGTGTCTTATTGCCGGAAACTAGCGCCACATTTAGGGGCAAGACTGTCTTCTACGAGGGCGCTATTCAGCTAGTCGGGGCTGACGGCGAAGTGCGTGAGCTGCCAATCCGAGCGAGGCGGTATGGTTCTGGCGCTGATGAGATTGTTTGTGTCATGGATGCAAACAAGGTGCCAGTCGGCGAGCTCGCGCATGAGCAAGGCCGTGGGTGTTTGCGTGGAGAGCTTGGTAACAACGCCAAGTACGACATCGGTGGCATCTGGATTGCTGGTAACGCGATGGTGCTTATTGCGGCCAAGGATCTACGTGAGCGCAAGGTTCCAGACGCGACCAAAACCGTATCTGAGTTGCTGGCTATTGCAATGGATACACGCAAAGCCAAGGCACGTGTCAATCAGCAGCGTCAGGCTGTAACCGCAGCGTTCTAGACCGGCGCGTTGCAGGCGCAGGGCTGTTCCCAACGGGGGGGACGGCTCTGCGTTGCTGGCTGTAGGGCTGTTCCCAACGGGGGGGACGGCTCTGCAGCTCTCTTCGTTCGCCAATCCAACCTGAATGTATTGCAGAGCTTGTTCTACACCCCTGATCCCGCCAACTCTGCCCTTATATATAATATGACTCTATAGAGATCAGGTATCAGGGTGGATCGGAGTAGAATCAGCTCTGATCTGATATGAATCATTGAATCTTAGATCGTCATGACTTAGTGATCTATTGAGATTCTACACTACTCTTCCAATACCAATACTACTGCTATATTGTTTAGTAGAAAGGGATAATATGGGTAAGGTAAGGAC
>Ga0208325_1000286_pt1 | contig 13524 bp, 12 predicted proteins | sample PL_2010_330m_FD_185486 | JGI IMG/M metagenome (GOLD analysis project Ga0208325, IMG submission 185486) | Freshwater microbial communities from Powell Lake, British Columbia, Canada to study Microbial Dark Matter (Phase II) - PL_2010_330m... | ecosystem: Environmental > Aquatic > Freshwater >...
TAGATATTATCCCCAGCCCCCGGTGTGTCCAGGTTAATGTTAACCGCTGTGGACAGGAGCATCTGTTTGAGACCAGGGCTGTGGCTCTTGCCTGTGGTCTTGACGGTCTTTCCCAGAGGCTGGGCTTGGGCCAGATTGCTGACCTTGCCCTGGGGGCTCAAGCTGAGGTAAAGACTCACAAAATTGATGAAGTTGAGGTCTACATGGACCAGGAGATAGCCCCCGGCTTCTTTGCCTGGCTCGTCCCCACGTCAGACACTAGCGGGCTTGTTGGTTTGCTCTCTTGCTATGAGCCCGCCTCTTACTTACGCAGGTTGCTCCTTCGTCTTCACCATCAAGGTAAAATAGCCCTTGATGAGGTTGATATCAGGCAAAAGGCTATTCCTATAACCACTCTACCCAGAACCTACGCTGAGCGTATTATTGCCCTCGGTGACGCCGCCGGACAGGTTAAGCCGACTACCGGTGGGGGTATATACTTCGGGCTGCTCTGTGCTGATATAGCTGCTGCTAACCTGAAAGGAGCACTGGCCGCTGATGACCTGTCAGCCCACAGGCTTTCTCAATACGAAAGAGAGTGGAAGGATGAGATTGGCCAGGAGATTGCCACTGGCTACCAATTGCGTAAGCTGTACTACAGGATGAGCCAGCAGCAAATAGAGCAAATATTTGACATCATCAGGTCAAATGGTATCCGCGAGCTGTTGTTTAATTCCGGGGACTTTTCCTTTGATCGGCACAGCGGGCTTATTCACCGGGCATTGAAGGTGAAATCGCTACTATCGCCATTAGGGCAGCTAACATTTGGCCACAACGAGCAGCCACCACCCTTAACCGAGAATAGCTGCCAATAACTACCAATTTGAAGTGAGCCGCACAGGGATCGAACCTGTAACCTGCTGATTAAGAGTCAGCTGCTCTACCAATTGAGCTAGCGGCCCGTTTGGGGATTTATCTCCCTATTTTAGCAGCGCTCCGTAAGTCTGGCAAGTCACGCTGATTTGCCGGTTTTGCCGCCGTTTTCCAGCTCCCGTTTCTTAATGGATGCCTTTAGTCCTATGACTATTTGGTATCTTGACAGAAGTATTTTTTTACGCTAATTTATTGACAGGAGTGTTTAGAACCATTCTCAGTATAGTTGTTATCGCTTTGGATATACTTCTTATTGCTTTGGCGTCACCAGGGGGTGATGTAGAGTTGGTTAACAAAGCAAAAATCTACCGGGTCCATTTTAAGGATGGTACATCTAAACTTGTAGCGGCTAAAAGTGGGCAAGGATTAGTGGGGCTATATGTACAACGAGTTAGCCCGAAGAGGGGATAACAAAATAACGAACGCCCCTGAGCCCGGCAGTCAACCAAAGTCCAGAGAGCGCTCGGTCAAAGGAGTCACCCTTGACTGATGCCAATGATAGCGCAGATGGGGGATATTGTCAAGATGGTCTTAGGATGGCCGGGGCTTGGGGAGGAAGTGGGGTATAGCATTGAGAACTTTTGTAGTAATTTTGTTCCTGGCTTGCATAGTTGCGGTTGTAGGTTGGTTTGCTACCAAGTGGGATTTAGAGGCTGCAAATGAGCAATACGCCTATTCGCTGGAAGAAGTCAACCGGCTGGCCGGAATAGCTAATGAGCAGGTCGCGCTGAGCAATCAAAAGATTGAGCAAGCTAATGCTGACATCGGGCAGTTGAATGATAGCATCGGGCAATTAGAACAAGAGCTAGCCGAATCCGAGGAGTCTATTGCATACTGGTGGACAAGAGCAAACCCCAGGGAATTTGAATCTGTTGATGAGCTCAAAGCTTGGCTAGCCGAGGATGATTCTGACACCACTCTTTATATCTTTGGCTCGGGTTGCATAACAAATTACGACTGTGATGACTACGCTACGGCCCTGGTATACAACGCCCTTTCCGATGGTTACGCGGTCTCCCTGCAGATAGATGGCAACCACATGCTGAATAGCACCATTATTGGCAACTATATCTACTATATTGAGCCCCAGACTGATGAGGCCTGGCTCTGGGGTTACAGGGACTGAATCGCTTTAGCTTAAATCTCAATCTCACTGCGGGTGGCATATAGCAGGAAATATGCCACCCTGCCGCCACAGAACTCCTGGACTAAATCAGCTAGCTCCTTGGTTATTGAATCGGCTTTATCCTTAGACAGTGGTGGCAGGCAGTCAATATTTATGGCAACATTGCTTGTGTCTGGGGCAAGCTTGGTCTGGTCGCCCTGTCTCCAGTTCCAGCAGCGGCACATTACCTTGTTATCGTCAATATAAATCACCTCGCCGGGGACTGGATGTTCAATAACATCCGAATTAAACGGGGTAAACGGCTCATCGCCCTTAGCCAGGGTAAGGCAAAGCCTCCCCTCAGCCTTGTCCAGGTCATCACCGCCGCTGGGCACCATATGTTTTAGGGAGAAGTAGTTAAACAGGGCTACCAGGGTATTAATATAGGGCAGCTGGTCACCCCGCCGGGCACGCCGGGCCAGGGACTCAATAGAGGAATAAAACTTATTCGGGTTTACCCCGAAATCGGCGTAAGCCTGCCGCCAGCTGGCTATCCTGGGGTGGTGCTTAATATCAAGGAGTGACTCGTCCTTGGTAGCGTCCTGCTCAACCTTCCGTAAAAGCTGGAGCAGTTTTTCATGCTCGCCGCTGTTATTGACCCCCCTGGCAACCACCACCCCCCGGATATAATCAGGGAACTTGGTTAATACTTCTTGAGATACTATGTCCTTCATCTGCTTTACTCCATTCTTGCTGTAGTTCTGGCCAGCTCCCAGGAATATTCATAGAGGTGCAAGCCCTTGCTTGAGGCAATCAGCTCTCCATCGCTAACCCCGATCTCGCTTGCCATATACTCCTTCAGGAGCTGGATGGCGGCAAGGTTTGAGGGAAAGCCAGCCCACAGGTCCCAGGAGCGGAAATAGGCGAAAAAGTGAAGCTTTTGGTCAAGGATTCTGGTATCTATACCCCTTAAGCATGGTGGGTCATCAAGGTTTATAGAGCCAGCATCGCCCACCGCCATAAACGCCTGGTTGGTGTTAAAGCCATCCTCCTTGTACATCTTGATTACCTCTGGTATCTGCTTCTCCAGATATTGACCGTAGGTATACTGCTCACCCTCGCCCTTGTGGGCGGTCATAAGGTAGGGAAGGTAGTCTTCAACGTACTCCATGGAGGTGGGCGGTGGCACCCCCTGGGGCACAGTTGGCACTAGTGGTCTTGTCCCCGGGTTCCTGACCTGAACGACGACAAAGTCAAGCTCCTTGCGCCGCTGGCCGGCGTAGCTGCCGCGGTCAATCTTATATTTATGCCCCTCGGTCAGGGCCTTGCGCAGGCAGAGAAACCATGCCTCGGAAAGGTCTCTGGCCTCAACTATGGAGATATTCACGCCTTAGCTTTCCCTCTTTTTTCTTTTATAAAGCCCGGGTAATCTCGGGGCGGAGTCGGGACATATCCTTATCGGCTAGAACCTCGTCTATGAGCTTGATTATCGCTGCCTTTTGCTCGGGCAGCCGCACCTTAAGCGGCAGGTAGTTTGAGGCATGGTTGGCGGTAAAGAAGCAGTTGGTGAAATTAGAGTTTTGTATTATCAGCTTGAGCTCTTCCAGGGACTGAAGTGGTGAGATGAGGGTGAATTTTCCTTCCTCCCAGTCCTTGTGGAGGGGGGTGCCGGGGACGAGCAGTATGGTGAGGGTGCCGGCGAATTCAGGGTCAATATCAGAGAGTATCCTGGCTGTCCCCAGAGCGTGCTTCCTGCTGCCTTCAGGACCGCCCAGGCCCAGTATTACGGTAACGGAAAGGGTAATCCCGCCCTGCCTTATCCTTCTCCCTGCTTCAACTATCTGGTCGTAGGTAGCCCCCTTGTTGACTTTTTTCAGCAGTTCCTCGTCGCCCGTCTCCACGCCCATATAGGCAATCTTAAGCCCGAGGCGGTTTAGTTCCTTGAGTTCGCTAACGCTCTTTACCAGTCCCGCCTGGGGGGTGGTATAGGTGCCGATTCTTTCCAGGTTGGGGAACTTCTCATTGAGATATTTAAGCACCCCGACCAGTATACGCTGGGGGGCAATGAGGGCGTCTCCTTCTTCCAGAAATACCCGCTTCAGGCTCCAGCTATAGTTCTGGGCTACCTTGTCAATATCCTGCTTGATATCCTCAAGGTGCCTTATCCTGAATTTGACGCCGGGATAGGTGCCGCAGAAGGTACACTTGTTGTGAGAGCAGCCGATTGTTACCGGAAGTAAGAAACTGTTAGCCTCGCTTGGAGGTCGTATTATCACTCGCTCTTGATACATATAATACCGTCATCCTCTCTTGAAAATGGTAAAGAACCTGTCCTCGTACTCATCAAACAGACCCCAGCGGTCAAGCTCATCCTTAAGCTCGCGGGGTTCAATTTCGCCTTTGTGAGCCAGCTTAAAAAGCTCCTCAATCCTTACCCTGGCATCGGCGGGGACACCCCCGGAGTCTATATCCAGAAGTCCCTTGCTTCCCAGCTGTAACAGGTTATCGGGCAGGGAGCTTCGTGTCAGCTCGTAGATAAACTTGAGCAGTGATACGTCCCACAGTTCGTCCAGCCCCTTGATGATGGAGGTCAGCGGGTTGCCGCTCTTGTCAATGTCAAGATTTAGCTTATCTACTACCTCCAGCAGGGTATTGGAGACGATGGTAAGCTCCTCCGGCTCATTTTTGTAGCTGTAAAACAGCCCCGGGGCGTTGGCACCGTGGGTCTTAATCAGTATATCAAAGTATTTTCTGGCATCCGAGCTAAATCCTTCAATGTTGGAGAGGTAATGCGGGGTTACAATCCTCGGTCTCTCGGCAACCACCCTGCCTTCCCTGATGACTGTCTCGTTACCACCCTTTACCAGTTCCGAGTAGGCAGGCTCGGTGACCAGGTAGTAGTATATATTTGTCGTGCCGAAGGTAGCCAGGCTCCGCTTGGGTGGTCTTAATATCTCGGTGTGACTAACTGCCTCTTTTATCCTCTCGTCATTAATGTCCATCGCGTTACCTTTAAAACTGTATAGTTCATGCCAGGGCTAATAGCTCCTGCTTATATTCATCCAGAAGCCTTATATATTGTGAATCCAGCTTTATCTGGAGCTGGCGCCACTCCTCCTGGAACTGGGGCTGCTTTTCCACATCTATATTCATCCCCATGAGGGGGTTTAACTGCTGCTGCATTGCTTGTTTAACCTTGGCTTCAAGCTCAGTCTTTAGGCTGGCATAAGCCTGGTTTCTCTGTTGCTCGCCCTGCTCGGCATAGTGTTTAAAGATATTCCTCATGTTGCTGAAGATATTTTCCACGCCCACTTTATCGTTCTTCAGGGTCTTTAAGCCATCCATCGCCTTCTTATTAGTTCTGCGGGCGGAGTCACTCTGGGGCAGGTTGATATTCCTGACCAGTATCTCGCTGGCACCCTCTTTGATATAGCCGAGCACCTTCTCCTCGTAATTGCCCAGTTCAGCGACCAGGTTCAGGTTTTGCTTCAGGTACCGGGCGGCCAGTTTTTCCCCTTCGGGGACATATTTCCATTTTAGCCGCTCCTCATCGGTGGCACTCTCTAGCTTTTCCAGCTTTTCCCTGGCTATCTCAGCGGCACTCTTTATATTACCCATCTCAATCCCTTTAATATTATAACTGGATGGTCAGAAAAGCTCAAAGTTTATAGGGCTAAATGATTATGGTATAATTCACTTCTCTGATGGCTGGGAAGAAAGACTTTGAAATCCTAAACCATACCGCCGACGTTGGTATTATCGCCTACGGAGCTGATATGAAACAGGCGTTTGCCAATGCGGCGAAGGGTCTATTTAGCCTGATAACTGACCTCGACGATGTGGAGGAGGTGCTTCATCGGGACGCCGAGCTGACCGCCACTGACGAAGAAAGCCTGCTGGTGGAGTGGCTAAACGAGCTTATTTACCAGTTTGACACCGAGGGGATTGTTTTTAAGCGCTTTGATATTACCCGGCTTGATAATACCCGGCTCAAGGCCAGGGGCTATGGGGAGAAGGTAGACAGGTCAAAGCACGAGCTGAAGATGGGGGTCAAGGCAGCCACCTACCATATGCTTAAAGTGGACAGAAATGATGGTTGCCGGGTTCAGGTACTGTTTGATATTTAGTTGAGGTAAAGATGGCAGCACGGTGGCAGGGAATATTAAACAAGATAGATGACTATCGCTGGGAGATTCCGACAAGCTATAAGCAGGGCATGGCGGTGCCCGGTCTCATCTTTGCCAGCGAGTCCATGCTCGCTCATACCCTGGAGGAGAACGTCTTCCAGCAGGTGGCTAATGTGGCTTTTCTCCCCGGTATTGTCAAGCACTCGCTGGCGATGCCTGATATTCACTGGGGCTACGGCTTCCCCATAGGCGGGGTGGCGGCAACCAGGGTTAAGGATGGGGTGGTATCGCCCGGGGGCGTCGGTTTTGATATTAACTGTGGCGTCAGGCTGCTGCGAACCAATCTTACCGAGGGTGAGGTCAGGCCCAGGATTGAGCAACTGGTCAACGAGCTTTTTATCAATATTCCTTCCGGGGTGGGGTCAGAGGGGAAGATAAGGGTGAATGAGAAGGAGTTGAGTGAGGTCATGGTGAAGGGTAGCCGCTGGGCGGTGGAGAAGGGTTACGGCGACGCCGAGGACGTTATCGTCACCGAGGAGTCCGGCCGTATGAAGGGGGCTAACCCGGACAAGGTCAGCGCTAAGGCTAAGAAACGGGGTGTCCCCCAGCTGGGCACATTAGGTTCGGGCAACCACTTCCTTGAGGTGCAGGTGGTGGACGAGCTCTATGACCGGGAAGCGGCTAAGGCTATGGGTATTGAGGATTTGGGGCAGGTGCTTATCCTGATACATACCGGTTCCAGGGGCTTCGGCCACCAGATTTGCACTGACTATGTTGAGCTGCTGGGGCAGGCAGTAAAAAAATACACCATCAGCCTGCCCGACCGCCAGCTTGCCTGTGCCCCGGTGGGTTCCCCGGAGGGGCAGGACTACCTGGCGGCTATGGCTTGCGCTGCTAATTACGCCTGGGCTAACCGTCAGTTTATCGTGCACTGGGTCAGGGAGGCTTGCATCAAGGTCTTCGGCAAAGGTGAGCAGGAACTGGGCATGAGGCAGATTTACGACGTTTGCCATAACATCGCCAAGATTGAGGAATATACCCTTGATGGCAGGAAAGAGAGGCTTTGCGTCCACCGCAAGGGGGCGACCAGGGCTTTTCCTGCGGGGCATCCTGATGTCCCTGATATCTACCGTAGCCTGGGCCAGCCGGTACTCATCCCCGGGGATATGGGGCGCTTCTCCTATGTCGCCGTGGGCACCGAGGCAGCAATGAAGGAGACCTTCGGCTCCACCTGCCACGGCGCGGGCAGGATGAAAAGCCGGGCGGCAGCCAAGCGCAGCCTTCGTGGTTCTGATGTTGCCAGGGCGCTGGCAGAAAGAGGGATTCTGGTTAAAGCGGGCAGCATGGCTTCGCTGGCAGAGGAGGCATCTGAAGCCTATAAGGACGTGAGCGAGGTAGTTGAGGTAGCCCACAACGCCGGCATCTCCCGTAAGGTGGCAAGGGCAAGGCCTATGGGTGTGGTTAAGGGCTGACGAATAAATTCTAAGGGTAAGCCGGCTTGAAGCTACCCCTTTTGTTTTAGTAGCCAGTATTCCAGGCTGTCAGCCAGGGCCAACCAGCTTGCCTCTATGATATTGGTTGAGCTGCCCACCGTCCGCCACTCGTCAACCCCGTCGCTTGACTCAATAAGGACGCGGACATGAGAGCCGGTGCCGCCACTTTCCTCAAGGATGCGGACCTTATAGTCAACCAGCTTGACCTGAGCCAGCTCGGGGTAAAACCTTAGCAGAGACTTGCGCAACGCCTCGTCCAGGGCGTTAACCGGACCGTTACCCTCGGCTACGGTATGCATTACCTCCTTGCCCACTCTTACCTTGACCATTGCCTCGGATAGCATCCCCTCAAGGTTTTCCCGGGTAGGGGGGCGCCGTCTCTTCTCCACCACCACCATGAAATCAACCAGCTCAAAGGGGGGCTTATAATCAGGCTTAGCCCGATGAATCAGCAGCTTGAAGGATGCCTCGGCGTTCTCGTACTGGAAGCCGCGGCTCTCCAGTAGCTTGACCTGCTCCAGCAGCTTTTGTGCCTGCTTGCCTTTAACGGGCAGAACCAGTCCCAGCTCCTTTGCCTTATATATAATATTTCCCTTCCCTGATAGCTCAGATACCACCACCCTTGGCTTATTTCCTACCTGAGCCGGGTCTATATGCTGGTAGCTCTCCGCCCACTTGGCCATGCCTGAAACATGAAGCCCTGCCTTGTGGCTGAAGGCACTGGAACCGACATATGGGGCGAAGGCGTCGGGGATTAAATTAGCCACCTCGCTGACGTAGTGTGATACCTCGGTCAGCCTGGGCAGCTGCTCTTTGCTGATGCAGTCAATGCCCATCTTTATCTTCAGCGCCGGTATAATTGAGCAGAGGTTGGCGTTGCCGCAGCGCTCGCCGTAGCCATTGATAGTGCCCTGAACCTGAATGATGCCGGCGCTTACCGCCGCCAGGCTGTTGGCTACGGCAAGCTCGCCATCGTTATGGACATGAATGCCCAGGGGCACCTCGGTCTGCTTTTTAACGGCACTAATGGCGGTGGTTATTTCATCGGGGAGCGAACCGCCGTTGGTATCGCAGAGTACCACCACGTCAGCCCCGGCCTCAGCTGCCGCCTCCACCACCCGCAGGCTATAGTCGGGGTCTGCCTTGAAGCCGTCAAAGAAATGCTCGGCGTCAAAGAAGACGGTAAGCCCCTTGCCTTTGAGGTATTTTATGGAGTCGGCGGTCATGCTCAGGTTTTCCTCAAGGCTTGTTTCCAGCACCTGGGTAACCTGCAGTGCTGAGCTCTTGCCGACAATAGTAACCGCCTTTGTTCCAGCGTTAGCCAGAGCCAGAAGGTTGGCGTCAGTCCTGGCTTTAGCCCTGGGGTGGCGGGTGCTGCCAAAGGCGACCAGAACCGAATTCTTCAGCTTGAGGCTTCGCGCCTTATCAAAGAACTCAATATCCTTGGGGTTGGAGCCGGGCCAGCCGCCCTCGATAAAGTGGATGCCTAATTCATCAAGCTTGCGGGCGATGTTCAGCTTGTCCACCACAGACAAGGAAATGCCTTCGCTCTGGGCGCCGTCACGCAGGGTGGTATCATAAAGCTGGACTTTAGACAATTCTCGGCCCCTCCACCTTCTCAGTGATTAAGTCTCCCATCTCCTTCGTCCCCATCTTTGTTTTACCTTCACTCATTATATCATAAGTTCGGTAGCCTTCATTCAGGACTGATTCCACAGCGGTTTCAACGGTCTGTGCCTCTCTTATCAAGCCGAAGGAGTAGCGCAGCATCATCGCCAGGCTAAGAATTGTGGCGATGGGGTTAGCCATGTTAAGCCCGGCGCGGTGGGGGGCACTGCCGTGAATCGGCTCGTACATGCCGAATATTCTGTTTCCCTCACGGGGCACGCCGGCCAGACTGGCTGAGGGTAGCATCCCCATGGAGCCAGCCAGCATTGATGCCTCGTCGGTGAGGATATCACCGAACATATTCTCGGTAACAAGCACGTCAAAGTATGCCGGGTTCTGGATAAGGCGCATGGCGCAGGCGTCTACCAGCATGTGGTCAAGCTCAACATCGGGGTAGTCTTTGGATATTTCCATCGCCACCTGCCGCCAAAGCCGCGAGGACTCAAGCACATTGGCTTTATCCACCGAGGTTAGCCTTTTGTGCCGGCTCCGCGCCAGCTCAAAGCCGACCCGGACAATACGCTCAATCTCCTGCTCGGAGTAGGTCATTGAGTCAGTCGCCCGCCTGCCCCCGGATGTCTGCCACTGCTTTTTGGGCCGGGCGAAGTAAAGCCCGCCGGTAAGCTCGCGGACAAAGATAAAGTCCGCCCCCCTGATAACATCAGGTTTTAGATTGGTATGGTCAACAAGGAAAGGAGAGACCTTGACCGGGCGCAGATTGGCGAAAAGCCCCAGCTCCTTCCGCAGTGCCAGGAGACCGTCCTCGGGGTGGACCTTTGCCCTGGGGTCGTCCCACTTGGGACCGCCGACGGCGCCAAGGAATACCCCATCGCACTTCTTGCATGTCTTTAAGACGTCCTTGGGCAGGGCGGTGCCTGTCTCATCAATAGCCACCCCACCCACCAAGCCGTAGTGCAGGTCGAAGCTGTGTTCAAACCTTTTACCTATTGTCTGTAAGACCTTAATTCCTTCAGCAGCGACCTCAGGACCAACGCCGTCGCCGGGTAAAACCGCAATCTTAAATTGCATCTAAACTCTCCTCGCCAGTCTTCTTTTGGTATATTCAATAAGCCCGCCGGCGGAGATAAGCTCGGCCATAAATTCGGGGTAGGGCTTTGCCCTGAACTCCATGTCATTGGTCAGGTTCTTTATCCTGCCGCCGGACAAATCAACCTCAAGCATGTCTCCAGCCTTGGTCTTATCGGCAGCCTCCTCGCATTCAAGCAGGGGCAAGCCGATATTTATTGCGTTGCGGAAGAAGATGCGGGCAAAGCTCTTGGCGATGACGCAGGAAATACCCGCCGCCTTGATTGCCAGCGGCGCATGCTCCCGAGACGAGCCGCTGCCGAAGTTGGTCGTCGCCACCATTATATCCCCCGGCTTAACCCTCTTTACAAAGCCCGTATCAATACCCTCCATGCAGTGCTTCGCCAGCTCCGCCGCCTCCGAGATATTCAGGTAGCGCGCCGGTATAATGGCGTCCGTGTCAACATTAGCCCCGTATTTATGGACTTTACCTTTTAGCATATTTTTAGAACCCCTCACCCTTTATCCCTCTCCCCTTGACAAGGGGAGAGGGAAGATAATTTTTTTAAAGGGGCTTCACCCATCTTGGGCACCCTATTTAATCTCCTCCGGGCTTGTAATCCTGCCCATTATAGCACTGGCGGCGGCGACGGCGGGATTGGACAGATAGACCTCTGACTTGGGGCTGCCCATCCTGCCCACGAAGTTTCGGTTGGTGGTGGATATACACCTCTCGCCGTCACCCAGCACCCCCATGTGCCCGCCCAGGCAGGGGCCGCAGGTGGGGGGGCTGACTATAGCCCCGGCGGTTATGAATACTTCTATAAGCCCCTCAGCCAGGGTATCAAGGTATACCTGCTGCGAGCCAGGGATAATTATACACCGCACCCCGGGCTTAACCTTATTTCCCTTTAATATCTGGGCGGCGACCTGTAAGTCCTCAAGACGACCGTTGGTGCAGCTGCCAATCACCGCTTGATTTATTTCTATGTTTCCTACCTGGCTCACCGGCTTGGTATTAGCCGGGGAGGGGGGTAGGGCAACCTGAGGCTCAATGTTGGAGACATCATACTTAATAATTTTTGAGTACTCGGCATCATTATCCGGCTCGTATACCAGGTAGGGGCGTTGGGCTCTTGACTTTACATAAAGTTGTGTCTTGTTATCCACCCCGAAGATGCCAGCTTTAGCCCCGGCTTCAATTGCCATATTAGCCATAGTAAACCGACTGTCCATAGACAGGTAGTCTATAGCCTCGCCGCTAAACTCCATTGCCGAGTAGAGGGCGCCGTCAACACCAATATCGCCGATGGTGTAGAGGATTAGGTCCTTACCACTTATCCATTCGCCCGGACTACCGTGATAGGCCAGCTTGATGGTGGACGGCACCTTCATCCAGACGTCTCCGGTGGCCATGGCGGCGGCGATATCGGTTGAGCCCATGCCGGTGGCAAAGGCGCCTAATGCGCCGTAGGTGCAGGTATGGGAATCAGCCCCGATAACCACCTCCCCGGGCAGCACCAAGCCCTGTTCGGGCAGGAGGACATGCTCAATACCGGCTTCACCGAGCTCAAAGTAGATTACTTCCTGCTCACGGGCGAACTCCCGCATTAGCTTTGCCTGCTCGGCGGAGGCAATGTCCTTGTTGGGGACGAAGTGGTCAGGCACCATCACCACCTTTTTGGGGTCAAAGACCTTATCTACGCCCAGTCTCCTAAACTCCCTTATGGCGATGGGGGCGGTGATATCGTTGGCTAGAATCAGGTCTACCCTGACGTTTAAGAATTCGCCCGGGCTTACCCTCTTTTTATCAGCATGGGTAGCCAGTATCTTCTCGGCTAGGGTCAATATAGTTCCTTTCCCCGGTGACTAAAAAATCAGGCTTAAGACCGGTTGTTAGCGAATAGGGCGGGGGAGAAGCAATATAATCAATATCCTACCTAGCTGTTTTCTTAGCCGCCAGCAGCCGATTAAGGGCATTCATATAGGCTTTGGCGCTGGCGACAATAATGTCAGTATCGGCGCCACGCCCGGTATAGGTTATCCCTTCGCTCTCTAACCTTATCAGCACCTCACCGATGGCGTCAATGCCCTCGGTTACCGATTTAACCGTGAATTCGGTGAGTTCATTGGGCACCTTCACTATTCTGTTGATAGCCTTATAAACGGCGTCAACCGGGCCTGTGCCCAGAGAAGCATCCTCAAGGGTTTTACCATCAGGTCCAATAAGCCTGACCGAGGCCGTGGGGATACCTCTATCGCCGCAGGATACCTGAACCTGGTCAAGGTGGTAGGCCTCGGAGATGGTACGTTGCTCCTCAGCCATAAGGGACTCAATATCCCTGTCGGTGATTTCCTTCTTTTTCTCGGCCAGTTCCTTGAAGGCGGCGAAGGCGCGGTTGAATTCCTCCTCGCTCAAGCTGTAGCCCAGCTCGGCGAGGCGCTCTTTAAAGGCGTGCCGCCCGCTGAGCTTGCCCAGCACCAGGCTTGAGGATGGTATGCCTACCGTTTTAGGGTCCATTATCTCGTAGGTTATCGGCATCTTGATTACGCCGTCCTGATGGATTCCTGACTGGTGGCGGAAGGCGTTTGCCCCAACGATTGCCTTGTTGGGTTGGACGACAAAGCCGGTCAGCTCGCTTACCAGTCGGCTGGCTTTATATATCTGGTTGGTGTTGACTCCTGTCTTCAGCTGGAAAAGGTCTTTACGGGTATTGAGCGCCATCACAATCTCTTCCTGGGAGGCGTTACCCGCCCTTTCCCCGATGCCGTTGACGGTGCACTCCACCTGTCGGGCGCCCCGTTTAACCGCCTCCAGGCTATTGGCTACGGCTAGACCCAGGTCATTGTGGCAGTGAACGCTGACTATAGCCTTACTGATGTTGGGCACATTTTTCATGATTCCCTCAATGAGGTTGCCAAACTCATCAGGAATGGCATAGCCCACGGTATCGGGTATATTGACCGTGGTGGCGCCGGCGTCAATAACTACCTCCAGGATTTGATAGATATACTCCGGGGCGGTCCGGCTGGCATCCATCGGCGAGAACTCTATATCGTCAGTGTATTTCTTCGCCCGAACCACCATCTCCCGCGCCGTATGCAAGACCTCCTCGCGGCTCTTCTTCAGTTGATAGCCGAGGTGTATATCCGACGAGGAGATAAACACGTGTATTCGCGGGTGAGCGGCTTT
>Ga0208325_1000287_pt1 | contig 13509 bp, 9 predicted proteins | sample PL_2010_330m_FD_185486 | JGI IMG/M metagenome (GOLD analysis project Ga0208325, IMG submission 185486) | Freshwater microbial communities from Powell Lake, British Columbia, Canada to study Microbial Dark Matter (Phase II) - PL_2010_330m... | ecosystem: Environmental > Aquatic > Freshwater > Lake...
TGTTGACAAATCATCAAATTATTGTTATAAGCATGGTATTGGGTTTTATCCATGGTGGGATAAAAGAAAGGATAGGGGAAATGGCGCATGGTAAAAAGGTAAAGGTAAAGGGAAAGGGAAAGAATAGAGAGATTATTCACCCGATGGTTATGAAATTTAAAAAATGGGTGCTCGCTCTATTTGGGTTCGGGCTCATAATGTTATTCTCGATAAAGGCATATGCAGATGATGGTATGATGTGGCAAAAATCTGATTATGGAATAGATGAAGTAAAGATTGAGTCGGTCTGCATGATCAAGGAAAGGCCTGAAATTATTTTCGCAGGAGGCCAAAGGTGTGTCTATAGGAGCACTGACGCAGGTAATAGCTGGATAAGGGTTTTTATGCTGACAGGAGAAAGAAGGGGAATAAATTTTATAACATATAATCCGAAAGACCCATCAATAATATATGCTGCCACATCAGACGGATTGCACGTTAGCTTTGACAACGGCAAGTCATGGAAAAGGCAATTCAGGGGCAGGGATGATACGCAGAGAAATATAAGGTGCATTGCCGCGTCTTCTGATGGGGGCATTATTTTTATAGGTACTAAAAGAGGGCTTTTTAAGAGCAATGACTTCGGAAAGCACTGGTCTTCAGAAGATTATTTTACGAATAAGAGCATTAGGTCTCTTGTCGAGGGAGAAGGTTTTTATTATATATGCGCTAATGATGGTGTTTATTATCAAAAAGCAGGTAATGGTCATTGGGACAAGGTATATAACCTTATAAAATATGAAGAGGAGACAGAAGAAACTGAATATGCGGACGATGATGTTGAGCCAGAAAAGAGCTTTGTAAGCCTTAACTCCATCGCTGTAAGCAGAGGTACGGTTTACATGGCTACTGACGAGGGTGTTTTATTTTCATCGATAGGAAGTGAAGACTGGTTTCAGATGAATTCAGAGGGCCTTAAAACCAAAAACATAGATTTTATAATTGCAGAAGAAAAAGGCATGTTTATATCCAGCCAAAAAGGGATATTCCAATATGATCATAAAAATGATATTTGGTTGGACCGCTCAATCGGACTTACTACATTAAATATAAATATGATAAGTGGTTCTGTTGATAAAGGGCTTATCTTTGCTGCTACCGAAAAAGGGTTATTTAAGATGTCTCTTGATAATGATGATATCAATAATATGGGCAAGCAGTGGATAAGTAATTTGTATTTAAGTGAGCCAAGCATAGCCGAGATTCATCAGGCTGCCATTGAATATGCCGAAGTATCTCCTGATAAGATAAAGTGGATGCGAAGTGCTGCCAAGAACCAGGCGCTTATACCGAAATTCAGTTTTAATCTTGATAGAGATGTCAACAAAAGCATTGACCTTGATAGGGGTGGTACCAATGACCCTGATTTTTATATCGAAGGGCCTAGGGATAGGAAATTGGGTTGGGGAATAGGGTTAAACTGGGACTTAAGCGAACTTGTGTGGAGTTATCATCAAACAAGTATTGATGTGCGCTCACGTCTGATGGTGCAGCTTAGAAACGATATATTAGATGAAGTAACAAAGCTCTATTTTGAACGGCTAAGGCTAAAAAATGAGCTTATGCAAAACCCGCAGCAAGAAGCAAAGCAAACGGCCCTAAAACAACTTCGCCTTGCGGAGCTGACAGCTAATATAGATGCCTTGACAGGGGGATACCTATCTAGAAAAACAAAAATAGGGTCAGAGTAATTTTTTATTGTCAGTACATGCTTGATGTGTTACAATGCTGTGTATGAAATATATATATATATGTATTGTTACGCTATTCATATTAGTTTTTAGTAACATATCGTTACTGCATGCTGCCGGAGACATAAGAAAGCTTAAAGGCTTGGCTGATAGTATGGATAGCATGGAAGCGCAAGGCAAGAAAGATGGCATAAACTACCAGAAGGCAGATGCCCTTTTAAGTGGTTCTGATATAAACAATGGCTTGACAGGAAGCGACCTGGTAAAGATATGCGGAAAACCTGTTGCAAAAGCTGATAATGGATTAAGATGGGTTTATAAGCCGCCTACCTCCACCTTTTTTAAAGGTGAAAAGATATATTTCTATTTTGACAAAGACCAGAAACTGATTGATTGGGAAAAGGTCTATCAGAAATAATTTTATAATCCTAAAAATTTTACTTGACTAAGCGGTATATTGTATGTTAATCATAGGATATCATGAGATTAAAAGATAGGGTTGCTATAATAACAGGAGGGGGAAGGGGTATTGGCAGGGAGATAGCCATTACGCTGGCCAGGGAAGGCGCTGACATAGCGATATGCGATGTTAATGAAGAAGCCCTTTCCCAGACAAAGGCTGAAATCGAGGCAATTTCCAGGAAATGTATTGTATCAGCAGTAGATGTAGGTGATTATGCTTCATGCGAAGAAATGGCCAATAAAACGCTTGACAAATTCGGCAAAATTGATATACTCATCAACAATGCCGGTATCACAAAAGATTCGCTTTTAATGCGCATGAAGGAAGAAGACTGGGATGCCGTGCTCAGGGTAAACCTTAAAGGGGCTTTTAACTTTACCAAGGCAGTTTGCCGGGCTATGATAAAGCAGAGATATGGTAAGGTGGTTAACATTGCCTCTATAATAGGAATAATAGGAAACGCCGGCCAGGCAAATTATTCCGCAAGCAAGGCAGGCTTGATAGGACTTACCAAAAGCAGCGCGAAGGAGCTTGCCTCAAGGGGCATAAATGTCAATGCAATAGCCCCCGGGTTTATCAAAACTCCCATGACTGATAAGCTTACAGATGAGCAGAAAGAGGGCATGCTTAAGCTTATACCCTTAAATTCACTCGGAAGTCCTTCAGATGTAGCAAACCTAGCTCTTTTTCTTGTCAGCGACAGCGCTTCTTACATAACAGGGGAAGTTATAAAGGTTGATGGCGGTATGGTTATGTAAATGAGGTTGCAACGAATAGAAGTGTCCGAAGAGTTTCAGTAATAACATATTGTAAAATAAAAAAGGAGGAGTAGAAATGGCAGCAGATGAAAAAGTAAAAGCTATAATCGCAGAACAGTTGGGTGTTAAGCCCGAGGAAGTTACAACTGACGCATCTTTTATAGATGATCTCGGAGCGGATTCTTTAGACACAGTAGAATTGGTTATGGCTCTTGAAGAGGAGTTTGGCATTGAGATACCGGATGAGGATGCGGAGAAAATGAGCAAGGTATCGGATGCTATCAAATATATCGAAGAAAAAGTCGCCGCAAAAGGCTAATCAATAATCTTACCAGAATAATAGATGAAAAAACGAGTAGTTATTACAGGCCTTGGTGTAGTATCGCCAGTAGGCAATAGCAAGGAACTTTTTTGGCAGGCTCTATGTGCTGGCAGATCAGGGGTATCCAGTATATCCAGTTTTGATGCATCCTGTTTTACTTCAAGAGTAGCAGGTGAAATCAGAGACTTTGATGCCAAGCCTTATATGTCTTTAAAGGATATAAAAAGGAGTGACAGGTTCACCCAATTTGCTGTTGCTGCTGCCTGCATGTCTGTAGATGATGCGAATATTGATCTGACAAGCACCGACCTTTATAGGGCAGGTGCTATAATCGGTTCCGGCATAGGCGGGATACACACAATAGAAAGAGAGCATAAGGTTCTTATAAACAAGGGGCCTTCCCGCGTATCTCCATTTTTTATTCCAATGCTTATAGTTAATATGGCATCAGGTATGGTTGCCATAAGACTTGGACTCAAAGGGCCAAATTCATGTTCTGTGACAGCGTGCGCTTCAAGCAACCATTCTATAGGTGAAGCTTTTCGTATAATACAGCAGGGTTATGCAGATATAATGTTTGCAGGGGGAAGCGAGGCCGCTATAAGTCCTATGGCAGTTAGTGGTTTTTGCGCGGCAAAAGCCCTTTCCACAATGAACGATAGCCCGCAAGAAGCATCAAGGCCTTTTGATAAACATAGAAATGGGTTCGTTATGTCAGAAGGCTCTGGCATCGTTCTTTTAGAGGAATATGAACACGCGAAAAAAAGAGGAGCCTATATATATGCTGAGGTTGCAGGATATGGAATGAGCTGTGATGCTTATCATATGACAGCGCCTGATCCGGCTGGTAAGGGGGCTATAAGATGTATGCAGGAGGCATTAAAGGATGCTGGTGTCAACCCTGAAGATGTTGATTATATTAACGCTCATGGCACATCCACAATGCTTAATGATGCAATGGAGACAAAGGCCATAAAAGCTGTTTTAGGGTTCAATGCAAAAAATATTGCAATAAGCTCTACAAAGTCAATGACAGGCCATTTACTAGGAGCTGCCGGAGGAATAGAACTTGCAGCTACTGCTTTGACTATTGAAAAAGGTATTATAGCGCCTACCATAAATTACAAATATCCTGATCCTGATTGCGATTTAGACTATGTGCCTAATGAGGCCAGGAAAAAGAAAGTAGATATAGCCATATCAAACAGTTTTGGTTTCGGCGGGCATAATGCAACTATCGTCATAAAGAAGATTTAAATGAAGGAGTTTTGATAATGAGTTATCTGTTTACAGAAGAACAGAAGATGATAAGGGATCTCGCCCGCCAGATAGCAGATGAAAAGATACGCCCTGTTGCGGCTGAGTATGATGAAAAAGAAGAGTTTCCGTGGCCTATATTAAAGGTAATAGCAGAGAGTGATCTGGCAGGGATTTATATTGAAGAAAAATACGGGGGTATGGGCGGTGGCGTAACAGAGTTATGCATTGCAACAGAGGAGTTTTCAAAGGCCTGCGGAGGAATTGCCGTAAGTTATGCCGCGAGCGCCTTAGGTTCCTATCCTATCATATTATATGGCACAGAAGATCAGAAGAAGAAATATCTGCCGGATATAGCAAGCGGTAAGAAATTGGCAGCGTTTGGCCTTACAGAGGCAAGCGCCGGAAGCGATGCAGGGGCGGTAAGTACAACAGCTAAAAAAGAGGGCGATTATTACGTATTAAACGGTGTAAAGCAGTGGATTACAAACGGCGGAGAAGCTGAAATCTATACTGTAATAGCAATGACTGATAAGACAAAGGGCAGTCGTGGGGCAAGCGCTTTTATAGTTGAAAAAGGCACACCTGGTTTTGAATTCGGAAAAAAAGAAAAAAAACTGGGCATCAGGTCATCCGCGACAAGAGAGCTTATATTCACAAACTGTAAAATACCTAAAGAGAATCTGATCGGAAAAGAAGGGTTGGGTTTTATAGTTGCAATGAAGACATTTGATAAATCGCGCCCCGGCATAGGTGCGCAGGCAGTTGGCATTGCCCAGGGAGCGCTTGATCATGCATTAAGATACGCGAAAGAACGCGTGCAGTTTGGCAAGCCCGTATCCAGTTTTCAGGGCATCCAGTTTATGTTTGCTGATATGGGAACCAAGATAGAGGCAGCCAGGGCACTTGTATATTATGCAGCAGGGCTTATTGATTCAGGAGCAAAGGATATATCAAAACTTTCAGCTATGGCAAAACTTTATGCATCGGATGTAGCGATGGAGGTTACCACGGATGCAGTGCAGATATTCGGTGGATATGGATATATGAGAGATTATCCTGTTGAAAAATATATGCGTGATGCAAAAATTACGCAGATATATGAAGGCACAAACCAGATTCAGCGCGGTGTTATAGCCTCTGAACTTATCAAAGAAACCCTCAAATAATCTAAAATCTATCAGGGACGGTTCTTGAGCCCCCATTCTTGCTTTCGCAAGAAAGCATGGGAGATTAAGAACCGTCCCTAAAATAAAAGTGGCAGAAAAAAGTATGAACATAATAGTTTGTATAAAACAGGTTCCGGATACAGCTAATGTTAAAATTGACCCCCAGACAAACACCTTAATCCGCGAAGGAGTCGCCTCTATCATTAATCCTTTTGATATGTATGCAATAGAGGAGGCAGTAAGGATAAAGGAAAAGCTTGGCGGAAAGGTTACGGCTGTTACAATGGGGCCCCCTCAGGCAGAAGAGGCGTTGCGTGAAGCCATATCAATGGGTGTTGATGAGGCCGTTCTTGTCTCTGACAGGGCATTTGCCGGAAGCGATACATGGGCAACGAGCTATACCCTTGCACATGCTATTAAAAAACTGGAAGGGTTTGATATAATATTCTGCGGCAAGCAGGCGGCAGATGGTGATACAGCACAGGTAGGCCCCGGCATATCCATGCACCTTGACATACCCCAGGTGACATATGTAAAAAAAATAGAAGAGATAAATCCATCCCAGGCCAGCGTTGAGCGAATGACAGAAGAAGGTTATGAAATCATAGAAACTCCTCTTCCGGCCTTATTCACAGTGGTAAAAGAAATAAATCAGCCCCGCATACCATCTTTAAAAGGCAAGATGCGTGCAAAATCCGCTCAGATAAGAGTTTTGCGTGCGCAGGACCTTGATGCTGATGAGAGGTTTTTAGGATTAAATGGATCTCCTACGCAGGTTTTAAAAATATTTACACCCCCTGCGCGAGAGGGAGGCATGATGCTTACGGGATCTGTTGATGAAATAACAGACAAAATAATAGCAGCGATAAAAGACGTGTGCAAACCTAAATTTTAATATGGGAATAGAGATTATCACAGATAAGTGCGTAGGGTGTAAGTTGTGCATAAGGGCATGCCCTTTTGGCGCGATAAGCGTTGAAAACAAGCTTGCTATCATTGATTTTGATAAATGCACCCTTTGCGGGGCATGCGTTGATGCCTGTAAATTTGACGCTATACTGCTTAGAAAAGAGGAAGTTTCAACAAAAGACATATCTGCCTATAAAGGCGTGTGGGTTGTCGCAGAACAGAGCAAAGGTATCATACAAAGCGTTACATATGAACTGCTTGGCAAAGGAAGAGAGTTGGCTGATAAGTTAGGTGTTGAACTCTGTGCTGTTTTATTAGGTGATAAAATTGAGCCTAAATCTACAGAACTTTTTCATCGAGGGGCAGAGAAGGTTTATGTCGTTGATTCACCGAATCTTAAATATTACCAAAGTGAACCTTATTCAAATGTACTTATAGAACTAATCAATGAATACAAACCGGAGATAGTGCTTTGCGGAGCTACATCTACGGGCCGGTCCCTTATATCAAGAGTAGCTGTAAAGATAGATGCCGGGCTTACCGCTGATTGTACAGGGCTTGACATAGACCATGAAAGAGGGCTGCTGCTTCAGACACGCCCTGCTTTTGGCGGAAACATAATGGCTACTATTATTTGCCCTAATCACAGGCCCCAGATGGCCACAGTAAGGCATAAGGTGATGAAAGAGGCAGTTCTTGATCCGTCCAGAACCGGTCGGATAATAAAAAAGACTTATAGTGACAAGCTTCTTGCGTCAAGGACAAAGATATTAGACATAGTAGAAGAGCAAGGGTATAAAATCAACCTTTCCGACGCGGATATTATTGTGTCAGGAGGAAGAGGCCTTGGCAAGCCTGAAAGTTTTGCTATTTTGCACGAACTGGCAGATGCTATTGGAGGCGCTGTCGGCGCATCGCGTGCCGCGGTTGATGCTGATTGGATAGCGTATTCTCATCAGGTAGGCCAAACAGGAAAGACCGTATGCCCTAAGATCTATATTGCTTGCGGGATATCAGGCCAAATTCAGCATTTAGCAGGCATGTCATCATCAGATATCATTATAGCTATAAACAAGGACCCTGACGCCCCGATATTTAAGGTTGCAAATTATGGGATTGTCGGCGATCTTTTTGAAATAGTTCCCGCCTTAACAAAAAAATTCAAGTCAATGTTGGTTTAATATTGCAGCCTTTTTAGCTATGCAGGCTTTTGCCTCTGCTTCCGCAGTGATTGTATTCTAAATGAGGCCGCAATTTACGTATCTTGAATAATAGTGGCGTAAATTGCATGGCCGAATTTATCCTGATGATGCGACCAAAGGAAGCATCAGAAGGATCTAAGTTTTTAGTTTTTCCCTGATACTTCGAATGCTTCGCATTCTCCCCTCACATTCGTTCGGGATACCTCGCAGAGGGACCCCGAGTAACCTGTGGTGAGCGAAGTCGAACCAGGACGAGGGGCAGTATAAATTCGCACATACAACTTACATCACTAATATAATTGTAAGCATCTGTAGGTTGTGTACTCATTTAAAAGCCAAATCGCTGTGCAAGCAAAGGCAGGGACGATTGTATTAGTAATAACAAAGTTTTATTTTTGCTTTTTTAATCTTGACAATAGCGTAAGTTTTTGTGATAATAAAAATGTAATTAATGAATGAGCGATTTTAAATGGCGGTGGGGTTTAGAATTGTATCTTAAGAAATTAGAACTATATGGTTTTAAGAGTTTTGCAAATAAAACTATACTTACATTTGAGCCGGGAGTTACAGCAGTTGTAGGCCCTAATGGATGCGGAAAGTCTAATATAAGCGACAGCATTAAATGGGTTCTTGGCGAGCAGAGCGCTAAGGAACTGCGCGGCTCTAAAATGGAAGATATTATTTTTAGTGGCACCGATAATACCCAGCCTGTAAATCTTGCCGAAGTATCTTTAACATTCTCCAATAAAGATAGAATATTTCCTATTGATTATGATGAGGTCATAATTACCAGAAGGGTATACCGCTCTGGCGAAAGTGAGTATCTTTTAAATAAGACGCAAGTGCGCCTTAAGGATATTAGCATGCTTTTAGCCGGTACAGGCATAGGGGTAAGTTCATATTCCATAGCAGAGCAAGGAAAGATGGATAGGGTGCTTCACTCACGCCCCGAAGATAGGCGTGAGATTTTTGAAGAGGCAAGCGGTATCACAAAATACAAAGCCAGGAGAAAAGAAGCCCTTAATAAACTGGAAAATACCGAGAGTAACCTTATCAGGATTGCTGATATTGTAACTGAGATAAAACGCCAGATTAATTCAATAGAAAGGCAGGCCCAGAAGGCCGAGAGGTTCCGCACTGAATTTGAAAAGATGAAAGATATTGATATAAAACTGGCAGTCCGTGAGTATAGCAGCATAAAAGAAAAAGAGTCTGATAAAAAATCGAGCATCATATCTCTTAAGCAGAAGGAAGGCCAGTTTTCCTTAGAGCTTAGCCTGCAACAGGATGAACTCAGGCTGCATCGCGATAAAATCAATTCTTTGGATGAAAACATATCAGGCAAGAAGCAGGCTTTATCCGGGATGCTGGCAAATATAGATAAAAACGAGAATAGCGTAAAGGTAAACACTGAAAGGATAGAGGAGCTTAATCAGCGCTGCGAATCGCTCTCAAGAGAATTAGAGGAAATATCAAAAAGGTCATCAGGGATAAGCCAGAAGATAGCCGCTTTGGAATCTGAATTCAGCATGATTCATACAGAAAGAGAGACAAAGCTGTCTTTGATAAAACAGACAGAGCGAAACTTAAACGGCATCACAGATATTATAAAAAAATGTGAGTCGATGATCACAGAGGCAAAAATAAGTATTATGGAAAATGCCTCCAGCCAGTCTAAACTAAGAAATGAGCTGAGTAAGATATCAGCAGCTTTAAGTACAGCTTCATCACGCCACAGAAGGCTTGGTATTGAAGAAGATAAGATCGTTAAGGATGTAGACGGGGTATCTCTCAACATGCAGTCTGTGGAAAATTCCTATGCGGAGCAAAGGAAAGTCCTTGAAAACGTATTACAACTCCTGCATTGCCTTAAGAATGCCTCTACCCAGCTTACCATAAATTTTAAAGAAAAAACGGATCTTATAGATAAACTTAAACAAAGGCTTGCCTCATCAGGCTCCAAGCTTGATGTTCTTAAAGACCTCAAACAAAAAAGAGAAGGGCTTTCAGACGGAGTCAAGGCATATATGGAATTTATAGATAAAGATCCCAGCCAAAAAGAGTTCTTTGTAGGAATCGTAGCTGATGTAATCCAGGCAAAGGAGTCACTTATTAAGCCTCTTGAAGCGGCTTTAGGTGAAATGAGCCAGGCTATAATAGTTGAAAATATTTTTGCACGCCAAAAAGCTCTTGAGTTTCTTAAGACCAGTAAAAGCGGAAGAGCTCATTTCATAGTTTTAAATGATACAGAGCTTGTGGAAGGCGAGGTATTGACAAACCCATCCGAGCCTATTCAGGACCATATTGCTGTAAAACTTTCCGAAATGATAGAGGTAAAACAGGGGTGTAAAAAAGTAATAGATCGGTTACTGAAAGATACCTATCTTGTCGAAAAGCCAGAGTTATGCCAAGGCCTTAAAAGCCATTTGATTACACTTGTTACCAGGGAAGGAGATATGAAGAGGGGTATAGTCCTTTCCGGCGGGTATAATTCCTGTGATGAATACACCAGTATAATAGGCCGCGACGCGAAGATAAAAGAGCTTTCAATAGATGTCGATAGGCTAAGGGCGCAGATAGCTGAATACGAACAGGAATATTCGCGCATGGCTTTTAGGCTGGAGCAGATAAAGAAAGATGTATCAGGCCAGGAAGACATAGCTAAGCGGGAAGAGATAAAGCTTAATTCAATAGATGCTCAACGCGTGAAGATATCAGAACAGAGGCAAAGGCTGCAGGAAGAGCTTAAGCTTATAAAACTTGAGCTTGAGGAAACCGTTGAAGAGGAAAATTCCCTTAAATCCCGCGAAGAATCTTTAAGCGCGCAATGCACGGATCTTGAAGATAAGCAGAATGAAACAGAGGTATCGATTAGCAGCAGCCAGCAGGCAATCGTTGAAAAAACTTCAGAAAAAGAAAGCGCTATAACTCTGCTGGCGGAGCTGCGCACACAGATGTCTCTTGTGAGCGAAAAATACGAATCGCAAAACGCTACTCTTAATATGCTTAAAGGTGCTATTGAAAACGAAAAAATATCTACTTCCGAGAGAAGCGTTCAGCTTGAACAGTCGCACTCTAAATCAGGTGCCTTAAAGATTGATATAGAGAATTTGGCAAAAACAAACGAAGGCTTGAGGGTTAACCTTGATGAAGTTGATCAGGGGCTTTTGAATCTTCAGGAGGAAAGAAGCAGGGTTTATATTTTTGTGGAGCAGTCTGAAAATAAAACCCGCGATATGCAAAAAGACCTCGATGAGTTAAGAAGCTCTATATCAAATTGCCATCTTAATGCCAGCGAGCTATCTTATACATTAAACAGCATAAAAGAAAGGGTAGAGTCGACTTATAGAATTAACATAGAAAATGAAGGCGTGATATTTAATGGCGCTGAAGATTTTGATTTAATGGCTGATGAACTGCCCGCACTTAGGGAAAAAATCGAAAAAATGGGGCATGTGAACATGGTTGCCATAGAAGAACATAAAGAGCTAAAGGAAAGGTATGAGTTTTTAAGCGCTCAGCAGCAAGACCTTATAAATGCAAAAGAATCTCTTCATAAGGCAATCAATAAAATAAATCGCACTACACGAAAGATGTTCATTGAGACATTTGAAGCCATTAAAGTGGCGTTTAAAGAATATTTCAAACTACTGTTTGGAGGTGGTACAGCGGAGCTTTTCTTAATGGACCAGGCGGATATACTTGAAAGCGGTATAGAGATAATTGTCCGCCCTCCTGGCAAGAAGCTTCAATCCATATCTCTTTTATCCGGAGGGGAGAAGGCCCTTACATCAGTGGCCCTTCTGTTTGCCTTGTTTAAAGTAAAGCCTACACCTTTCTGCGTGCTGGACGAAATAGATGCTCCTCTGGATGAGGCTAATATTGACCGTTTCAGCGGGGTGCTTGAGGAGTTTATACATTCAACCCAGTTTATCGTGATAACGCACAACAAAAAGACGATATCCGCTTCTGATGTAATGTATGGAATAACAATGGAGAAATCCGGTATATCAAAGATTGTTTCTGTAAAGCTTGCTGATGACGCGCAGATTGAACAGCGGAGAAAACAGGCTGAAACAGAGGGTGTAAAGAGATTAAAGGAAGTCAAGGAAGAGCCTGCTGAAGAAACGAATGTGGCAGAGCCGATTACAGAGAATAATCTCTAGCAGGATGTTATTCTGTTTTTTCCCATATTTTTTGCTGTATATAGGGCTTCATCAGCTTTTTTGATGAGGTCCTCTTTTTTTTGAGCATCATAGGGAAATGTTGATATGCCGGCGCTTATGGTAAGAGGGGGGAAAGTGTTCTTTTTGTCAACGCGTTTAAAAGTGCGTTCAATAGCAGATCGTAACCTTTCGAGAACGCAAACAGCGTCATCTTTTGCTATGCCGGGCATTATTATCGCGAATTCTTCGCCGCCATATCTGCAGGCAACATCCTGACTGCGCGTGCTTTTTTTGATTATAGATGCGACTTCACGAAGCGCAACATCACCTTTTTGATGGCCCAGTATATCGTTATAGGCCTTGAAATTATCGAGATCAATCATAGCAAGGGTAGCAGCTGATTTATTAAGCTTCGCCTGTTTTATGTGCTCGGAAATTGAGTTTTGAAAATATCCATGATTCCACAGCCTTGTAAGCGAGTCAGTATGAGCTTGGAATTTGGTTGTTTCATACAGATGAGCGTTTTCTATTGTAAGGCCTGCCTGGTTTGCAAACATTGCCAGTATTTTTACGTCATCTTTTGTAATCGGTTTTTTTGTTATCATATTATCGGCAAGAAGCACCCCAAGGGTTTCATGCTTGCCCTTAAGTGGTACGCATATAAAAAAATTGACCTGTAACGTATCAAGAACAGGGTCATGGATTTTGGCCCTGGCTGTCTTTGTTGTAACTTCAAAATTCATACCCTCAAGCATGCACATTGCCAGTATTGAGCTGCCCTCGTTTAAAGATATCCTAGTTTTTTTAACAATATTATTAAGTGGAGATTTCACAACGTGGCTATCTATCCTGTGAAACATATCAACTATTTTATCAAGGCTTAATTGTTCTTCTTTTATCTTATTCCATGTTGCATAGGCCTCTTCATGGTTTGTGGGCCCTATGGCCATAACACCTTCTAATGTTGAGCGGCTCTTATTGGCCAAAAACAGCATTGCCCTGTTAAACCCTAAGCCTTCCTGAGAGGTGACAGCACTTAGTATTATATAAAGTACCTCGGGCAGATTAAGTGTTGTTCTCATGGCATTGGTTATTTCATGAAGCAGCCACAGCTCTGACTTGGCTTTGCGTAATTCTTTTTGCAATATTTTTATTTTATCATCCATAATAGGCATTATTATATTCCTGTGGTTCTTATTGTCAAGGTAAAAAATTTACAGACGCTTTGATTTCCAATCAGCAAACTGTTCTGTAACCAACCGTCAAACTGTACCCTTATACGAAAACTTGCAGCAATTTTCGCAGGAACACAAAAAATACCCCAGCGAGGTATTTTTTGCTCCACGCTGCTGCTTGCTCTCGCATATATGCCTAATCAGGGCGAACCATGCCCGTCCTTCGGCAAGCTCAGGATCTCTCGAAGAATCCCGAGCGAAGTCGAGGGGCTCGCACCAGCAAGGTCCTGCTCAAACTACTGCAACCTTTCGTATAGCATACAGATAATGAATCAATATAAGCATCTGTTTGAATATA
>Ga0208325_1000291_pt1 | contig 13377 bp, 13 predicted proteins | sample PL_2010_330m_FD_185486 | JGI IMG/M metagenome (GOLD analysis project Ga0208325, IMG submission 185486) | Freshwater microbial communities from Powell Lake, British Columbia, Canada to study Microbial Dark Matter (Phase II) - PL_2010_330m... | ecosystem: Environmental > Aquatic > Freshwater >...
CTTAAAGCCCGCTGCAATCTCGGGCTGGTTTCGCGCACTTTCCATATTTTTTTCATGTAGGATGGGTCTTTCAGCAGGGTTCAACGTGAATAACGACATCGCGGACGCGCGGCACTGCCTTTAAAATCTCTCTCTTAGCCTTTATTGTCACTATGTGTCCTTCACTGACGGTTTTATTTCCGTCTACGCATATATCGGCGACTATGAAAAGCTCTATGCCGGTTTTCCGCACCATCAGCTTTACCACTTTTTCAACGCCGGGAACGGCGCGGATCGTGCTTTCTATTTTTTCTTTTAGTTCTTCGGGCGGAGCCGCGTCCATCAACTCGTCATACGCTGCATGAAAAGAGTCAACTCCCAGTTTTATTATGAACCCCGCCACGATAATGCCCGCAAGCGGATCCATGAAAGGTTGTCCCATCCGCGCGCCCGCGATACCAATGAGCGCGGCGACCGATGAGAGAACGTCGCTTCTGTGATGGCAGGCATCTGTCTTTAGAGAAGTGCTGTCTATCTTTTTGCCGGCGGCCAAAACACGCCGGTATGTTATTTCTTTCACGATTATAGAGACAACTGCCGCGACCAGAGCAATACTGCCGGGGGCGGTCACGTCGCCGTGAAGCAATATACGCGCGGAACTCCATGCGATTCGGAAACCCACGAGGATAAGAACCAGGGATATAATCTTAGCGGCAATGGATTCTGCGCGGGCATGACCGAAGGGATGATGTTCGTCGGCGGGTTTTCGCGCGATCTTAAAACCGACAAACACACCGATACTCGTTGCCGCATCGCTCGCCGTGTGAAACGCGTCGGCAATCATGGCCTGTGACCTGCCAAAAATACCGGCGAAAAGTTTTACCGCAAAAAGCAGCATATTGGTGTAAATGCCAAGCCATGCGGCTTTTTCGCCGATTTTGTAATCGCCTTCACGGATGTTGGACATGTGTTTTATTTTCTGCGCGATCGCCGCGATGACCAGTCAATCAAAAGCGGACTGGCAATGAATATTGACGAATACGTACCTACTATTACGCCAACCATAAGAACAAAAGAAAAATCATTAATCACTTTACCGCCGAAGAAAAACAGCGCGAAAACCACGATCAGTGTCGTGAGCGATGTCAGCACCGTCCGCGAAAGCGTTTGATTTATACTCGTGTTTATTATTTCAGCCTGGCCGGCCTTTCGCATGAATTTTCGATCTTCCCTTATGCGGTCAAAAAGCACTATCGTATCGTTTATGGAATAACCCACGATAGTCAGAAGCGCCGCGATAACGGGCAGGGATATCTCGCGTCCGGTAAGCGCGATCATCCCGAGTGAGATCAGAACGTCATGAATAAGGGCAATAATGGCGGTAACTGCAAACCGAAACTCAAAACGGAAAGATATATACATACAGATGCCTACCATCGCGAATATCAGGGCTTTTATAGCCGATCTTCTGAGATCTACCCCGACCGCGGGCCCGACAGTTTCCACCCTCATGACTTCAAACGACTCGGAACCGAATTCGGACTGGAACCCGGCGATTATTTCGTCGGTTTTCCCGCTAAGCGATCTTACGATGGCCTCTTTCCCTTCTCCGAAACGCTGTATCGCGGATTCTCCCAAACCGATACCCTCAAGAACTCCCCGCATCCGCTCCGCGGACACGACATTGCTGAACTTGAACTGCTGGAGAGTGCCGCCGGTGAAATCTATTCCGTAGTTATTTTGACCGCGACGGATAAAAAGCGACATCCCGCCTATAATAACAAGGATTGAGGCGATATAAGCCACTTTTCTGTATTTGACGAACTGAATGTTCGGCTGCTTGAAGAAATGCAGCATCGGAAGTTTCTCCATGCGCGGATTGCTCTTCGTGATGATGTCCAGCGCAAGACGCGTTACCACCAGCGCCGTGAACATGCTCGCGATAATACCGATACTCAGGGTCGTTGCAAACCCTCTCACCGGACCCGTGCCAAACTGAAACAGTATAAGCGCGGTAATCAACGTGGTGACGTTAGCATCCAGGATGGTCCAAAACGCCTTATCATAGCCGGCATGAATAGCTGTTCTCAGGGACTTGCCGAGAGCGGATTCTTCGCGTATCCGCTCAAAAATAAGAACGTTCGCGTCAACGGCTATACCTATCGTGAGCACGAGACCGGCTATGCCGGGAAGCGTGAGCGTGCCCCCAAAATATGCCAGCGCGCCGGTTATAATCATCATGTTCATGACAAGGGCAAAATCCGCTATTAGCCCCGCCAGAAGATAATATACCGCCATGAAAAGAAGAACAACTATACCGCCGATGACAATGGCGTTGATGCCCTGCTTGACCGAATCTTTGCCGAGCGCCGGGCCGACGGTGCGTTCCTCAATTATCGTAACCGGAGCCGGCAAAGCACCGGCTCTCAGAACCAGCGCTATATCTTTGGCTTCCTGCACAGAAAAATTACCCGTTATCTGCGCGCGGCCGGAAGGTATTCTCTCTCGTATGACCGGCGCTGTGTTGACCTCGCCGTCAAGCACAACAGCCAGACGCCTGCCGATATTCTGCTCAGTTATATCGGCAAAAAGATCGGCTCCCCTGTCATTGAACGCAATGGAAACATACGGCTGGCCAAATCCCTGCTGGCTGAACTCCGTGGTGGCATCAACAAGCATGTCTCCGGTCAACGCGGCTTTTGTCTCTACGAGCAGCGTTTCCGTTTTATCATCGCGGGTCTTCATGCTTTTGATTTCGTATCCTTCAACTGTCTCGCCGGCGATGGCTTTTTTGAGAAGTTCGGGATCATCCACCACAATTTTGAATTCCAGGTGAGCCGTCCGTTCTATAATCTCCTTTGCCCTCTTGCGATCGGTAACACCGGGAAGCTGAATGATCATCCGGTTCTTGCCCTGCCTTTGGATCACAGGCTCCATTACGCCGAACTGGTCTATTCTGTTACGTATTATCTCCAGAGCCCGTTCGGGAGCGTCCTTCGCCGCTTCGGCGGACAGCTTGGAAGTATCCACTTCAAGCAGTATGTGCATGCCTCCCTGCAGGTCAAGCCCGAGGTTCAACTTTCCTTCTTTTACAACATCGCCTTTATCGTCGTGAATATCAAGAGGCGGATACGCGGCCCATATTGCCAGACCCACGATTGCTACAACGAGGGCGCTTTTCCATTTAAGCTTCTTCCACATGTCTTTCGTATCCTTTCCCTTTATTTATTTATAGTTACTTACTTATTTGTGCAGGCGATGGCTTCATTTGGGCCGTCTGCGTCTTTTTCAGCCGGGATACGGAACTTTTCTGCACCTTTATTCTGGTGTTATCGTCTATACGCAGAGTGATTACGTCATCCTGTATATTGACGATCGTTCCGAATATTCCGCCCGTGGTGATAACTTCGTCGTTTTTCGTAAGGGCATCAAGCATTGCTGCATGTTCCTTCTGGGTTTTTTTCTGCGGACGAATAAGCAGAAAATAGAAAATAATGAAAATCACCGCTATCGGCATCAGGCTGATAAGCGAATTTGTCGCCGGCGGCGCGCCGACCGAAGCATCTTGCGCAAAAGCTAAAGCTAACATATTGTTCTCTCCTTTTAATTTTGTCTGAATTCGTTCATAAATCGGTTCTTGAAATCCAAGAACCTGTCCGCGCGAATAGCCTCGCGCGAAAGACGTATAAGTTTAACATAAAAATATATATTGTGTAAAGAAACAAGCCTCATCCCGAGCATTTCGTTGACATTGAACAAATGACGGATATATCCCCTGGTATAATCCCGACATGCCGGACAAGCGCATCCTTCTTCAATGGGCGCGAAATCTTCTTTTGACGTGGCGTTCCGGAGCTGCACTTCCCCGGAAAAGGTAAACGCCTGGCCGTTTCTGCCGTTTCGCGTCGGCACGACACAGTCGAACATGTCCACACCGCATGAGATGGCCGCAAGGATATCCAGTGGAGGACCCACTCCCATGAGATATCGGGGGCTCTCTTCCGGAAGAAGCGCTGCGGTATGGGCCGTTATTTCTTCCGCCGCTTCGGCCGGTTCGCCGACACCGACGCCGCCGAGGGCATAACCGTCAAACCCAATGGCGAGAAGCTCTTCCGCGCACCTCGTTCTGAGATCCTTATAGGTACTGCCCTGAACAATGCCGAAAAGAGCCGCGCCGGAACGGTTCTTTTCGGTAAACTCTTTTTTTGACCTCGCGGCCCATTGCAGGGTAAGGTTTACCGATTCTTCCACATATCCTTTTTCAGCCGGATAGTGCACGCATTCGTCCAGCGGCATGAGAATATCGCTTCCGAGCGCAAGTTGAAAATCTACCACGTTTTCCGGAGTAAAAAAATGTCGCGACCCGTCAATATGCGACCGGAATTCCACGCCATTATCGTTTATTTTTCTGAGCCCGGCCAGACTGAAGACCTGGTATCCCCCGCTGTCGGTGGTTATGGGTTTTTTCCATCCCATGAACTCGTGAAGCCCCCCGGCTTTCTCAATAATGTCTTGCCCCGGCCTTAGGTAAAGGTGATAGGCGTTGGATATGATCATTTCCACCCCGCAGTCAGACAATTCCCGGCCGGAGATGGCCTTCACGGAGGCTCTGGTCGCCACCGGCATGAATACCGGAGTATTGACCTCGCCATGAACCGTTGTAATTTTTCCGCACCGCGCGTGGGAAGAAGCGTCTTTGTGTTCAATATTAAATTTCATAAAAAAAATCGGCACCCGGCTGGTTTTGAGTGTTACATGAGTTCTTCAACGGCCCTGAGAAGACCTTCTATGCTGTCGCCCTTGACGAGGAACCGATCCGCCGCGCGGGCATAAACACTGTCTTTGTACTTCTCGTAGCCGGTATAAATAATAATGCGGGAATACGGAGAGACCTGCTTGAGGGTATTAAAAATAGATAGACCGCTTTTCTCGGGCATCATGAGATCCAGAATAATGATTGCCGGAGTATTGGTTTTAAGATAGGTAAGAAGTTCATACCCATTATAGACCGCATCAACTCTATGCCCTGACCCCGTTAGGAAATCGACAACTGTTTCGCACATCCCGCGGTTATCATCGGCTATAACTATCTTTTTCCGTCTTGGCATGGCTAACTCCATCCGTTTTAACGCCGTATGCGTGTATTTTAGCACTCCCCCCGCCTAATTGTAAAGAAATATGGGGATAAGGGCATAAATAAAAATCGTAGGGGCAGGTTCTAAACCTGCCCTCGACACGCACGTTTTCGCCACCGTATAAGGTCGTATTCGTAAAGCCTTACAGTATATGCACTTACAGAACAAGCATCGCATCGCCGTATGAAAAGAACCTGAATTGGTCTTCCACGGCCCGCTTGTATGCCTCCAGAACAAAATCCCGGCCGGCAAAAGCGGCAACCAGCATGAGAAGGGTTGACGATGGCAGGTGAAAATTGGTTATGATACTGTCTACCACCTTGAAGTGGTATCCGGGATAGATAAAGAGACCTGTTTCGCCGGAGGAGGCCACGACCTTACCGGTTTCCGCGGCCGACGCTTCCAGCACGCGCGTGGTGGTAGTTCCTGCGGCAAATATTTTTCCGCCGGAGGCCTTCGCCCTGTTGATCTTGTCCGCGACGGCTTTGCTTATCTCAAACCGTTCTGTGTGCATGACGTGATCTTCAACATTTTTCGCCGCAACGGGAGCAAAAGAACCGTAACCGGTATGCAAAGTTACATGAACGACCGTGACTTTTTTTTTCTCAATCTCACCGAAAACCTCATGCGTGAAATGAAGTCCCGCGGTGGGAGCGGCCGTGGCGCCGTCACGGCGCGCATAAACGGTCTGATAATCGTCTCTGTCGCCGGCATCATCCCGGCGCGTTATATACGGCGGTAACGGCATGTGTCCCTGCCTCAAAACTTCGCTCACGGGCCCGTCAAATCGCACGAGGCGGCCGGCTTCGGCCGCGCCGAGAACGACAGCCGTACGCCCTCCATCCATCCGGATCTCTTCACCCTGCTTGATCCGTTTTGATGGACGGACAAGCGCAGTGGCATTTGGAAGTTCCGGCCGGAAATCAAGAAGAAACAGTTCTACCCGCGCGCCTGTTTTTCTTCGGCCATAAAGCCGAACCGGAACAACACGTGTATCATTCAGCACCAGACAGTCGCCCGGATTCAGATACCCTGTTATATCACGGAAGACCTTTTCCGTGATATGCTTCGTTCTCCGATCAAGCACCATCAATCGCGCCGCATCCCTTTCTTTTAAAGGCCGCTGCGCGATTAACTCTTTTGGCAAATCATAATTGAAGTCGCTTACTTTCATGGTTTGATGACAGGCCGTAGGGGCAGGGTTACCTCGCCCCTACAATCTTTAATTTTTCAATCTTTGCGCCGGGATAATAATACTCCAAGATCCTTTCCGTGCTCCACCTTTTGAGGGCAAGTCCAAGCGCGCCCCACTGGCACATCCCTACCCCGTGGCCCCATCCGACTCCCGAGAACACATAAGAATGAACACGTTTTTTCACGCTGAAATTCGCGCTTTTCAAAACGCGTCGGCCGAGAATGGAACGAAAATCGCCCGTCGCTATTTCAATCCACTCGCCGGGAGTTTTTATCTTCAGATACTCCAGACGTCCCGAATCGTCTTTGGGGCCTTCTCTGATTGCATCAATTCTTTTAAAAGTATATCCTCTGCGGTTAAATTTCTGCACGATAGTTTGTTCGGGTATTCGCGTTTTCCAGCGAAAATACGGCGACATTCGGCACCACCGGCACTTAACACCTGAAAGAGGCGCCGGGCCTTCTCCCCACACGCGCGCGGCGTCCGCGGTATGTCCGCCACAGGTGGAATTAAAATACGCCGGCAACACTTCTCCGTCGTATACCAGCACTTTGCCTCGCGTTGCGCCCACTGCTTCCGTCGTTCGCCGCCTCTCGTCGGCGACTCCGCCGTAAACCTGCGAAAACGTATCAGCCGTAAGGTCGTAAGAACGCGCTTTTCGGTGCATGGCTTCATATACCGCGAAACTGCGCGAGACGATTGCCTGCGCTTTTATGGCCTCAAAGGGCCAATACCGGCTTACCTCCCGCGGCAAAACGCCTCTAAGGTAATCTTCAAGTTCCACGGTGTTGATTACGTCCAGGCCTTTAGGCATCGTAACGATATCTATCTTGCCATTATAAGGTTTTCCGTTAAGGATGATATTTCCGCCGGCAAGGGGCAAGACGCGCACCCCGCCCGTGGTAATCTTAACTTCTCCCTGCCCGGGTCCTTTTTCTTTCAGAAACTCGCCCGTTTTAATATCGTATACTTTATAACCGTTCCGCGCCGCGAGCCGTACCGCCTTCACGTTATTCACAAGACGAACACGTATCATGAACGGTTTCTCCGCGCCGGGCATTGCCCCGGGAAAAACAAAAAAGAACCTAAAGAGGGCCGCGATTAGCGCGCCTGCTGCAATAATCCAAATGATTGTTTTTTTTGACATGGTCGTTTTGCCGGGCTGCCGCTAATTATCGCCGACAGCGCTATACTGGCCAGAATACAGGCAGCTAATGGGAAACTCGCAGCGGTTACAGGTTAAAATAATTCTTTCTGACTCACGCCCGTTTTCTTACCGAGATATTCAAGGGCCGCTTCCGTCAGTTCGCGGCCGCGCGGTGTCCGCTTTAAAAACCCTATTTTCAGAAGATACGGCTCAATTACATCCTCTATGGTATCGGTTTCTTCGTTAAGAGACGACGCGATGGCCTCTATCCCAACCGGCCCGCCTTTATACGAAGAATACATGATATCCAGCATCCGTCGATCTATCCGGTCCAACCCCTTTTCGTCTATGCCGTGAACGCCCAGAGCGTTAACCGACGCTTCATGCGTAATTCTACCGTTTGACTTGACCTCAACCCAGTCCCTCACCCTCCGCAAAAGACGGTTGGCGATACGCGGTGTGCCTCTTGAACGCACCGCTATCCCGGTAGCTCCGTCATCATCTATCGGTATACCGAGTATTCCGGCCGACCGTTTGATAATCGTTACGAGTTCTTCGGGCGAATAAAACTCAAGATGAAAAAACATACCGAACCTGTCCCTGAGTGGCGCGCTTAAAAGCCCGGCGCGTGTCGTGGCCCCTATAAGGGTGAATCGTTTAAGGTTGAATTTTATCGTTTTCGCATAAGGGCCTTTGTCTACCAGAAAATCGATTTGCGCGTTTTCCATTGCCGGGTAAATAAACTCCTCTACGACCTTGGAAAGACGATGGATCTCATCAATGAAAAGTATATCGCCCTCGGCGAGATTCGTCAGAATACCTATAAGATCGCCCGCTCTTTCAATCGCCGGGCCGCTCGTAGCCGTTATCTTTGCTTTTCTTTCGTTCGCGATTATATGCGCGAGGGATGTCTTGCCCAGACCCGGCGGTCCGGAAAGAAGCACGTGCTCCATGGGCTCGTTTCTTTTCATGGATGCCTTGAGTGCTATCTCAAGAGAATCTATGACCTGCCTCTGGCCGACAAAATCCCTGACCGAACCCGGCCTCAGAGACATGTTCATTATGCGATCGTCTTCGGTCTCGCCCTGCCGGACGACCTCTTCGCTTTTATCTATGAATTTTTTGCGTTGGTTGTCTGTCATCTGTCATCTCTCATCTCTCTGCCCTACGCGCTACACGTCCTCTGACGATACACCTCGTTGAGCAGCTCTTCACTGGTTTTTATCTCCGGCTCTCTCTCAAGAACCTTCTGTATCATTTCTTCCGCCTCAGACCTTTTATACTGCAATTGAAGCAACACGGCAAGAGCTTCTTTTTTTACGTTGTCACCTTCCGGCTCTCTGCCTGTGTCCGCGCCGGAACGAATAAGCCCGTATTTGCCGACTTTTCCCTGCAATTTCGCCACTATGAGCCGCGCTCGCTGTTCTCCTATGCCCGGCAAGCGCTTGAGAAACTGAATATCACCAGAATCAATCGCGCCGGCTACCTCCGAAAACGGCTCCGCGAGAGCCCTGCAGGCGGCCCTAGGGCCGACACCGGAAACCGAGATAAACTTCTCAAAAAACTCTTTTTCAATATCGTTTCGGAACCCTATAAGCATCGGTACGGCGCGCGACGGCTCCATCTGATAATAATGATATGTGACAAATTCCACTTTTTCCGTGAAAGAGTTTTCCCGTTCCAGGCTCCTCATGACGGCAAGAGGAACCATCACTTCATAACACATAGAACCGGCCTCTACAAAAACCGAATTTTCTCTTCTGCCCGCAATCGTTCCGGATATTCGCGTTATCATTCTATCTCTCTCCTTCTATGCTTGGGCGGACACATGGGTCCGCCCCTACGCTTTGCTCTATGCTTGCTGTCCGCACATAGCTTATTGCCATGGCAAGCGCGTCACTGACGTCAAAGGGCTCGGGAAGCGTATTTAAGCCCAACAACGATTTGACCATACGCTGCACCTGATGTTTTTTCGCCCTGCCGTTTCCGGTAATGGCTTTCTTAATATGCGTGGAAGGATAGCTGACCAACTCTACCCCTTTTACCCCGCACCCGAGACAGATAACCCCTCTGGCATGCCCCATGAGAATAGAAGTGGCCGGATGTTTATAATGCGAATACAGTTTTTCTAAAACAAGAACATCGGGCGCGTATTTATCAATGATATCTGTCAGATTTCTGTATATATCCGCAAGGCGCACTGAAATGCCGCTATCGGGAAGCGTTTCTATCACGCCGGCCTCTATCATCTTCATACAATCCGGGCCCCCGGCCTCAATTAGCCCGTATCCCGTTCTCTGTAATCCCGGGTCAACCCCTAAGACCCTCATGATTTTTACTCTACCTCTTTAAGAATCTCATCCGGAATATCAAAATTGGAATAGACGTTCTGCACGTCGTCATTATCTTCAAGCTCTTCAACAAGCGTCAGCACCTTTTTCGCTATTTCGGCATCCTCTACCTTAACGGATGTTTTTGGAACCATGCTGAGTTCGCCCGACTCTATTTTCACTTTCCCTGCCATGAGCGCAGATCTCACCTTGTCAAAATCCACTAGCGCGCAGGTAACTTGAAAAAAATCCTCGTCAGAAGTGAGGTCTTCCGCGCCGGCGTCCAGCACCGTTGTCAAAAGGCTTTCTTCTTCTGCGTCCTCTTTTTTTATCAGGAAGACACCTTTTTTCTCAAACAAAAACGCTACCGATCCCGTGCCGGCCATGTTCCCGCCGCGTTTAGCAAAAATACTGCGCACATCACTCGATGTTCGATTTCTGTTATCGGTAAGACTTTCCGCTATCACGGCTACGCCGCCCGGCGCATACCCTTCAAAAGATATGGATTCATAAGACGTCCCGGCAAGCTCGCCCGTGCCTTTTTTGATACCGCGTTCTATGTTGCCTGCCGGCATGTTGGCATCTTTGGCTCTTTGAACAGCCAAACGCAGCCGGGCGTTGGCATCCACTTTTCCCCCGCCTTCTCTTGCCGCCACGGTTATCTCGCGTATCAGCTTGGTAAACATCTTGCCGCGCTTGGCGTCCGCGGCGCCTTTCTTATGTTTAATACTTGACCATTTTGAATGTCCCGACATTTATTTATTCACCCTCTTTTTTAGGTTTTTTACTTTTTTCAATAATTTTCTGAGCAATATTCGACGGAACCGCCTCATAATGTGAAAACGACATTGAATATGTAGCTCGGCCCGCAGTAATGGATTTTAACTCGTTGGCGTACTTATACATTTCTTCCAACGGCATTTTTGCCTTTACCACTTCCATCGCGCCTTCCGGGGTCATTCCCTGAACCCTGCCGCGTCTGGAACTCAAGCTGCCCGTTATATCGCCCATATTTTCCGCGGGCACGGTAAGTTCAACGTTCATTATCGGTTCCAGGAGCACCGGTTTGGCCTTCTGGCAAGATTCGCGAAACGCGTGCGCAGCCGCTATCTGAAAAGCGATATCCTTGGAATCCACGGGATGCGTCTTGCCGTCATAAACGATAACTCTGACATCAACCATGGGATACCCGGCAACCGAGCCTTCGGACAGCGAGTTTTTCACGCCTTTTTCGCAACTGCCGACAAGCTGTTTCGGTATAGCGCCACCGACGACCTTGTTGACGAATTCAAAACCTGCGCCGCGCGGAAGCGGTTCAATCCGCATCCATACCTCGGCGAACTGCCCCGCGCCGCCGGACTGTTTTTTGTGCCGATACTTGGAATCTCCTTCAGCCGTGATAGTTTCCTTGTACGCCACTTTCGGCGTTCCTATATCAACTCCAACACCAAAACGGGTTTTCATTCTGGATATCATTGTCTTAAGATGCAGGTCACCCATGCCGGAAACGATAAGTTCGTTGGTCTGTTTATCCAGAGTCATCTGAAATGTCGGATCTTCGGCTGAAAGTTTTGCGAGCACGCCGGATATTTTATCCTCGTCGGACCGGGTCTTGGGTGTTAGCGAAAGGCTCACGGCCGGTTCGGGGAAATTGATATTCTTAAACTTCACGCATTTCTTTTCATAGGAAAGCGAGTCGCCCGTATGCGTGCTTTTAAGTTTTGTCACTGCCGCTATGTCGCCGGAGATTACAGAATCGGCATGTATCTGATCTTTCCCTTTAAGGTAAAACAGCTGTCCGACCTTTTCCGTCGTGTCGCCTGTCGTGTTCTTGACGGACTGGTTTGAAACGGCCTTGCCGGATCTTACCCGAAAAATAGATATCTGTCCCGCATAAGGGTCGGATATCGTCTTGAATATCTGCGCGGAAAAAGCGGCGTCCGAGTCCGGTTTTATGCTGACAGTATTATCCGCACCCTCCTCGGCGGCGGTGTGATTGAGGGAATCCACTTCCTGCGGCGGACGGTCCTCGGGAGACGGCAAGTAAGCGCGTATCACGTGCATGAGCTCACTCACGCCTATATCCTTTGCCATGGACGCCGGTATCACGGGAATAATCTTCCCCGAGACAACACCGGCCCTGAAGGCCTTTCTGATCTCTTCCGTTGACAGCTCGCCTTCTTCCAGATATTTTTCAAGAAGCGCGTCGTCGGATTCGGCCACGCCTTCGGTTAATTCGCTTGAAAGACGTTCGGCATTATCTTTATCGTCTCCGACGAGTTTATCCATGCCTTCTTTTGTCAGAAGATTGACAACCCCGGAGAAAGACGCGCCGCTTCCGATGGGATAATAAAGAGCCACGCAGTTCTTGCCGAACCTTTCTCTTATGCTTTCAAGAACTTTACCGAAATCAGCGTTATGCTTATCCATCTTGTTAACGACAATGACCCCCGGGAGATTGAGTTCCATCGCCCTTTTTCTAAACTTCACCGTGCCGACTTTTATACCGTTTACGGCATGAACCAGAAGAACGGCGGCATCCGCGGCGTTCACCCCGGCAATTACTTCTCCGATATAATCCAGGTATCCTGGCGCGTCCAGAAGGTTTACCTTCACGCCATCTTTTTCGTAATAGGACGCGGACAGGCTGATGGACGTCTTGCGTTCTTTTTCGTCGTCGTTGTAATCCGACACGGTACTCCCCTCGTCAACACTTCCTTTTCGGGAAATCGCCCCTCCTTTGAAAAGAAGGTTCTCAACCAGCGTGGTCTTCCCAACGCCTGAATGTGAAATAAAAACTACATTACGGATATCTTTAGTTGAAAGAGACACCTGACCCTCCTTGTTAGCTCGTGGAACCGTTTTACAAACAGCCATCAGAAGACGCTCCTTTCACATTGGCGAGATATCGTTTCGAAGAGATCGGGAATGCGAGAAGGTATAGCATTGTTATTATAATATGCGTAGAATTTTTGTCAAGCGGTTGGTTGAGGATGAAGCAAATGTTCTCAATAAATTAAAAAAGCCCGCAGGGATTACCTGCGAGCTTTTTAATTAAATGGAGCACCGTTCTACTCTCCCGCGCCGTTGCCAGCGTAGTACCATCGACCACGAGGGGCTTAACTGCCGTATTCGGAATGGGAACGGGTGTTTCCCCCTCTGCAAGGACACTCCAAAGTCCTGATTCTGTCATTAACAGATGTAAATAAAGGTATCCTCTGCGAAGAAATACATCAATGGTCAAGCCAATCGGCATATTAGTATTCCTAAGCTGAAGCCCTTACAGGCCGTACACTTGGAACCTATCAACCTCGTAGTCTTCAAGGTGCCTAATAGGGATATCCATTCTTGGGGGGGGCTTGGCGCTTAGATGCTTTCAGCGCTTATCCTTTCCGGACTTAGCTACCCAGCTAATGCTCTTGGCAGAACAACTGGAACACCAGGGGTCCGTCAATCCCGGTCCTCTCGTACTAAGGATTGATCCCCGCAAATATCCTACGCCCATGGCAGATAGAGACCGAACTGTCTTGCGACGTTCTGAACCCAGCTCACGTACCACTTTAACCGGCGAACAGCCGGACCCTTGGGACC
>Ga0208325_1000293_pt1 | contig 13354 bp, 4 predicted proteins | sample PL_2010_330m_FD_185486 | JGI IMG/M metagenome (GOLD analysis project Ga0208325, IMG submission 185486) | Freshwater microbial communities from Powell Lake, British Columbia, Canada to study Microbial Dark Matter (Phase II) - PL_2010_330m... | ecosystem: Environmental > Aquatic > Freshwater > Lake...
AGATGAGAGTGGAGAATGATGATTAAGACGTTAGGAAAATATGCGGTTACGGCCCTTACAATATTGTGTTTTCTTGTTGCGAACACCCTTGTAGGCGCCGTTCATGCTTCGGATACAGACGTCCTCGTGTCACCGGTGGTGAGTGTTTCCCGGGACCTTTATTCGGATGTTCAGGACGGTCTTTTTGAGCTTCCTCACGCTATGGGCGATGTCCAGGACGTATTTTTAGGGGAACGGAACGGCATGGTCGTCCATATCCAGGATGCGCATAGCGATTATTATGCCCAGCGCGCGATAGGAAAGATCATCAGATATTTCAGGGAAAAATACGGCATAATGCTGGTCTGTCTTGAAGGCGGTACGGGTGCTTATGATCTTTCCGCTTTTGCGGACATCAAGAACATGAAGGAGCGGGAAAAAGTCGTTGATTTTCTGCTCAAACAAGGGAATCTTACTGCGGCAGAGGCCATTTCCGTTAAAGATCCCGGCGCGTTTCTCTTGTGGGGTGTTGAAGATACGGAACTCTACCGTAAGAACCTTGATGCTTACAGGGAGAACATTGAGTTCAGAAAGACGGATGATGCGTATTTGAAACAACTTTCAGATATTATTGAAAATCTGAAACGACATATCTACTCAAAAGATCTTTCCCGCCTGGACTCGGAATATTCCAGATATAAAAGGAATGAGCTTCCCTTTAAAGAATACCTTTCGTATTTAATGGAAGAAGCCCGCCGTCAGGCCATACCCATTAAGACCCTGAATAATGTCTATCTTCTTAAACAGGCCCTTGATGATGAAGAGAAAATTGATTTCAAAAAAGCCAATAAAGAAAGAGACGCGTTTATTGAGGTGCTCAAAGAAAAAATGTCTCGCAAGGAAGTGGAAGAACTTATGCGGGAAACCGTCAGGTATAGAACAGGCCTTCTTTCGCAGAAAAGTTTTTATAACTACCTTATCAGTGAGGGGAAGAAAGTTGGATTGGATATGGGGGATTATCCCTCTTTTCAGGCGTATGTTGTCTATATCGCGGTTTATACTTCAGTGGATAAGACGGAGATGTTAAAAGATCTGGCCCGCCTGGAAGATCTTTTGCGCGAGAGTTTATGTGACAACGACGAACAGCGAGAGTTGATGCTTCTCGGCAAGAGTTTCACTCTGATGCAAAAGGCATTTGGTTTCGCGATGACCAAGGATGATTTTGATTATATCAGCGCGAATACGGCCTCTTTCCGTGTAAATGAATTGCTATCCTTTATAAAGAAAACGGCGCCTCGCTATAAGATTCGCGCGGACCTTCCGGAGATAAGAGTTCCGCTTGCGGATCGGCTGAAGAAAATAGAGCAGTTTTATGTGTATTCTTTCGCCAGGGATCGGGTATTCATGGAAAAAGCGGAAGAAAAAATGAAAGAATCCGGATTCCACAGCGCAATCCTTGTCACAGGAGGATTTCATACCGAAAACCTGACGGCGCTTTTGAGAGAGAACGGGTTTTCGTATATTACGATTATGCCGCGTTTCTCCGATAAAAAAGGATATGTCGCTCCTTATTTTGAAATGCTGGACAGCGGATATTCTCCTTTCGGAAAAACGATTATTGAAGCGGTTTCAAGTTCCATGTTGCAGGTCGCGAGTGTCTGGAACGCACTCGGTCTGGAGATTGACGGAGTAAAGGGTCGAAATTTGGCGATGGTGCAACTTGAGATTGCCAGAAAACTGGTAAGAGGCGAAAGAGCCCGCATTGCGATTCGGGGATCTGACAAGGCACTCATATTTTTTCTGACTTCCGACGGAAGGGTTGCTTATGAAGTTGAAGAAGCCCCGCGCAGGGACGATTCTGTGCCTGATGTGGAAATTACGAATACCGGCACTTTAGCGTTTGAATCGCCGGTCTCTCTCGCGGCAGATGAGGCGGTTGCGCCGCGAGAAATTGGCGAGCAAGAACTACGAGAGTTAGCAATAGACGTCTCTGCTCGGTTTTTTGGAGAAGAATCAATTTTTCGCATTTCGGGAGGATGCATGACGAGAAACGCATTTTTTGAAAGATTCTTGTTGCGTTTTCCTGCATTCCGGGAGGGGTTGTCCGCAGAGACTGAAGAGATAAAAGAAGTTATGGATAAGATAGTTGACCCGAAAGTTAAGCTGATTCAGAAGGAGATAAATGGGGATGAGCACTGGTATCTTATTGTTGACGAAAAATTTGTAGTAGACCTGTATCCACTTCCGGAAGTGCGTCTCAAGACGGGGGAACGAATACTGGTTACAACGGTAGAAAATGCCACACGACTCAGTGTTTTTTATAAAGATCCAATTGCCGTGGATGAGGAGCTTAGGGGCATGGCAGATGTGCGTATTAATTCAGAATTTTCCATAAATGCCGGGCTGACATTATTTATAGATGATGCAATAAAAACATGGATGAAAGAATCTGCCGGACGCCGCGCAGATGCCGCGCCCGCCCCGAGAGCCGTGGAAAAGATTATTCCTGTTGCGGATTTTCTAAAGAGTGAAGATGTTACGATTATGGCAGATCGTCTGGAGTGGGAAGGAAAGGATGCCCCGGCGGCAGAATTTAAAATAGTACCTTCCCTGAGAGGTGGCGAGAAAATTTCAGAAAAAATAATAGAGGAAATACATGTGCGGGCAGAAAAAATACCTTTTATTGATGCCGGCAGGCTTGCGGATTTTTTGCGGGGCTGGAATGTTCTGGTTATAGAGGATAACGCTTATACAAGTGGATTTGTGGATGCCGAGAATAAAAAATTGTATCTTACCGAAACAGCCCGCGCAACTGCCAGAGTTGCCCCCGAGATTGTCCCCGCTGTGATACTTGCTGAAATGTTCCGTTCCGACAGGATAAATGAAAAAACGGCCGCGATGATAGGACTGAAAGAGGATATGTCCGCTGAGAATTCGGAAATTCTTGTGTCTGGATTATCGGTGGCTAAGATGGTATCTTTGGCGAACCTTTTCCGGGAAAAAGGCCGAGGCGCGCCGCTTACGGATAAGTTCACTGCCGGCGAAAAAGTTCTTATAGAAATAAATCAGAACAGGATGACAGAAGAGAAGGCGCTCGGATACGGCCTTCTGGATGAGCTGTTTGGTGGTGACCGACGGTATAGACGCGTTATAGATGCGCTCAGGGGCGCTGACGAAAGTGTTCACTCTTTTGAGGGTCTGGCAGAAGCGCTTTTCAAATTACGTCCGAGATCATGGGTGGCTTTTGGTGACATCATGGCCGGACGCGCCAGAGAAAAATCCATGGGAAGCAATATAATGGATCGGCTCTCGCCTGAGGCCGCAAAAATGGCGTTAAAAACAGCAAAAGAGCAGGGCGTTTTCGCATATCATTTTGGTCAGGATGAACATATTTTCATTTTTCCGGATACATACAGCGCGGATGATGTTACAAGATTTTTTCTTGATGTAGGAGATGAACTGAGAAAGGAGTCTGCATATGCTCTGTATACGGCGCCGCGATGGGAGATGCCGGCGGACATGCCCGCAGATTCAGTTCTGTATGAAGAAGTAGGAAGCAATATTCATGTACTTGTTCCGAAAAGCATCCGGGAAAGGCTGAAGAGCGTATTAGAAAATAACGATGCCAAACCGGAGGAGATATATCCCTTTTTGTTACCGGCGGGAGCCGTGAGGGTGAAAGGCGAAATTGACTCACCGGTAGAATTTACAACGATGATGGGAAAGGCCGAGGGAATGGCCGGACAAAAATGGCGTGAAGACGAGATAAAGGCAAAAGAAGAGAGCGAGAAAAAAGCGATATGGAGCGCATTAACAGAGCTCCAGCAAGAAGTCGTGCGGCAGTCGGCATGGAGAGCTCTGCCGGCTGAAGAAAAAATAAAATATGGCAACAAAAACGATCTGCCTCTTGAGGTGGCGATTGTCCACGGCATGCCCGGATTCGGTAAAGATATCATCAATCTGCGGGAATTGAGTGTAGATGAGGTTGTCAGCAAAGGGCCGATTGAAACGGCGTCGGTGTTAAAGGATAAAAGGGCTTTTGAAGAAGCCCGGCAAAACATCAAAGAAAAAATGGGAGAAAAAATAGCCCTTATTTTTAAAAAGGGAAAGAGCACAGGAAGAATTTTTGACACCAGAGACGCTTATACCAGTTACGACTCCCGGGCGCTGGAAACACTTCTTGAAAGAGTGTTCAGAATGTCTCCCGAAGAAGCCAGAAACCTTCCGGGGGATGAACGCGTATTGATGGTCAGAGGCCCTCCGATAGATTTTTACATGATAATAATCGGGCGCAACGGTGTCGTTACGGTGTTAAACGCGGATACCATGTGCACATATCAGGATGAAAAGTTTTCAAAAGAAGAGAGAGAAGCGATTAAAAGCGTGCTAAAAGAAGGCCTTGGTGGAAGAGAAACAGACTATCCGATGGTAAACCCGGAGGTCTTCACGAGTTTCAGAAAAGGTGAGATAACACGCGAAGAGTTAACCGGAAAAATAGAAAATTCCGTACGCATGTATCCGTTCAAGGCCCTGAATTCTTACGTGGGACATTCAATAGCTGACGATTTTATTCTTGCTGCGGGTGTCATGTTCTATGAAAAATTTAATGAAATTCTGAAAAGAAAAACGGGAACCTATGGAGGTAGAGGTAATATAAGTACCGAAGGTATCAGGATAGCGGCGCTTGGGGCGGCAAACGCAATTAACGCGTCTATTGATGAAGACAAATTCAAGAGCCTTACACAGAAATCTCCCATTGATATGATGCTGGAGATGCATGTGGTCACGGACAAGGTGGGGAAGACAGAAGAAGAGGCAGCTCGGGCGGGAGCCTCTCTTGCGATGGAGCTTGAGGCCATGAGAGCGGTGAGAGATCCCCACACGGTGAAGGAAGACGCCGTAATCGTGGGGAATCTCGCGGCGCGCATCCGCACATATAATCCCGAAAAAGCAAAAGAGTACAAAGAGGCATATGATAGAAAAAGAACTAATGAAGCAAAAGCCGGCAAAGCAGAAATAAAAGAAAAAAACATGTTCTTTGATGAGATATCCCGAGAACTTGGAGAAGATTTGGCGCGAAACACGGAAAAAAATTATGTGTATGAAGTGTATCTTGCTTCCGGGGAAGTGCTTGCCAATGTGAAAGGAATGGAAGAGCCGTTAACAGTTTTTATTCAGTCACCTCTTTTTTCACAGAGCCGGACCGAGATGTATAAGAAAGAGGTGGAAAGGTACATTGCCAGAAAATACGGCGCGGAAAACGTCAATGTTATTCTATATGACGGGATAGGCGGCTTGGAAGAAGCAAGAGACAGAGTAGGCGCAAAATTGCTGGAAACCGAAAATGCCCGTGCCGTGATCTTTTGTAACAAAGATTCCGGAATACATCCGAAACAGGATCCCGAGAAAGATATTTTTAGGGGTTTCAAAACTTTGGAGGGAAATCCGAAGGCCTATTATGTGGAAGAGACTTTTGATGGTCTGGATCAAGGTGAGATGATAGACCCTCTTATAGGTCCGCATGTCGCCCTGGCTTTCGGTATAAAGGAATTCAAGGCCGGAAGAGGGACCATAGCTTTGATGCAGGCGGTAAGCAGGTTGCTGACGGACCTTTCCGGCGGCGGCATTCCCATGATGGAAAGCGTAGCAGACATCAGCAAAGTTTTGAATAGCTTGCTTGCATCAGGAGAAGCCCTGCACATAAGGAAGATTGATTTTGAGACCCTCAAAGAGCAGATAAAAGCCGAGGAAGCGGCTTTGAAATCGTTATAATTCGTCCTTTTTGTCTATTCCTAACACTCCGCATACCGCGCCTACCTTTTTATCGGGATTATCCAGAAAAGGCAAAGAATAAGGAAATATTAAAGTTAGGTTTGACTTTAACCTACCGTTTGAGTATTATACTATTATAAAGCAGGACCAATGTTCTTTTATCTGGAATCCAGACAAAAAGAGTGGTCTGTCTGTGTTTTCAAAAGTCAGCTTGGGTAAATCGCGGAGAAACTGTTTTTTGTTCCTTTAAGGTAAAAACGGCGAAGGAAATATGGCAAGACGCAGAAAAATGATACGGGTTTTCGGTGAAAACGCCGGACCGGCGGCGCAAAGAAAGTTTTTGGGAAATTGTAATGCAGGTGTAAAAAATAAGAAAAAGTTACTTGGTATCGGACTGGACGGAAACAAATGTATTTTGACAGTCGTGAATGTTTCGGGGAATATTACCGCTACGGAAAAAATAGAGATCAGTCCTCTCTCTCTGTTCAAGGGAAAAAGAAAAGAGCTTAAACATATTCTGGAAAAAATTTCAGCCGGAACTTCCTTCACCGGCGAAACTTTTCATTCCGCGGGGATAGCCGTCGCTGAAAAAATGAGCCGTTTGAATGGCAAGAGCGGCGACATCCTGGCGCGCGGGATAAAACGCCTTTTTAATTGTGATGTTCTCCTCGTGCGCGAAGCGACTGCCGCGGGTTACGGAGAGAAAGAATCGGGAAAACATTCCGCGAAAACGAATATGCTGTATTTGCATTCGGATGTCGGTGCGGGAGTGATGATGAAAAATGAAATGTTTTTTGAAGAGGAACCGGACGATGATAAAGGGAGCAGTAGACGTTATCTGAGTTCCTGGGAGCAGTTTGATATAGTAGCCACTGCCAAAAAACTGGTAGATAAAGGCGTGGGAACCGATATTGTAAATATGGTTTCCGGAAATACAGATAATATCACATTAGAAACAGTGCTGAAAGCGGCAGAAAAAAACGATGAACTTGCCGATGATCTTGTCAAACGATCCGGACTCGCCTTAGGGGTAAGAACCGCTTATCTGGTCAACATGTTCAATCCGGAAATAGTGATTTTAGGAGGCGGCACCCGAGGCGCAGAAGGCATTTTTGCGCGCGGTGTGAAAGAAAGCATGAAACCATTTTTGCTTAAGGAACGTATAGAGAGTGTAGAAATAGTCCCTGCGACACTGGGGAGTGAGGCGTCTTCAATTGGTGCGGCATTGTTATGCCGACGCGAATTATCCATGGAGGGACAATCATGAAAAATGAAGTGCGAGATGAACGGAAATGCAGCGTTTGCGGGAAACCGTTTATTCCCAGCAAATACAGGCCTAATCAGGAGGTCTGTTCGAGCTTGGAGTGTCAGTACAAGCGGCAACTCACAAACATGAAATCATGGCGGAAAGCCAACCCGAATTATTTCAAGTATAAGGAGTCCCAGGACAAATCCTGGAAACAGGCATGCCGCGAAAGGTCCCTGGACTGGAGGCGCAAACATAAAGAGTATCTCCAGCTGTATCGTGAAGCGAACAAGGAAAGACATCGGGAATATATGCGGGATTACATGAGGAAATACCGGCAGAAAAGAAAAACGGAGCAGCAGGAAGTGGAAGGATAGTCCGGGGGACATGGTTTGTTGACTTACCATAACAATTACCGCTATAAGAATGCAGAAAACCATTGGAGAAGAGGCCTCCGTGTTGTTGTTCTGTTTTTCTTCATTTTCCAGGCCATTCCAGGCAACGCTCAGCAGGACACGTCAAAAGACGCTCTCAAAAAAAGGATAAAAGCGATGGCTGAGAAGACGGCCATGCAGAAGAAACAAGCGAGTGAGGCTGAGGAAGAACAAGAACGCCTGGTTCGCGCTGAAGAAGAACGCAAAAAAGAAGAAGCGCGAACAAGACGGGAAGAAGAGGCCTTGAAACGGACGGAAAGCGAAGTCCGAAAAAGAGAAAAACAATCCGAAGAAATAACTAACCGCCTTAAACGGATAGGGAGTTACCTGAGAACCGCGCGGCGAAGCCTGAAAGAAGGCGAGATCGCGCGCGCGCGAGGCTATGTGGAAAAAGTGATTGATCTGGACGAAGAAAACCCAGAAACGCAGAAACTCATGGAAGAGATAAGTCGGGCGGAAGAGAAAAAAGAGATAAAAGATGAACAGATGAGGCAAAGAAGCCAGAAGCTCAAGATTCGGAAGGAAAACCAAAAACGAGAGCGGCAGCTTAAAGCTTACTTAAAGACCGCGCGGGAAGATCTAAGAAAAAAGAATTTCAGTCACGCGTATGAGCAAACAAAAAAAGCGCTTGAGATAGAAAAAGATAATCGCGAAGCGCTTAAACTTTTTGAGAGCATAAAAAAGGCACAAGAAGATGAAAGGGAGAGAAAAGGGCGGTCGCGAAAGGAAGACACTGCGAGACGGATAGCGGAAAAAAGAGCCGCAGAAAAAAATAAAACCCGCACGGAGTCCGAGAAACGGGCGACGGTTAAACTGCCGAAGGATATAGAAAAAAAAGAGCAATCGCAGAAAGAGCCCGAGGAGCGACCTGGTAAGACGAGTGACACGGAAAAACAAGCAAGGAGAGAAATAGCCAAAAAATTGAAAGTCCGCATGGATAAGGAGAAACGCGCAGCCGAGAAAGCGCGGATAGAAGCGGAAAAAGAGAAGAGGCGCATTGAAAAAGAACAGCAGAGGCGCCTTGCGGAAGAGAAACGCGCAGCCGAGAAAGCGCGGATAGAAGCGGAAAAAGAGAAGAGGCGCATTGAAAAAGAACAACAGAGGCGCCTTGCGGAAGAGAAACGCGCAGCCGGTTATCTGGAAAAGGCTCGGGGGGGGCTTGAGGAAAACAATCTCAGGGAAGCGAGTAGATACGCGAAAAAAGCGCTTGAAGCCGACAATGATAATGAGGCTGCGAAGAAAATTCTTGCGGAAATAGAGAAAACGGAAAAAACGCGAAAAGAAAAAGAAGAGAGCCTGAGGAAAGAAGAAACGGCGCTCATGAGAAAGCGCGTTGAAGACATAAAAAAAGCGAAAGAGGAAAAACGCCGCATAGAATCCGCATCGGACTATCTGAAAAAAGCGCGAAACTATGCGGAAAAAGCTCTTAAAAAAGACAAGAATAATCCGGATGCTCTAAAGTTGCTTTCAGATATAGAGCAGTCAGAAAAAGAGCAGAACGAGAACCGGGAACGTCTTAAAAAGGAAGAAACCACCCGGAAGAAAGCGGCCGACGAAGCGATAAAAAGGGCAAGGATGCGCTCAAAGGAAAAGAAAGAAGCGGAAAAGGAGCGAAGCCGAAGAGAAAAAGAGGCAAGAATAAGGCTGAAAGAAGAGCTCATGCGGCGTAAAAAGGCCGACGCGGAAGCAAAAAGTTTGAAGGAAAAAGAAGGAAGAGAACGGCAGAGACGCGAAAAAGAAGTTCAGGAAAAGCGCAAAGCCGAAGCAGCGAGAGCGGAGAAGGAGCGTGTAAAGGAACGGGACGAGGCCGGTCAGCGTGAAAAACTGGCGGCGTATAATCTGGAAAAGGCGCGCGCTTATGCGAAGAAAGCGATGGAAGCCGATGCCGATAATATTAAAGTTACAGAGATAGACAGCAAAGAGCAAGAGAGACCTAAACTCGAGCCCCGTCTGAAAGAAGAAACGGCGGCGCAAAAACGCGCGAAAGAAGAAGCGGAAAAGAAAAAACGAGTCGCTGTGAAAACCACGAAACAGACAAAAGAAGCCGAAAAATATCTTGAAACCGCGCGAGGATTTCTGGCGAAAATAGAAACGCGAGAACCCGATGAATATCCAAAAGCGGAAGAAACGGAAAAACGCTACGTTAAAACTCCAGGCCCAACGGTACCGGAACCGGTAGCGGAACCGAAAAAACGCACATCCGGAAAACGCGCGGAAATGATGGCAGAATATCTTACGCAATCGGTAAAGCACCTTAACAACAACGAATTTCCCGCCGCCCGCGAATATGCGAAACGCGCGTTCAATATGAAAAAGGATAGCCGGGAGGTGGGCAGGCTATTGGATCAGATAAACCTGGCTGAGAAGACATACATGGCGGAACATGAAGGTGCGGCGCGGATTTCTAAAAAACAGCAAGCCATCATGGATATAAGAGATAAAATCCCGGAGAAAAAAGTAACAGAAAAAGAGGAGAACCCGGAAAACATCCAAAAAATCGCGGAATTTCTCGCCGCAGCGCAAGATCATCTAAACAATAACAGGTTTAACGACGCCCGCGGTTTCGTGAAACGGGCGCTTGAGGTAGAGAAAAATAATCGCGGTGCCTGGGATCTTCTGGCTGAGATAGACCGGACGCAAAAAAATTACGGCGACGGCCTCTCTGTACAGGAACAACAGGAACAAGAGAAAAAAATAATAAAAACAGCCGCTGTGGCCGTTAGAGAGCAAGTTCGCAAAGAGGAGGAAAAGAAGCGCCTTAACGTAAAGATTGGAAAAAATATAGCAAGGGGGCGCGAATACCTTTTGAAAAAGGACTATCGCGGAGCCAGGCGTTATGCATATATGGCCTGGGAGCAGATTCCGCATGACAACGAAGTTGCCGTTCTGATTGCCGATATTGACAGTGCGGAAATGTTCGGCATAAGGCACATGGAAGAAAAAACGAGACCGAAGAAAATAAAGAAGGCCTTTGACGAGACCTCAAAAAAAGACCCGTTTTACGAATATGACGCGGAAGAAGGATGGGGCGATAGTATCATTAAAGCGCTTTATAAGAAAAAGAAGATATACCGGCTGGATGATGTTCAAGAGGGCAGGGAATATACCGTGGATGAATGTGTCGGCCGGGCGTTACGGCGAAGCCAGCGCATGGTAGTAGCTGACCGGCAGATAGCGCTTGCCGAGGTGCGTGTTCTGGAAGCCCGAAGGGCGCTTTTGCCGACGCTTTCGGCAAAATATGAGCCTACCACGGGAAAGATGGGGACTTCCACGGGGACGCGGCATTATCAGGGGAAAAGATATCAGCTAGACCTTAAACATACACTTTTCGACGGCATGGGAACCTTTTTCAAGGTTCGGCAGGCCCAAAGCAATCTTGACATTGTAAAATTGGAAAGAGAAAAAATAAAATCTGAGATAATAGAAAACACCAAAAAAGCGTATTATAACCTGGATAAAACTATTAAAAACCTCAGCCTCCAAGAGAAGTTCAAGGATAAGGTAAACAGCTTGTATGAGATTGTTGCGGAGATTTACCGCCAGGAACTGGTCTCACGGGCGGAATATCTCAAAGTTAAAGGACAAAACGTGCAAATGGATTTTCAGTACATTTCCGCGCGGGAAGACCTCAGCATGGCGGAAACAATGCTTTTTCAGGCCATGAACATGGAGTCCGGGGAATACATCAGCATTAAACCGGTTGAGAGTCCGGGAAAACCCATTTCTATAGGACTGGAGAATTGTTACCGGCTGGCTCTCGCAAATCGGGCTGATTTCAAGATTAAAGAGAAAACGATTGAGTATTACGATTTTGAACGAAAAATGAAGAGGGCAAAGGGATGGCCGAAAATAGATTTTCAGGGTTCTTTCGGACAGGGATATGAAGTTTGGCAGCCGACAGAGGCGGAAGACGAGCAAAGAGGCCTGCAGCCGCAATGGTTCGCCGGAGCCAAAGCAAGCTTTCCCTTGTGGGGGAATACGCTTGAATATAACTACGTGCGGGAATTTTGGCCCCCACAAGTTTCTTCCTATCGGGGCACGCAAAGCGCCACAAGTTATTTCACGATAAAATTTCTTGATGACATACCTTATTTTACAAATCTATTGGAAGCGAGAGTAGGGTTTGAGAGTTCGAAATACGAATATCTCAAGGCCAAAAATGATCTTATGGCGGGGGTCAAGGAAGTGTACCACAAATACATAAAAGCTCTGCGGCAGATAGACGTGGCCCGGGCAAAAGTGGAACATCAGAGAGTATTTGTAAATATCCTAGAAGAACGTCGCCGATTCGGTGAAATGGAAACATCCAGAGTTATTGAAGAGTACGAAAAACTTGCCACGGACGAATACAGTGTGGTGCAGGGGGCTACGAGTTACTATATAGCGTTAGCAGAACTTAATAAGGCAACGGGACTGCCGGATTATTTCAAGCCGGAGTATGAGAATTCTGAGTATAACGAATGGAAAAAGGAAATTTCCGGGGAAACTCCCGATGAAGAAAATATTGAGGAAATAACATAATTCCGGAGGAATATCATGGAGGATGACAGGATGAAAGAATATAAGAGAATGAAAGAATCCCTTGGTACCGGCAAGAGAAGGCGGGTTGTCAGCCGGCCCGCAGGAGAAGGCCTAAACAGGCCACGGTCCGGAGATGAGCCGGCCTTGCGAGAAAGCGAGAAGGCGAGAAGGGAAGAAATGGAAAAACAGACCGAGGAGAATGTCAGGAGAGAATTTGAAGCCAGACTGGCGTCGGAAGAAGCGCAGCGCCGTGCTAAGGAAGAAGGCGAATTACGCAAGCGCGCCGAAGAAGAGGTGAAACGCCGTTCTAGCCAGGAAGATGAAGCAAGAAAATTGCTTGAAGAAGAAGCGAAAAAGGCGGATGAGGCCAAGAGAAGGGCTGAAGCCGCATTAAAAAGATTGGAAGAAGAGGCAGAGGCTCGAAGACGCGCCGAAGAAGAGGTCTTAACCCGGACGCAACAGGAAGAAGATGCCCGGCGCCAGGCAGAGCAAGAGATAAAAAGAGAAGTTCAAATCAGAAAAGCCGCGGAAGATGCGAGAAGAGAAGCCGAGGAACGGACAAGGAGAGAAGCCGAAGCGCGCGAGGCGGTGCGAGAGGAAGCCCGCAGAAAGGCTCGAGAAGAAGCCGAGGCGAGAAAACGCGCGGAAAAAATAGCCGTGTATCTCACTCAGGGAAAAATGCAGTGTAACATAAAATCGTTTGAAAGAGCGCGCGATTATATAGAAAGAATCTTTGAGGAGGATCCGGAAAACCGTGAAGCCGAAGAATTGCTCCTGCGCATCGACAAAGAGGAAGATATGCAGATTGAGCGAGAGGAAGAGATAAAGCGCAAAGAAGCCGAAGAACGCATGCGGCGCGAGGAAGAGGCGCGAAAGCGAATGGAAGAAGAGATTGGACGGCGGATAGAAGAAGAGATGAGGAAGCGTGTGGAAGAGGAATCACGGCGTCGTAAAGCCGAAGAAGCTGCGCGGCGAAAGGAAGAAGACGCTAGACGCAGGAAGGAAGAAGAAATTCGTAAACGCATAGAAGAAGATGCGCGCCGTCGCGAAGAAGACCTGCGCCGCCGCGAAGAAGAAGATGCGCGACGCCGCGAAGAAGAAGATGCGCGACGCCGTGAAGAAGAAGATGCGCGCCGCCGTGAAGAAGAAGGTTTTCATAGCCGTCGCGAAGAAGAAGACGCGCGCCGTCGCGAAGAAGAAGAAGACGCGCGCCGTCGCGAAGAAGAAGACGCGCGCCGTCGCGAAGAAGAAGACGCGCGCCGCCGCGAAGAAGAAGACGCGCGCCGCCGCGAAGAAGAAGACGCGCGCCGTCGCGAAGAAGAAGAGGAAGCCCTGCGCCGCCGCGAAGAAGAAGGGGAAGCCCTGCGCCGCCGCGAAGAAGAAGAGGAAGCCCTGCGCCGCC
>Ga0208325_1000295_pt1 | contig 13298 bp, 23 predicted proteins | sample PL_2010_330m_FD_185486 | JGI IMG/M metagenome (GOLD analysis project Ga0208325, IMG submission 185486) | Freshwater microbial communities from Powell Lake, British Columbia, Canada to study Microbial Dark Matter (Phase II) - PL_2010_330m... | ecosystem: Environmental > Aquatic > Freshwater >...
CATCATCAATTATAATAAGTGAAAGAGAGAGAGAGAGAGAGAGAGGTCTATACGGGAAACGGAGGGTATATTAACACGAAACGTTATTAAAGTATGTCCTTCAAGATCGTCGAAAGAATATGTCGATATACCGAAAAGGTTTTTATGGGGAATAACCAATGATGGAGGAGTGACATAAAATGCTTGATAAGGAATATGACTTGGTGCAAGTCGCGGCCAGCGGCCGGGTGACGATCCCCGCCGATCGCAGGAAAGAAAGACAGATCGCAGAAGGGGACTGGGTATTGATACGTGCGGTTAAAGCGGAGATACGGCCGAAAGGGTGAAAAGAATGGGACTGTTAGAACGGGCTCGAGAGGCTCGAGATAATCTAAGTGCAGTCGAAAGGGGAAAAACGGAGAGAAAACTATGTCCGCTTCGGATGCTCCCCGGTACAGACACCAGCGCGAACGCCCCGTATCCGCCGTTCATTTGCCTCGGAAACCAGTGCGCGTGGTGGTCCGAGCGGTGGGGTGAGTGCGCACTTCGAGCGCTGGCAGAGAGATGATATTGAGTTCCATCGGAAATGAGGCGGGGGGGTGTCTGTGAGATGATGGAGTGTAGTCAATGCGGGAAAGATCGCTTTTTCAGGTTTGGCCCGTACAAAAATGATGCAAAGGGGCTGAAAACGATCTATACGTGCTGTCAATGCGGCAGTCAAATAAGGGAATACTGGAACGGAAAAGTGGTTGACTGCAGCACAAGAAAAGAGAGAAACAGCGTACTTATACCTGCCGAGGTGGTGAGCTATGATTGAGAAAAGGGCTTTGAACAACCTGTCCGAATCCCACCCAGGGCTTTCGACATCGTGTTCAAAGCCCTCGTATGCACATAGGAAAATTATGCCTGAATTGCATAATTTTCCGAGAAGATTAGAGCGAGCGGAAGTACTGCTCGAGAAGTCGCGGATATCTGACGAAAACAAAGCTGCGATCAAGCGCTTTGTCGATTTCAAGACCGCGCAGAAAGTGAAACTTCCCCGTATAGTAAAATACATCACGACGTTGCGCATAATCGCAGAGCGTTACGTCGCGGACTGCAACTTCCGCGAGTTGAACCGCGATGACGTTGTCAGCATCGCGGCCGAGATCGAGCGAACTGATTTGAGTGAGTGGACAAAGCACGACTATCTTTTGATCTTGAAAACGTTTCTGACGTCGATCGGGCACGGCGACCTGGTCTCCTGGATCGTGGCGGGGAACCCGGGGAATCACAAACTTCCTGAGGACCTGATCACGGAGGACGAGGTCATGGCCATGATAGAAGCCGCGTCGAATGTACGAGACAAGGCGTTTGTCGCGTGTCTGTATGAAGGCGGATTTAGGATTGGTGAGCTCGGCACGATCGTGATCAAGGACGTGCGGTTCGACAAGTATGGTGCAGTCGTGATTGTGACGGGGAAGACCGGGATGCGACGGGTGCGGCTCGTTTTTTCCGCGCCGTACCTGGCACGATGGCTCGAACTGCATCCGCTCCGTGCTGACCGTACCGCACCGGTATGGATCACGACCGAGTGTGGCGCCATCACAACTCAGATGACGTATGCAGCATTTCGGCAGCAGCTCGTTCGTATCGCCATGCGTGCGTCGGTGCAGCACAAAGTGAATCCGCATAATTTCAGGCATTCGCGTGCGACCTGGCTGGCCGGTCGGCTGACGCAGCCGCTTCTGCACAAGTACCTCGGCTTGACGCCAGGGTCGAAGATGAGTGAGGTCTACATTCACTTGAGCGGCGAGGAGCTGGATCGTGAATATCTGCAGCTGTACGGGATCACGTACGAAGGACGGGCTGAGTCTGAGCTGCACGCGGACCGGTGCCCGCACTGCGATACGCTGAACGTGAGCGGCGCGTTGGCGTGCACGGGCTGCGGTATGCCGCTACAGAGCTTGAAAAAGGAGGTAAAAATATGGTAGTGAATGTGAAAGGTGTGGTTGTAGCTGCGCGCGCAGTCAATCGCGAGGATGGTGAGCAGATCACAGAGATTACAATTCAGTTTGATCGGGACATACCGCGCGAGAACGACGCAGTGTATTCTCTTCTGCGCGAGTTCGGCGTGCAGGCGCAAGTCTCAGTGTCGATCAGAAGAGGGTGGTAGGAGGTTCGAGTGGAAAGATGAATGGAAGATATGAAGCGGTTGTAGAAACGCTGCTTGACGCGCTGATCAAACAGTGCGGTCTTGACAATAGACGCGAAGCAGAGGTTTTTCGAGATATTGTGCGTGCGACGAAACGGGAGTTGATCAGAAAACCATGAAGCAGGACAAGATACACAGAGGAAAAAGGCTGTGGCGGTCGTTGCGGCGGTTTTGCAGCGAGATGCTGACCGTCCGTTTCCACTGCAGCGAGGGGGTCAAGTCACATGTTGACACAGTTCCATTGGAAATGAGGCGGGGGTGTGTGTCAGATCTGGTGACAAAACGAAAGCTCGAAGACGATATTGCTCTGACTGTCGCGTATGTGAATGCGCTTGAAGTGATGTGTGAGTCTCTGTCGAGCATGGGATTCACGGACGAGGAGCTGAGGCGGCTGGTGGAGTGAAAAGATGGGCAAAAACTTGCTGTTAGGCATAACACTTGAAATAGAGCGCTGTACGAGGCTTATGGTGCACTACGAAGAGATACCGACTGGCGCATTCGCATTAGCGTTCCTCAGACCCGCAATAGCTCGCGCAAAGACAGCTATAGCGGACGGCGATTTGGCACAGATGATCAAGAGCTACAAAGAGCTGCGGGGGTTCGAGTGATCACGATGCGATCAGAAGAGGAACTGACGGCGCTCGTGGTTGCAGCTACGGAGCAAGGAGCGTTATTCCGGCTGCCGTTGCAGCCGATCGAGGTGTTCATGCTGCACGGTGCGATACGGCACACGCTGCGACATCCAAGCATACGCAAATATGACACGACGGTCGTACCAAGGCTGGAACGCATGATCAAGCGTTTGAACAAGGCGCTTGTGATCATGGGCTTCACGGACGAGGAAATCGAGTATCTGAACAACACGTGGGAAGAGGTGACGGACTGAATGAGGTATTTCAAATGCCTCGAGTGTGGCTATCAATATCGCACGTGGCACATGCCCGCCGACGGGCAACTTTCATGCCCGTTTTGCGGCTCAAAGAAGAATGCACGCTCGACATACGCGGCGTGGCGCGATCAGCACAGTTTTCGATGAGCAAGTGTGATATCTTTGAGCGGCCGTGGATCTTTGTCATTGACTCGGACCGGCCGATGACACTTCACGAGTCGCGGGTGAGCATTCTACTCGAAGACGACGAGCGCTACATCCGCTACGGCGAGTTGTGGGGTGTGGTTCATGCTGCAGAGGATTCTTACTGTGAGAACAAGATGCTGAGAGAGTATCTCCGACACAAGCTGCTCGAGCTCGGTTGGAACCTCGGCGAAATAGACACGGGAGATGTGAGAACTCACACCGGCTCGGAATAGTGCGGCAGATCGCAAGTGTAGTGCTGTGACGCTTATTCCTCGGCCTTTTCTTTGCCAAGGACGCGTTCGGCGATGTAAGCCACACGTGCCTCGACCCAATTTTCGTCGCGGCCGAGCTCGATCAATTTCGTACCGAGCTCCTCGGGCGTCATTCTGAGATTGAGCGTGCGCTGCTCGTAGGCACGTACCCATTCTGTCGTTGTATCATTCTTGACATCCTGATCCACACCTTCGACGAGTAGTGCCGCGTCCTCGACCGTGTACCCGATGTCATCAATCTGCTTGATCGCCCAGCCCTTTTGTTTTCTGCCGTCCTTGTACGCTGCGATCGTTTCTGCTTTTGTGAGTGTTTTCTCATCGCCCTCGACAGTGAGCTTCCCTTCCTTGACCGTCGCGAGATATTTTGTTCGCGATACAACGTACCCTTCTCTGAGCTTGAGCTCCGTGAGCGCGGTTTTCAGCTCGTCCTCGGTCATCCTGCCGTAATTGAACTTCTTCTCGTACGCTTTCTGCAGCTCTTTCGCGTCCTTCCGCGCTTGCTGCATGTCGATTGCATCTAATATGTCTTTCGCGTCCGCAGCGGTGATTTTGTATTGCGCGAGATCCGCCTCGAAATCCTTGCGCGATAGCCAGCCGTCGATCATGAGCGATTTTCTGATCGACCGCTCGTCGCCGACCGTGCTGCGTAGATTCATGTGCTTGTACGCATCGAGCAGAAAGTCGATCTGCGTCGTGTGCGGCGGCTTCAATTTGTATTTCTTCTCGTACGGTGTCAGCAGCGTGTCCGTAATCTGAAACGCACCGTAGCCCGCATCGCTCAGCCAGAACCGGAAGTCGTCCGCGTCCCAATATCCTTCTTTCGCGATCGCGTTCAGCATGAAATACGAGCTCGGTTTCGTGCCCATTCGCGTATAGCGATAGTCCCAGCCGTCTTCGATACCGTGCTTTTCACGCAGATCCCGCATTTCGTCCTCGTCGATGTGACCGCGGCCGTACCACTCGAGCGCGTCCGGCCAGGGCGGAATGAACGGTTTCGTGAGCTGATTGATCGAATATTTTGTTGGTTGCGCGATTAGGTTGAGCCGCAGCGGGTCGATGTACGCTTGCATGAGCGATTTGAAGCCGACCGTGTCGTACAGAAAATGCGAGATGTGGCCGAATCCCATTTCCTTGGTCGGATGTATCAGCTCGGCAAGTGTCGAGCCGACCGTGAAGGTCAGACCGAGCCCGAGCAGGGGCGTCATCGTCCCTTTGATCTCGTTTCGCATATCGCCTGATATCTTTTCCTTGCCTGGATCCATCGCGTCCAAGATCCCGTCGACGAGCACGCCCACGGCGTTTTCGTATACTTCCGTGATTGCGGGCGACCCGGGCACGAGCGCTGATTCGAGTGTCGTCCCGATTTGCGATTCGATCGTTTCGCGCAGATCTGCGAACCCGCCAAACAGTGCGGCCGCGATCGGCTTGAACATCCCGAGCGCTTCGTCCTCTGCAGTCAGCACACCTTGAGCGGTCAGCGCCGCGATCCGTTCGTCCTTCGCCGCGATAATCCGTGCATCTTCTTTGTACATCTCAGGCAAGGCGTCATACGCCCTCGAAACGTGCGTGACGGACTCATAGCGTGCGAAATTAGCGATAATATTCTCTGTGCCCGCTTCGATCCGAGCCTGTTTTCTGTCTGCAAAATAATCCAGAATCCCTTTCAGTAGTGATACCATTTTCTTTTCCTCATTACAGCTCGATCTTCTCGAGCAGCTTCTCGAATAGATCCCACAGCCGATCTGCGTACTCGTCGATCTTTTCGTCCACGAGCTCGAGCAGCTTCCCGATCAGCCACGCGAACGAATCTTTCACGGAGCTCCAGGACGCGTCGAGAAAATCGAACCATTTTGTCGTCAAGAACCCGAGCTCGGCCGTCACGAAGTCCAGGATCGTTGTCTTCGCTTTGATGATCTGAGCGTCAAACCACGCGCCGAGCTTGTTCTGCTCGAACCAAGCCCACAGCGTCGGTTTCGTCTCGCTCAGTATCGACCACGTCCAGGTCGCCTGTCCTGAGACGTAGTTCCAGATCGAGCTTTTCGTCTCGCTCAGTATCGACCACGTCCAGGTCGCCTGTCCGGAGACGTAGTTCCAGATCGAGATTTTCGTCTCGCTCAGAATGTCCCATTCGTCCTCGATGTACGACCGCAAATCTCGAAACCGATCGAGTGCGCTCTCGCTCAGAATGTCCCATTCGTCCTCGATGTACGACCGCAAATCTCGAAACCGGTCGAGTGCGGTCTTCGTCAAGATCGACCATTCCGCTTCGATGTAGTCCTCGAGATCCTGCCACACATCGTACGCAGAGCTGAGCACGTCGTCCGCCCAGTCGCTCGCCTGGTCGAAATACCATTCGAGATACCAGAATTTATTCTCGATGTAGTAGAACGGCGCGCTGAGGTACGGGCCGAGGATGGCGACGTCTGCGAGATCTTGTGCGATCGCTTTGAATTTGTACTGCAGATTGCCACAGTAGTTCGCTATGCTGCTGAAGATCCACATCTGCGTCTCCCCCTATTTCGTTTCGCCCATCACGGTCTCTACCGTTTTCATATCCGCAAACACCGCGTCCCAGATCCTCTCTTCCGTTGCGCCTTTCTTCGAGATCGTCACGGTCCCTTCAAACCCTTTCGCGGTTCGATACATGATCTCAAGGTCGACTTCGACCTTCCCGGGCGCAATGTGCAAGGGATGCTCCACGATGTTCACGATTGTTGCTTTTCCCATTTTTCAAACCTCCTCCTCATGAAATTTCCTCAGCTGTAAGAATGATGTCATCGATATACGACGTACACGCATCGTCCGACTGAGTCTCCTCCCAAATTCGCACGACTGATTGGTACGGGTTCGTACCGCCCATTTTAGGCTCCCCTCCGGAACTGCTGATATCAATGTGATTTTTGTCGAGATAGAACGAGTGATAGTATTTCGTGTCGAGATTGATGATGATTTTGAAATGGTGAAACAGATACGCCTGCTGTGCGAGCGAGTACCCGGTCAGCCAGTCGGACCCGAGCGGGTTGTACTGGCCAAGAGTGCTTGTAGGCATATTAAATCTGAACCCAAACAGATATTCCCACGTAGTCCCATTCGAGATTTCCCAGAGCACGTTCAGTTCGCCGAGCGCGTTCGTCGGCCGCCACGCGAGCTCGAGTCCGACCGATTGCGTCACGAACGGCAGCGCGAAATAGCGCTCGATGCCCGCGTAATCACCCTCATTCGCGTATGTGACGAGTTTCACGCTTTGATCGCCAAGCAAGGACTCTTCGCTCGAAAGAACCGCGTAACTGTTCGCATCTGAGCAGTATTGAGACCAGTTCAGCTGATTCGTGTCGAAAGAATCCATGAAAAATATTTTCCCCGTGCGCATGTACCGTGACGGGCATCCAAGCCTGGCCGCGAGCTCGGCCGCGCCCAAGTACGACGGATTCCCAAACACGTCCTCGGGATCCGTGAGCACGGCCTGTAGTCTGCCTTCCGTATCCACTGCGAGCGTTTTCAGCTCGCCCGCGTAATCGCCCTGCAAAATGCCGAGGATGTTCCCTGCTGCGTCCGTAGCGAGCACCACGCCTTCGCTTCCGTACATCGCCGCTTTCATGCGATGCGCAGCGTCGACTGCGATCGTCTGCAGATCGCCCTCCGGATCCTCACCGGTGAAAATTCCGATCATGCGGCCGCTCGCGTCCGTCAACACGACAACGGGGTTGCCATCCACGTCATGACCCACGATCGTGGAATATCGCGAATAATCGGGCAGATCGTTCGTCATATTCTATCACTCTTCCTCCGTTTCGCCCACGAGCGTCCCGAACCCGCCCGTCGTCTCTGCGGTTTCGAGCAATGGCGCCACGACCCAGCGCGGCAACACGGCGAAATCAACAACGACCTCGTGACTGAAAAGTGTCGAGTCGTTCCAGGTTCGCGCGGTGATCGTTTCGAGTGCGGGGATGAGCTCGTAAAACTCGGTCCATTCGATGTTGAGCCCGTCGCCGTGAAAGTCATCGTCATTGTTGCCCGGCCAGATCTGCCGTCCCTGGTGCCAGAGTGAAATATGCACCGTGCCTCGATTGCCCTCGTGATTCCTGATTCTGACTTGATGTATGACGCCCGCGTTCAGCTTGAGCTTCGTTTCTGTTGCGTCCGCTTTCGCCGTTTCGGCGTCCGTTTCAATTGCAAACGAATAGTACATTTCTTCCTATTTTTCCTGTATATACTGTTTTTACAGTACCAACTTACAATCCGCTTTTCGAGATCGCGAGCCCGATACGCTCTTTCGAGCCATCGTAGCCCGTGTAGTAGAGCCAGACGCGGCCGTTTCGCTCCAGCGCGCTCGGCCCGTAGAGCCACACGTCGTCGAAGTCGCCGTTCGCGCCGAGCGGGATCACCACACCCTTCTTCGTGAAGTGTATCCCGTCCTTCGACGTCGCGAGCCCGATACGCTCATTCGAGCCATCGTAGCCCGTGTAGTAGAGCCAGACGCGGCCGTTTCGCTCCAGCGCGTCCGGGAACAGTCCGCCCACGTCGTCGAAGTCGCCGTTCGCGCCGAGCTGGATCACCACACCCTTCTTCGTGAAGTGTATCCCGTCCTTCGACGTCGCGAGCCAGATACGATCTTTCGAGCCATCGTAGCACGTGTAGTAGAGCCAGACGCGGCCGTTTCGCTCCAGCGCGCTCGGGAACAGTCCGTACTCGTAGTCGAACTCGCCGTTCGCGCCGAGCGGCACGACAACACCCTTCTTCGTGAAGTGTATCCCGTCCTTCGACGTCGCCAGCCCGGTACGCCACTTCGCACCGTCGTGACCGCCGCAATACAGCCAGACACGGCCGTTTCGCTCCAGCGCGTCCGGGATCACTCCGCCCACATCGTCGAACTCGCCGTTCGCGCCGAGCTGGATCACCACGCCCTTCTTCGTGAAGTGTATCCCGTCCTTGCTCGTCGCGAGCCCGATCCGCCACGTCGCACCGTCATAGCCTGCATAGTACAGCCAGACACGGCCGTTTCTTTCGAGCGCGGCCGGGAGCTGTCCGTGCAGGTCGTCGAACTCGCCGTTCGCGCCGAGCTGGATCACCACACCCTTCTTCACGAACGTCATTCGGTATTCGAGCTCACGTCAGTATCGCCTTCACGGTGAGTGTGAATGAAGGGTCCGTGCCAGAGAGAACGAAAGAAACGCGCATGAATTTGCCGATGTTGCCGTCGAGCATGAGCTCGTACTGTCCCGTCGTTTGTATTTTGCCCTCGACCGTGGGCGCCGTCGTCCGCGTCAGAACGCCTTGCGTTTCGTGATCAACGACGGTCCCGCGATGATAAAAAATGACGAAATCGTCTGAGATTTCGATTGTGGGGACCAGCGTCGGCGTCGTCCCGGACTTCGCGGTGACGTTCACGAGGATCGCCGCGTGCTGTGAGCGATAGACCGCGACCGCGGTCTCTGATTCGTCCGCCGTGACCGTGCCTGAAAAGAGCGTCTTGAGCTGCTCGATTGTCATTTTCGCGTGCCGCTACTCGACAATATACGTCCCGATCAAATGCACAACCGCGCCGCTGGCCGCCGCTTTGAACCACAGATCGGCGAGATCGACGAACTCAAGCGGAAGCGAGTAATTCCGCACGTGATAGTCTGTCGCGTAGAGCAGATAGTTTTGTGAGCCTTGACGGCCGACGTTGCAATTCTGCGTCTTCGTATAGATCGAGAGCCACCGCATCGGTTGAGAATGCGGGTACGGCTGATGCTCGAGCGTATCGCTGAACGTGAGCACGTCCTCGAAGACGTCGCCAAGTTTTTTTCGTACCATGGTCAGATCACTCCCGTGCAGCTGATGCCGACGCCTGCGATCCCTCCGATCAGCGCGGATGCAATCGAGAGCGCCTTGCCGTTGATCCCTTTTGCGAGTGCAACACACTCGATGACCGTGATTGCCGCGATGGCCGCTACCTGTACGATGATTCCCATTCTTGTGTCACCGTGCAGCCTAGTACGCCCTGTTCTGCTCGAGAATTATCGCCCCCGTATAGCCCGTTGTCGCGTCCGATTTCGCCGTCGTCTTCAGTTTGAGCTTCTTGTCCGTCGCCGGTACGAACCAGTCCGCAGGATCCTGCATGTCGTGCAAGAACGCAGGCACAATGTGATGCGGTACCGTGCCCCAGGCCCAACCCTGCTCGGATCCGGATCCGGCACTGGACGATTCCAGCACGGTCTGATCGCCTTCGTTCGTGGTCACCATGACGTAGCCGGAATACTGCGCGATCATGTTCACCATCTTTTGGTAGCTTGGCATGGTGTAGAACGTCTTTCCGCCGCCGACCGTGTCCGATTCGATTCGCTCGGAGCATTTGCCCCATTTGCCCTCGACGAGCTGGATCCAGTCGTACATCTCCATCTCGGGAATGAGTATTTTCGATCTCTCGCCTTCGTACAGCTCGAACGAATCAATCATCGTTCTGATCTCTTTTGTGCTCGCAAGCCCTTGCAAGTACATTTGCCGATACGGATAGTCCGTCGGCAAGGTGTGGTACTCCACTGCACTCGCCACGCCGTCCCATGATTTGATTTCCTTTCTCTGAATGAAGCCGCCCGGCGATACTTTTTTGTCGTCAAACAGGTACGCAAACCAGCCAAACGTGAGCGACTGCAGATCTGCGTCGAGGCCGCTCAGCGCGTGCGTGATTTTCAGCTGCGGATTCGTGAACTCGTTCGGGTCGAATGCGAGCAGAGGATCTCCAAGGATCCGACCCCAGTCGACCGAAAGCGTGTAATGACCCGTTGTCGCGGTCTGGCAGCTGTTTTTATTGTGCGAGCGGTTACCGCGGTTGTAAAAGTTCATCGCGCCAAGCTGCTTGCCCGAAACTGACAGGAGCACGTCCGAGCCGTCGATAACCTCAATCTTCGACAGTAGCGCGTGCGGATGCCCGTCCTGACCCGTATGCGGCGATGCTTTGTTCTTGTAGCGTATTTGGAAATCGTAGCGAGAGCACACTTCATTGTGATTGATATCCATTACGCTCGTCTTGTCCGTCGACCAGTCCGTATCCTCCTCGATTACGGCGAACCTATAGTTTGACATTTCCATCACCTCGTACGATCACGTCGCGCCGCCCGCGCCGATCAGTGCTAGCCGCTTCTTGAACAGTGCCGTTCCGATCGCTTCCGATCGCTTGTAGTTCGCAGGATCGCCGCGCGGTTTCCGTTCAGGCATCTCCGTGCCCGCGATCACAGCAACGAACGGCTCGAAACCCTCCTTGAAGTCCGCTTCCGATGCGATCACACCCGGTCCGAACCGGTCCACACCGACTTCTGCAGCTTTTCGCTTCCACTTCGCCGTGCCCGCTTTCTTCGCACCACCCGTGAATCGCCTCATAATGTCCGCAGCGCCGACCGCTGCTTTGTACGCAGCCGCAGCCGCGACGGTATTCGCTTCCCAGTCTTCGAGCGGATTCTTCACCCCCGCCTCGTAATAGGCTGACCGCCCTGGTGTCACTTCTACGAATTTCGCGGTGATATCATCGATACCACCGATTTTTGCTTTTCCCATTTCAAATCACTCATCCAGACAACTCAAATCTGTCATCCGTACGGGATACAAGGGAAAGCTATTTGTTATAGTGAGATGGAATTCTATATAGGAATCCGATGATGGAATCACGAGAGCTCGTTGCAGCGAGGTTGTGCTGATGCCCGGGTTCACGAAATTACGGGCGAACTGGGAGCAACGATACGTCACCGATTACGTTCTCGCGAAGTACCCGAAGGACATACAGCAGTACCGCGTCCCGCTCGGGTCCGTGCCGGAATTGTGGATCAAGGAGATGGGACTCGGGAAAGCGCTCAAAACCTACCGGCCGTACCGGCCCGAGGCGGACGCGTGCGTGATCACGGCCGACAAGATTGTGCTCATCGAAGGTAAAATCTTCAAGGTGATGGACGGGCTCGCAAAGCTGCCAATATACCGATCCCTCGTCGCAGAGACGCCCGAGCTCGACATGTACAAGAGCCTGCCGGTCGAGGCTGTTCTGGTCACGCCAAAGGAGCCGGGATGGTCGCGACGGGTTGCGATCGAGAACGATATCACGGTCGATATATTCGTGCCGGCGTGGATCGAGGAGTATTACGACGAGCAGGAGAAGTACTGGACTGCGGAGGAACGGGTGAAACGGCTGCAGCGGAAAGAAAAACTGAAAAGGATGGGATAGAAAGAGATGGTGGTCAAGATGAAGAAGGGGGAGATGGAAATCAAGTATGTGGATCCGAACGCGCTGAAGATCCCGGCCGTGCGGATCACGTCGATGTTTGATGACGAGATCAGGCAGATGTTCTCAGACGATATCGCGAAAACCGGGATCGAGCAGCCACTGATCGTCGCGCGTGAAGGAACGGACTTGTGGGTGATCGACGGGCTGAATCGGCGCGAGGAGGCATTGCTCAAGGGCATGAAGGAAATTCCTTGCGTCATTCGCGACATGTCGCTCAAGGATATTCAGCTGCGAAATCTCGTTTCAAACCGGCTGCGCGGGCGAACGAAAGCGAGCGAGGAGGTGATGGTGATCAAGGATCTGAACGAAAACCACGGCTGTGGGATCGAGGAAATTGTAGACCGCACCGGCATGCGGCGAGAACGGGTCGAGCAGCTCTTGCAAATCGGCGGTGTGGATCTTGAGGTCTGGGAAGCGCTCGATCAGGAACGTATCAAAGTCTGCCAGGCCTTTCAAATCTCGCGGCTGGTGGACCGCAGCGCGCAGCTCAAAATGCTCCGGGTCATCGAGCAGTATCATCTCACCTGCGACACGCTGAAAGAAGCGGTGGACGAGGCGCTCAAGATCGTTGCGGAGCGCAAAACAGAAGAGACAGGCAATACGGTTGTGCAGCCACCCGAAATACCGACCGCAACGTGCACCGTGTGCAAACAGAAATACCCGGTACGGGAGTTGAGCGCACCGGTATTGTGCCGAAACTGCTTTGCTACGCTCATCGCGGCGTACAATCAAGCGCTATCGGAGCTCAATGCAGAGCGTGAGAAGACGAGGGCGCTCGCAGAAGGAGTTGTCAAGGACGAGGAAAAAACGGGGTTGGGGCTATGAAATTTGGAGGGCGGGCTAGCAGGCAAGCAATATTTCATGCCAGAACGCTCAGAAATAATATTTTCTCACTAAGTTCCATCCTGGGAGAGACCAGTGCAGCAACTCAAAACTCTGTCCGCAGCCCGATTGCAAATATTCTCCCTCAGAGAGGTTTTTTGAGCCATCTGAACGTGCATTTTATCGGGATTTTATGCGCATTTTGTGCAGTCTTCATGGGGGGGAGGGGGATTTGTGAGAAATGGCAGTAGAAGAGAATTACGTGAAATTGATGGTTGGTATCCCGGTCGTGCTAAAGTTTGACAATTTCGCGTGGCAGTCGCGACAGATCGTGGACCCGGATCTGGGCTTTGCGAAGTCGGTCCGCGCGCTGGTATTCCACGTGTCTGAGCTCGACGGAGCTCTGGCCGACACGGTGTTCAGCGTGATCAGCACGACAACGCAGAAGGAGTTCGAGCCGTATCTGCTTGGTGACAAGTACAAGCGATATCGGTTCACGATGATCAAGGAGCGCGCCGGATTCGCGCCACCCAGGATCATGGTGGCCACACCGATCTGACTGCCGTGATATTTCATACTGAAACTTGTAGCACAACGGGTCCGGGGGCTTGAGGTTGACTATGCCTCCTTCCTCAAGCCCCTGAATTTTTTAGGCTATGACCCCCCCCCGCCTCATTTCTAGTGGAACATGATTTTATGAGTCAG
>Ga0208325_1000296_pt1 | contig 13280 bp, 14 predicted proteins | sample PL_2010_330m_FD_185486 | JGI IMG/M metagenome (GOLD analysis project Ga0208325, IMG submission 185486) | Freshwater microbial communities from Powell Lake, British Columbia, Canada to study Microbial Dark Matter (Phase II) - PL_2010_330m... | ecosystem: Environmental > Aquatic > Freshwater >...
CAACAAAACTCTCAACCAAAGAGGAAATATGTCCCTCCTCCAGATCATCCCTGGAGAAGATACAGCCTCCAATCTCAACGCACCAGCCAAGCATTACCTGTATGAAGTCACTAGAGGACATTTCTAATGAGTTAAAGTAGGGGACATTTCTAAAGAGTCTTGACAACATTGCCCTATTGACTTGCTAAACTAGACATAATTATATATTACCTCGTATAGTATACGTAATCATTTACAAGGTGACTCGTGGTTGAAGGACATAGCAGAATAAGGATAGTCGTAGCTGACCAGCAGCCCTTGTTCCGCCAGGGGATACGCTCCTCCCTGTCTCAAACAACCGACATTGAAATCTGCGGCGAGGTTGGCTCCAGCAATGAGCTTACGTCAACTATAAACACCTTATACCCAGATGTTATCCTACTCGACATCAATTTACCGCCTAGCAATGGCCTGGACTTAGCCAGAGCTGTGAAACAGCAACTGCCTAGCGCAGCAGTGATAATCCTCACCCCCCAACCCAACGATGATGAGCTCTTTGCAGCAATAAAAGCTCGGGCAGCCGGCTATCTAAAGCGTGATATTGCCTCAAACGAGCTGGTCACAGAGATCCGCAGAGCTGCCCAAGGTGAGCACCCCATAAATGACACTCTTCTTGCTCAGCCTAAGGCGGCTGAGCGGGTGCTACAGCAGTTCCAGGACCTTTCCTGGGGACAGGGAGTCGAACCTTTCGTCTCACCTCTGACCCCCAGGGAAACCGAAATCCTCACCTACATGGCCCAGGGTTACTTCAATAAGCAAATTGCGGTTAAACTCGATATCAGCGAACAGACCATCAAAAACCACATAACCTCCATACTGCGCAAACTGGATGCCAATGCCCGCACCCAGGCAGTAGTGACAGCCATAAAACGAGGCTTAATCTCTTTGGGCTAGTAAGCTAAATGATCGCCCCGGCTGCAAGACCGGCTGCATACCTGGCGGGTGGGGGGTTGACGGGTGGGGTTATCGCTTACCTTCTTACCTTCTCTCCTCTATGCTTCCTTCCTTCCTATATGCTGTTGTTCTCTATCCTGTCTCTATTGTTTAGTCTTGTCCCTTTAATCAAAGGACTTAGCCTATTACTACGACGATAAGGAGGTGAAGATATGAATTGCGATCCATGTATGGCAATGGCAATTGGGGTGTTAGGTAGCATTCTTGTATTTGCACCAACTCTTGCACAAATTACAGTACGTGCGTTCCGAGATAAGAAACTTACTATTGGAAACATGTGTCAATTAATTGGTATGATCCTTATCGGTATAGCATTTTTCCTTCAATTTGGATTTGGGTCATGGGAGGGTTGGCTTTGTGCTTCCTTGGTAACCTTAGTATTTCTTGTTTTGGTAGTAATAGTTTTGCGTAAATATCAGAAGAAAGACTGCTAGCTTTCAGTCTCTGTCTACTTCTGTCTACTCCTGTTCAATACTGTTCAATACTGTCCACTCATGTCTATCTCTGTGTATGGTTGTTTTGACTCCCCCATGAAGGGAAAGGGTTGGTTATCGGATTATAGAGGAGTAAATATAATTGGGGGTTGTGTGTCGGACGGCTTGAAATCGGGGTCGGGGTCGAACCACAGGCAGTGGAGGCAAAGCGTCCCTACCCTGCGCCACGACTTACCTTTGCGATAGTAAAGCGTCTTGACGTCTCCCATGGGCTGCATCAGCTTAACGCCTCGGGGCGACGTAACCTCTCGCAGCGGGGCTTTCGGGCAGTAGCGGTGCTTAGATACTCTAGCCATAATTATCTACAATAGCGGGCGGGTGGTCGCTCAGGCGAATGGCTTATTTTTCTGGGGAAACAAATCGTCATTACGGCGCTCCCAATATGAGCTTATGCTGGTAGCGTGCTCTGCGTGGCTCGTAGTCGAAGCTAACGGTGATCACTCTGTACTTCTGCTGGCTCTGCGCGGTGGGCTTATCGGTCACCTGCACCACGTCCCAAAGCTCCTGTCCACAGTTGGGGGGTATGACGATATAGCCTCTGGCACCGGTCAGCCTGGCCTTAGCCACTGCAGCAGCAGCAACGTCGCTAGCCTTAGCAGTGGTGGGGATGCTCAGGTCCTGGTTGAAGTCAAGCCTTTCACCAACCAGGTCAATCTCTGTCTGGTTTAGGCTTGTGCCGTAGACGGGATTGCCTTCACTGTCCTTGCCGATGATATAGATGCGGTTGACTCCCGGGGATTGAGTGATGTACTGGCCGTCAAGGATGATGTGGATTATTTCTCTGAGGACTTTGAGCTTGCCAAAGGCTTCGGCTGATGGTATGCCCTGAGGCTTTATGAAAAGATTAAAGGTTAGTGTGGGGCTGCCAAAGGCTTCTGCCGATGCTATTCCAGTTGGGATGATTACCTGGTCGTAGAATATCAATGGCGTGCCAAACGCCTCTAATGAGGCTATGCCTGATGGCTGGATGATAACAGCTCCGGGGATAACCAGGGGTGTACCAAAGGCTTCGGCTGTGGGTATTGACTGAGCAAACAGTTTGAGGTTGAGCTGCGGGCTGCCTAACGCCTCGGCTGATTGGATGGCTGACGGCTGGAGGATAACAGCTCCAGGCAGTACCGTGGGGTTGCCAAAGGCTTCTAAAGAAGCTATGCCTGTTGGGTAGATGTAATTCCCCACCAGGATAACTGTGGGGCTGCCAAAGGCTTCTAGTGAGGCAATCGCCGATGGGAATAGTTTCAAGTTTAGCCTGGCAGTGCCAAAGGCTTCTAGTGAAGCGATAGCTGAGGGTAAAACTGTTTGTAGTGTTGGTAAAGGATTTTCAGCGATGTGGTCCCAGTATTGATGAACAACGGGGTCATCACCGGTATGGCAAATAACAACGGTATCTAAATAATTTGTCCAAGCGGTCTGAGTGGTGTCCCAGTCTGTCCAGGTTCCACCATCAACTCTGTATCTTGCTTTATGGTCAACGCTTCGCCACTCAATCTCAACACAATACCAGGTATCAGCAGCCCAGGCTTTAAGGTGGTGCCAGGCACTTCCATCATAATAATCAATGTAACCACCCGCTCGGAAAGTAACCTGTATTCTAGTAGAACCACCTTCGCGTAGATAAAAACCACACCCCTGCTTATCAGCAGTGCCCATTCGAGCGTAGTAAGTTATTCTTCCATCATTAAGCTGGCTTCCTGTTTTTCCATCATTGCAATCTAAAGTTCCCTGTCCATCTGCTGCTTTTGCCCCCTCTTTTACAGTAGTCCCTTGAATGTATATTTGGCCAGAGGTTCCATCCCTATGGGTCCAACCTCCCTGTCCCTCTAAATTTCCGTCATTATAGGAGTTAAAGTCCTCTTCTAAAATTGTAGCCATTACGCATACTCCAGACTCTAGACTGCCGACTATCAGCTATCGTTATAGTTTGAAGATTTTTGATGCAGCACTATCCCATTGTATTGTGATGTCTCCACCGTTAGGGGTGACTGGTAAGCCGGTAGCATCGTCGATATAGGCTATCAGCCTCGATGTGCTTTCAGTACCGGTGTGCTTGTAGATAACAAGGGCTTCAGACTGGTCACCGGTAACTGCTGAGAAGGTCACATCGTCAGCATCGGCAACGCCTGCAACAACCGTCTTGCCGGTTAAAGCGTCGCTGGTGGCAACCCTGGCTCCCGAGGGTATATCATCGAGGTTGTCGTGTGCGGCCAGGTCAACGGTGTAGTCGGCGACGTCTACCAGGATACAGCGGATATCGTCGGTATCCCAATCAATGCTGCCGTCAAGAAACCCCTCTCTCCCCTTGTCGTAAAGTTCGTTTGCCATGATTTTTCCTCCTTTCCCGAATTAGTCGATAGTCATTAGTCGATAGTCGATAGTCAATAGTCGATAGTCCCCAGCCTCCCCTTGACTGCTGACTGCTGACTTTTCATGGGAATCTGTATTTGTAAGATGCTGTATCGCCAGCCTGGGGGTATATTATGTAACCTGCCAGGCCAAAGAAAAAGATTACATCGGTAACCAGGTTTAATAGCCTGGTAAGGACACTGGCACCGCTCTCCCCGGCGTGGATGTTGAGCTGGGGGTAAAGGCTGGTAACGAGGTCGCTACGGGTCTTATAGTCGATAGTCCCCCCCACCGCCTGCATAACCTTCTCAATTAGCTGGTAGACGGTGAAGTCGTCCGTTTCGCTGTTGAACTCCACGGGCTTATTGAATGAGTACCTTTCCAATAATCCCCAGGCATCGATGCAATTCAAGGTCAAGCTGGCCTTGTTGGGGGCTCGGGTGTACTCCATCGACTCGATAAAGTAACGCCCGCACTCGCTTAGCTCATCAGAGCTGGTGCGATAGCCGATAAACAGATTGACACGGCTGCCTCGTTTGATTTCAGCGATGTCTCCGCTGCCCGGGCTGTCATACGTGCCTTTCGAGTTGTTGAGCTCGACTTCGAGGCTCGACTGCTGCTCGGGTCTTATCGTCTCGGTGATGTGAAAGATATCCTTAACGGGCATGGTGATTTTGTCCCCAGCGCCGCTTCCCGCGGTGGGGGGTGTCCAGGAGCTGGGCAATGCTGTTCTCCAGACTTCATTAGCCTGTGTCGCCCACAAGTACGTGCCGTCCTGGGCTAAAGCCATGCCATAACCGGCACCGGTGGGAATCGTCGATGCCTTTGACCAGTTAGCGTCGATGAAGTCCCCACTGAGCTTGAATAGCCAGGGGGTGTTTGAGCGGGCTGCCGATAGCAGAGTGCCGTAGTCTGATGGCTTACATAATGAGACGCCTGCCAGGCCTGAGTCGTCCCCGGCCAGGGTTTCCATTACTGCCTGGTGCTTCTCCCAGTATGTGGGGGTATGCCTCGCCGCAGCGCCTCCCCAGTACTGAGTCTGGAACTTGCGTAGCAACATTTCTGCCTGGACATCTATCCTGGCTCTCCCTAAGCCAATCTTTTCATCCGTGCCCCAGGTGCCGGCGGCAACCTTATCCCCGTCTCCGTAAATCATCTTTACTATCGAGAGATAATTGCCGTCCAGCACCAGGGCGATAATATTCCAGTCTCCATCGTGATATGCAGCTAAGCCTTCTATCTCCCAGTCTCCGGAGCGCTGGCCTAAGCCGGTACTCCAGCTACCGCCAGTCCGCTTCTGAAGATAGAGGCTCTTGGGGTCGTTTACATCTGAGGCGTGGACGATGATACAGTCTCCATTGGACTTATAAGCTACGGCACAGCCTCGCTCACAGGGGCGGGCATTAGCCATCTCGATGGCGCCACCCCAGGTAGCACCGCTGTTGCTCGACTCGAACCGGTACAAGTACGCTGCGCTGCAGCAACCGATGATGAGCTGCGTGCCCTGAGCTGCAATGGCGATATGAGAGTCGGCCGGCACTCCGCCTCGGGTAACCCAGCTTGAATAAGTAGAGCCAGGGCCCGGGCTGGTAACTCGCTGGCTTTTGAGCGTGGTGCTATCGAGTTTGATGCGGTTTAACGAGCCGTCACTGGGGATGGCCACGCCGTGGAAGTTGGGGGTAGAGCTGTCGCCGCCCATCTTCTGCCAGCCGAACAAGCTCCACTGAATAGAGGTCGCCTTAGCAGGGTGGCCGTACGCCTGTACCTCAACCTTGACAACGGGCTTACGGCTCGGCTTCTTCTGCTCAGCTTTCAGTGTGTCGCTTAGTGTTCTCATTTTTGTCTCAGATTTGTCTCAGATTTGTCTCAGAGCGGTCACCCGTGGGCGGGTGACACGTAGGAATGGAGAGGAGTCTACATGTGGTGGCTAACTTCCACGGATCATAAAATGTTGACCACAATATATTGTGCCTCCCTGCAGCTCCTCTCTCCACAACATACAGTGTTAGGCATTGTGTTTTAGCAGTTCCCCAGCGAGATTCCCGAGGCCGAATAGTGATTGGTCGCTGGGCGCTAGCTTGCTCTGCCATGGGATATCAGTCTCGGCTAATGCCTCGAGCTCGCCGTGCTTCTTGATAGTCCGCTTCACTGTCCGTAACATATTCCAGAAGTGGATGCCTTTCTGCCTGGCCATGTTGTCGACTGAGTAATAGGGGCAGTCCTTGTTATCGTCTGCCAGGTGCTTATCGGCTTCGTCAAGCCTGAAGCCGTACATGTGCTCAAAGGCTTTCATCGACTTATCGAGCAGGAAGTCCCAGTAAGATAACGCCTGGTCTATATGCCGGCATTTGGTAGCCTTGCCTTTGTCCTGGGCTGCAAAGAAAACAGTTATCGGGTTGACTTCCAGGTAAGTATTAGCAGCTCGGGCTTCCAGCTTCTTGTCAAAGGCTTCCATGTCAAACGGCTCGAAGTAAGCCTCCTCGACTAGCGGGTAGATATCTTCCTGGAGCTCGAGGACTGCATTGCCTGCGGATACCTGCCTGGTCTTCTCTGCCTCAATCTTAACCTGCTCCTTCTTTTCGTCATGCGCCCACTGAGCAACGATATAGATGCCGCCCATCAAAAGCGGGGCGAAGCTCTGAACCGCTTCCATGATGGTATCCCCCTGCTCGGGTGCGAACTGAGCAACCACTGTGCCGGCGATGGCGATTAACGCCGCTGTCCATTTCTTTTTGCCTTCTATAGTCATTATCTTCTCCTCTGGCAGGGCTAAAGCCCTGCGCTACATGTTGATTTTCACTTCCTGGTTGGGAAAGCTGTTTTTGTCTCGGGCTTGGGCTTCAGTACGGGGTAGTGCTGCATGAGAGCGTCTACTGCCTGGGTCATCGCATCGACCTCGTCGGTTTCGCCTTCCGCGGTGATGTTGGCGTAGCCGAAGCCATCGGGTCCCGGGCTGAATGAGATGGTAACTTTTGCCATGATTTTTTCCTCCTACCTTACATAATCATCTTCTTTATATCTGATGCTCCAAAAAGCCTCTATTTGCGGGCCTCTGAGATGACCGAGAAAGGGCTTGCAAATCCTTTTGAATACAATCCCACCTAGATCAACACCGCCAGCGTATCAGGGACGGGCTTGTCGGCTTTTTGATAGTGCCTGGCAAGATGTCGAGCTGCCGAAATGATGTCCCCCTCGGATGCCTCGACTCGCTGGCCTCGATAACCGCCTTTTGACAGAGCGGCCACGGCTGCCGGCATCCTGTCCCAGTCAACCGTCCTTTCCGTGCCGATCTTCCCCTTAATGGCTCTGAAGATGGCCGTGGTGTGATGCGGCAGCTTCCAGGTGTCGGGGTCGTCCTTATCGCCCACGATGGCGAACGCCTGCCACGGCAAGTCCTCCTTCGTCCTGGGTAGTTCTTCCTTGACTTTGGTGTTTGTCATAATGTACTCCTTGTCATGTATAAAATTGTCCTATCTTCAGCTTGCGGTTTCGGCCGTAGGCTTTGAGCTTTCGTTTGAACTCGCTTAATGCGTCTCTGCCCCAATAAGTATAGTCGCGGTCGACATCACTCCCGCCGGTGTTGGCTCTATCAGAATGGTACTGGCTCTGGGCTAGTGCGGCATAGGCGGAAGCTCCCAGGGCAACCAGGTCTTCAAGATAGGCGGGTATGGTCGAGCTGGCAGCGTCCAGGGTGTGAACCTTGCTCCAGTAGATGTAGCAATCCTCTCCGTCTCCCTGGTAACCGCCGATTAAGGTCAAGATGTCCTGGTAGACGGTGAAGCGCTGAAACTCCCGGGGGTGCCGGTCAATGGGGAACTCAACCTTATCGACTGAAACTCTACCGGTCAAAGATGATATGTCTATCTCGTATGAGCTGTCGGTGGTAGCGATGGTCGCCTTCTCCTCTTTGGGCACATAACGGGATAGGTCGGCAACGGCTCTCTGGATGGCTCTATCGATTTCATCATCCGTCCACCGGTAGTTGCTCGGGTCCTCGTCTTTAAGGTCCCGCCTGACTAAACCTCTCATTTCAGTTAAGGTCATTTTCCACCTTCTCTAGCAGGGCTAAAGCCCTGCGCTACATGTTTTCTGGGGGGGTAGAGTAGTTGTAGCCTCTACCCCCCAAGCTTTAAGGAGGTACGGGGGACATGAAACCCCCGCAAGCTCCCTAGTCCTAATGGTGTTACTCCTTTATGTCTTGGTAGCGTCAACTCGGCTGTTCAGGAAGAACAACACCTCGGTTGTGCTCAAGGCGATGCCGATGATGGTCTGGGCATCACCTGAGGTGGTGTCTGGCATTGTCTGGGTGATTAAGCCGAAGACATCGCCATCTGCCACGTAGACATAGCCTCCTGGTGTCAGCAGCTTGGTGGCTCCCAGGGTGTATTGGACTACTGGGTTTTGGGATATCGGGATTACGTCTCCGATAGCTCCTCCCTGTAGGGCGACAAGCCTGCCCTGGATGATGGTGGCAGCGTCGGCGTTAGCCATCTTCCAGCCTGAGCTGTAGCCCAGAACGTCCCCACGCTTGCAAGCCTCGGCCAGCGTAACCGTAGGGGCTTCCGGGCCGACATTCGAGTTCATGATGTTTCTGCCTGTTCCTGGGTCTTCAAATGCCATTTTCTTTTACTCCTTTAGATTCAGATTCAGATTCAGGTTTTGGCCTGAGTCTTAGTCTTAATCCTGAATCTTAGTCATTCTTGATACCGATTAAAGCGGCTCTCTTGACCAGGCTGAAATCAGCCAAAGAGACATACCACTTTAGTCTTGTCCTGTCGGCGTCCTTGGTTTCCATAGCACCGATAGGCTGCACCTGGAGTCCGCCTGGACCGGTCAAGCCACAGAGTGCGCCTTCCCCGAACTGGAGGGCATAGATGCTGGCGCAAGTGCCGGCGGTGAGGCTGAGCTCGTAGTCGAAGGGGGTGGTGGCTAGTTGGTGGGTATCCTTCATAAAGTCGTTTACGGCAATGACTATGCCATTGTAGAGCTGAACGAACTCACCAAGCGCCCCGGTGCCTACTTCGAGGTTATTACCGGCTGCTCTGGCCAGAGTGTTTATCTTTCTCCGGGTTCTGCGGCTCATCATCAGCAAGTCGGGCTTACCGCCTTTGACGGCATCGATGAGCTCGTCAATCTTGGACAGGGAAAGCGTGGCGCCGTCCTGAGACGTAGCCATCGACACCACCTGAGCGTTAGCTGTTGCTGGGTCGGTCATGGTATCGATGAGCTTGATCAAGCCATCGAACTGGTTGGGGTAGCCGGCATGGTCGCCGTAGATGAACTTGTCCTCGAGCTCGTGCCTCAATGCCTTAGCCGTTAGCTCGATGATAGCTCCCTCGACGTCCTGGATATTGGAGCGGGTCTGCTTGATATAGGCGTCCACGTCGGCGTTCTGCCCCAGGATGCTTAAGGTTGCCGTGGGCTGGTCAAAGGTTACTGCCGGGGAAGTCGCCCAATCATCATTGACGGCATGCCATTCTGCGGACGGTAAAGCCTTCTCCCTGTTATAGGTGAGGGCGTTGCCTACAATCTCGATAAACGGCATGCTCTGGAGCAGCGGGCTATCCTTGATGATAGTCTCGATTACTCCCACCAGCAAGGCGTCATTGCTGAGTTTTGCTGCTTCGGTTAAAGTTGTGGCCATAGTTTATTTTTCCTTTCGGGCTTCTTGTAAGCCCCTGGTTATTTTCTCCCTGCTCGACAGGGTGGACAGGTCGACGGGTGTGGCTGCCGGAGCTCCTGCCGGTATGGTGGTCAAGTTAGCCTGGCTCTCCAGGCCTGCCTTAACCTTCCCCACCACGGCATTAGCCTTCTCGACTGAAGCCTTAATCTCGTCAAGGGTATTCCCCTGGATTAGCTCCTCGGAGAATAGGGGGTTGGCGCTAACTACCAGGGACCGGTACTCGGTCAAAGCTCCGTCGAGCGTAGCCTGGAGCTGCGTTAAGCTCCCGTCTCTGGTTTCGCCCTCGGTCTTAAGGGTGGTTATTTCTTCGTCTTTCGACTGAAGACCGCCCTCAAGCTCCGTGATGCGCTCATTAAGGGGTTGAGTAGCCTGCGCCACGGCTTCCTTAGCCCTGGCCTTCTCCGCCTCGACCTGGGCTTCGAGCTCGACCTTGAGCTGGTCGTACTGCTCCTGGGTGATAGTGTTGTTGGTTGTTTCATCTGCCAATTTCTTCTCCTTCGGCAGGGCTAAAGCCCTGCACTACATGTTGATAATTTATTCGGGTATCTCCATCTCTGCGGCGACATTTCTCTCTCTCTCACCGCCACGAGTAGACTTCGATTTATATTCTTGGTTCATTTCCAGGATGCGGCGCCTCTCCTCTAACCACTTCTCGAACTCCGCCTCGGGGTCCCTGATGCTGAGCTCGTCCATGGCCGTCCTCCTGGAGTGGACGCCTGACTGGACTAGCAACTGCTCATTCTGCGCTTCCCTGGCTCTGTCCTGGGGCAGCACCGCTCCCCAGATAATGCGGTGGGCTACCTGCGTCAAGTCCTCCCGGTTGAACTGGGCGTGAAGTTTAAGGACCATAACATTCCGCCTGGTGTAGGCTGCCGTCCGGATGGTGCGCTTGCGCCTGACCTTCTGGAGTAAGGACTGGAGCTCCACTTCCAGGGCTACGCCTGACAGCTCCCGCTCGATGCCGCCATAGGCTGCCCTGGGGGCTTCCGATATGTCATGGAGACAGCGGTAAATCATATCGATATAGTCGATGTGCAGCCGGATGCCGCCGCCCTGCAGCAAGTCCAGTAGATAGGCCTTGGCTTCCTCTGGCAGCGTCCACACGGCGCCAGGCTGTACCTTAATGTCCTCTGAGGACTCTACGCCCTCGAGCACGGCGATAGGGTTGCCTGAGACCTCCAGGATGCGTGATAGCTGCGTCAGGGCCCGGTTAAGCTCCCTCTGGGCTATCTTTATCGATGGGATATCCGATTCTCCCCAGAAGTGCTTGGGCTGCCTCAAGTTGGGGAAGATAACGAAGGGGATAAACTTATAGGGGTTGGGCTTGGTCTCGATGGGGTCGTTGTCCAGGTAGAGCTGGAAGGTCTTATCCGTCCACACCTCGGTGATATCGGCCGTCTTCTTGGTGATGGCCCGGTTGTACAGCAATTCGATTTCGTCCTGGGTAAGCGTGTAGCGCGAAGCCACTCTCCACACCTTGGACGGGTCGTCTCCAAGCCACCAGGCATAGAGGCCGTTGACGTTGGGCGACGTGATGCGGACACGCTTCTCTACCGTGTCCCAGGTAACCTTGTAGCAGCCGTCTCCCCGGATGGCAGCGTCTACCTCGGTCTCATAGTCCAGCTGCGCCAGGGTGTTGGAATGGTAGACGTCGTAGATAACCTGCTCGGCTCTTTGAGCGGTTGCCTTAGCCATATCAGTTTCATCGATGGGGTCGCAGGCAAAGTTAAGTCCCTGCATTAAATAGCTGGTAACCTTGTCAACGGCGATCCTGGCATAGTTGAAGACCAGCTGGCGGTTCTTGCTGGTCTCCGCCCACTGCGTGCCGTTGTAGAAGTCCAGGTTAGATTTGTAATCGCTGAAGCGCGGTTTATCTAGCTGGGCTAGAGACTGGGGGTTGAATTCATTCATGACTTCGCTCCAAACATTCGCTTCACTCCAAATCCTAAATCCAAATTTCTAAACTCTAAACAAATCCCAAATTCAAATGCCCCAAATTCAAAACTCTCCTGTTTTGTTCATTAGGATTTGTCTTGCTAGTCTTTTTTGCTCCTCCCACGGCCTTGCGTGGTGCCCAATGCCCGCTGCACTGTCCTTTTACTCACTCCAAAAAGCTCAGCTATCTCCTTAACGCTTTTACCATCCCGCTTAAGCTCAGCCATCCGCCTGGCCCTGGCCAGCATCTTCAATCTCTGCTTACCCCTCGACTCCTCGTAAATACACCTTGGCAGCGGACAATTAAGACACGACGGGAAAAGCCCACATCCCTCATCCCGCCAGCCAACCTCCTCCGGCAATAAGCCCAGCTCACCACCAACCATGATATAGCTATCCTAGCACAATTGTTCTATTGCCGCAAGGGAAAGTTGTCGTTTTCCGAGATACATCATTTGGGGGGAATAAAATGGAAAAAACATGTAGCGCAGGGCGATTAAAGATTAAAATGCAAAAGGCAAAATGACAGATTAAAACCCAAAATGTATCGAGGGGTCGGGCTTTAGTCAAAACAATTTTTGCATTTCTGTTTGTACTTTTGATTTTTGGTTTTTAGCATTTAACTGCCACGCCCGTCACCACCCCCAAGCAGCCTTAAAAGGCTGCGCTACATGAGGCTGCGCTACAAAAGGCAGCTTCGGTTTGACAAAACACGGTCAAAAGTAGTACAAATTTAGGCATGCGATTAATAAATTATCTTGCCCTGATTCTGGTACTTGCCCTGGCACTGGTGGCATTGATACCAGCACCGGTCAATGCTGACGGCTGAGTGGGCGGTGCCTGCCCCGAAGTTGTCGGGGAATCACAAAACTCGGGGAGAGTTGGCACTCAAGCCACGATAAAACTGGTGAGCGGTGCCTTTCCGATGAAGGGAGGCTACGCGGTTGTGTGGAGCAAAACGCCAATCTCTGAAGAGGCCGAGTGCGTTGTAGTGGCTGAGGGCGAACTGGATGAACTCACCATGGAGCTGACATTCAGCTTTACCATCCCCGAAGCTTCCTATGGCACAAGTTACCTACAGTTCAGGCGCGACTACCGGCCCGAGGACCCGTACGGCTTCGTTTTCAACGTCAAGTCGGGCGTGAAGGTGAGCCCCTCACCCGCCTCACCCGGCTCCACGGTCACCATCGATGGCGCCGGCTTCACCGCCAATGACGACATCAAGCTGAGCTTCGATGGCAAAGCTACCGATATTGAAATCACCACCACCAGCAAGGGCAGCTTTACGGCCATCTTTACCGTTCCCGATACCATCGCCGGCAGCCACAGCTTTGAGGCCGCGGCCAAAAGCACATCTCTCGCCAAGGCCGACACCAGCTTCGCGGTTGTCCCGGGTATCAGCCTTGAGCCCGAATTTCCCGAAATCGGCAAGGAGGTCGTCATCACCGGCCATGGCTTCGCCGCCAGCAGCCTGGTAACGATTGAATACGACGACATTGCGTTAGCCGACTCGCCGACTACGGACGAAGTCGGCAATTTCAGCCATAGCTTCAATGTGCCGGAAAGCCCTGAATCCGAGCATGAGGTTGTCGCCATCGATGAAGCTGGCAACGAGGCTGCCTCAGGCACGCCCCTCGAAAGCCAGGCACCACCAGCGCCAGCCACAATCTCGCCCACGGCACAGAGATTCGGCTGGATTGGCTCGCAGCTCGTTCTTTTCAAATGGACCGAGGTCGCCGACCCCAGCGGCATTACCTACACACTGGAGATAGCCGATAACCTCAACTTCTTCCCCCTGGCGCCGGGTATGAGAAAGACAGGGCTGCCTCAGC
>Ga0208325_1000298_pt1 | contig 13244 bp, 20 predicted proteins | sample PL_2010_330m_FD_185486 | JGI IMG/M metagenome (GOLD analysis project Ga0208325, IMG submission 185486) | Freshwater microbial communities from Powell Lake, British Columbia, Canada to study Microbial Dark Matter (Phase II) - PL_2010_330m... | ecosystem: Environmental > Aquatic > Freshwater >...
GCCCTTCGGTTTTGATGAATAGGCGATCCATCTCTTCTTGGCTATAAACTTTGCCATGGAGCTTTTGAATACGGTTCCGACCGCATCTTGGCGCAAAATCCTGAGAATCACATCCTTTGACTTGCCATTGGCAATAACGCATTCGATGCCGGAACACATGGCCCTTCCGGCCGATTCGAGCTTCGTCGCCATGCCGCCGGTCCCCAGGTCGCAATCGCTCGAACCGCCGAGCGAGTATATCTTCTGTGTTATATCACGAACGAGCGGTATGACACTGCCGTCCTTATCAAGCAAGCCGTCCACATCGGTGAGCATTATCAGCTTGTCGGCCCCGCACAGATCGCTCACCAGCCCGGAGAGCCTGTCGTTATCACCGCACTTTATCTCGTCCGTAGCTACGGTATCGTTCTCGTTTATGATGGGTATCGCCTTGTGGGACAGAAGCGTCTCTATGGTATGCTTTATGTTCAAGTACCTCTTCCTGTCATTAAGGTCTTCCTGTGTAAGCAGCATCTGGCCGGCCAGATAACCCTTTGCCCTGAAACATTCGCCGTATACCTGCATGAGGTGGCTCTGTCCGATCGAGGCCATCGCCTGAAGATCGTTCAGGTTCGAGGGACGCCTCTTCGCGCCGACTAAGCTCATACCGGCGCCTATTGCGCCCGACGTCACGAGTATGACCTCAGTGCCGGCATCCGCGGCCTCGGCGATCTGAGAGGCAATATCCCTCACCCTGTCCTTGTCGAGGGCCCTCCCCACGGAGGTGATTACCTTGGTTCCGACTTTTATTACTATTCTCTTATTCTTTTTCATCCCTTTTCACGCTCTGTGCTTTCTTATAGAGCGCCTCCATAAGCGCATCGACGCCTTTACCCGTGACTCCCGATATCGGAAATACCTTTATCCGGGGAAACTTCTTTCTGAACTTCTTAACGTTCGCATCCGCGCCTGTAATATCTATCTTGTTCAGCACGACGATCTGAGGTTTCGCAACGAGCACCTTACTGTATGCCTTGAGCTCCTTATTGAGTTTCCTATAATCCGATACAGGATCCCTTCCCTCGACGGCCGCCACATCCACCATATGCAGCAATATCTTAGTCCTTTCAACATGCCTCAGAAATCTGTCTCCGAGGCCGCGGCCCACATGAGCGCCTTCGATCAGTCCCGGTATATCCGCTACGACCAGCGATCCTTCATGTATCTTTACCACGCCGAGGACGGGTGCTTTGGTAGTGAAAGGGTAGCTGGCAATCTTCGGCTTGGCGCTTGAGATCTTTGAGATGAGGGTCGACTTACCGGCGTTGGGATATCCTATGATGCCGCAGTCGGCTATGAGCTTCAGCTCCAGCATCAGCGTTTTCTCTTCGCCGGGAGCGCCGAGTTCGGCAATTCGCCAACGCGAATTTCCTCTCCCCCCGCGGCCTCCCTTGGCAGCGATCATCGAATCGCCCTTATGGACGAGGTCTCGCAATGTCAGGCCCGTTGCGACATCCTTGATTATGGTGCCGGCCGGGACCTTTACACGCATCATGTCTCCCCGGGCGCCTGCCTTATTGCTAGAGCCTCCGTGGTATCCGGAATCGGCCTTGAGATGCTGTCTGTAGCGGAAATCGAGGAGGGTGTGGACATTTTCATCGACCTCAAATAGTATGTCGCCGCCGCCCCCTCCGGGTCCGCCGTCGGGATAACCTTTGCGGTTCCGCTTATCCCGATAGAAGCTATGGCATCCATTGCCGCCATCGCCGGCCTTGACATATATCCTGGTCTGATCTATGAACATTAATTAATAACGCTCACTACTTTCTGCGGAGTAAATTCGACTTTGCCTGCAGCAAGGGCAAACAACGTGTAGTCTTTTCCCACGCCGACATTCCGCCCCGCCTTAAAACGCAAACCTCTCTGACGAACTATTATATTACCGGCCTTCACCGTCTGGCCCGAATAATTTTTAACCCCAAGCTTCTTCGGTTGTCCGTCACGTCCGTTTATCATGTGTGCCATATTATTTCCCCACTTCTATTTCTTTCACTTTTAGCTTCGTAAGTTCTCTGCGATGCCCGATCTTCTTCTTCTCGCTCTTACGCCTCTTGTACTTAAAGGCTATGACCTTGTCGTCTCTAAGATGCTCAAGCACCTCGCACATTACCGACGATCCTTTCAGGTAAGGGGTCCCGACATGGATTGAATTTCCATCTTTTGCCATTAAAACCTTGCTTATTTTAACAGGGCCGCCCACTTTGACATCCAGAAGATTGACTACCACAACATCATTTTTGGCTACTTTATACTGTCTTCCACCGGTCTCTATCACCGCGTACATTTATAACCTCCGTATTTGAATCATGCACTATACCACAGATAGCTTTCACCGTCAAGACAGATTCAGATCAATCTTGATGCCTTCGATATGAAGGCTCGGGTCTTCAATAACACGTATATTCTTCCTGAAGCGCCTCTCTAAAGGCCTGATCATATCCCTTTCCTTGGATCGCACATACTGGGCTACCTCGGGATTCAACGCCACCTGCACGCCCCTTGCCTTCGTATCGGCAAGCGAAAGCTCGACCTTCCTCAAGAATTCAATCGCCACGGTCTGGACGGACTTAACTATGCCCCTGCCGCTGCAATACGGGCACTTCTGGTAGTTCTTGCCCTCGATACTTTTCCGGACACGCTGACGCGTCATCTCCACAAGACCTATGCTCGATATGCTGAGTATGTTGCTCTTGGCCTTATCGTCCTCGAGGTTCCTCTCGAGGACCTTAAAGATGTTGCGTCTGTGACCTGAGACCTCCATATCGATGAAATCTATTATGATAATTCCGCCTATATCTCGGAGCTTCAACTGTCTCGGAATCTCTTCGGCCGCCTCCATATTGGTCTTGAATACCGTATCCTCAAGATTTTTTCTTCCTACAAATTTTCCGGAATTTACGTCGATGGCCACGAGGCACTCCGTCTGGTCGAATATCAGATACCCCCCACTCTTAAGCTGCACGACCCTGTCATATATCTTCTCGACTTGCCTCTCGATACCGTATTTTTCAAATATCGGGACGCGACCGTCGTAAAATTTTATCTTCGGCCTGAGATGCGGGGCCAGTATCCTGAGGAACCGTGATATGCGTTTGAAATCACCCCTTGAGTCTATCTCCAGCTTGGTGAAATCATCCGTGAATATGTCCCTCGTTACCCGCAGGACCAGGTCGAATTCCGTATGGGTCAGATGCGGAGGCCTGGCCCGGGAAGCCCGTGACTTTATGTGATGCCACGATCTTATAAGATATCTAGCCTCTCTTTCGAAATCTTTGCGACCCACCCCGTGCGCGGCGGTCCTGACGATCAGCCCGATATCCTTCGGCAGCTTCAGGTCAGCTAGTATCTTTTTTATTCTGTCGCGCTCTTCCCTGGATTCGATCCTCTTGGAGATGCCGATATGAGCGTCGAACGGCATCAGGACGAGAAACCTTCCGGGAATACTTATATGGGTCGTAAGCCTCGCTCCCTTTGTCCCGATGGGGTCCTTCACCACTTGCACCAGCACCTCATCACCCTTCTTCAAAAGCTGGCTTATGTTCGGCAGCGGCTTCTTCGCCTCAGGTCTACGCTGTTCAGGATGGTCTTCACTCGTCTCCTCATTCAGGATCTTAGCATAGCTCGTCGCATCCGCCACCACGTCCGTGACGTATAGAAAGCCGTTCTTCTCGAGTCCGACATTGACGAAGGCCGCCCCCATTCCGGGCAGGACAGAATCGACTCTGCTCTTGTATATGTTGCCGACCAAGTTGATGTAACCGGGCCTTTCAATATAAAACTCGTCAATCCGCTTATCCTTCAGGATAGTGACGCGCTTTTCCTGGGTACTGATATTTATATAAATCTCTTTTGACATCTCGACTGGCTCCTACGGTTAATAAGTCCCGAGCGGCTTTTATTCACGCATGGCCGCGAGGGATTCAACTGGTTTCTACATTTCCTCTGCTTTTATGATACACACCCCTTCGGGCAGCTTACCATTCATAGAATTGACAAATTCTTCCGGCCCGACCGGCTTTGTCATGGAAAATATGGCCTCTTCGGCCGAGCTCTCCATGCCAAGCTTAAGGGCCTTTAATATACTTATCTTGAGCCTCGGGCTAAACCCCTCGGTTATCGCAACGGGAATTGATGCCCTGCGCGAAGCCCTCTGAAAAAGCCTCACCAGATCCAGATGGGATACGAAACGCATATTTCCCGTCTTGGAAAATACAGTCTTTAAGGCGTAACTCAATCCCTGTCCCTGCTCTTCTTCTTTTTCTTCGCGCCCTTATCCGGCTCCTGAGTCATCACGTACTGCGGTATTCGCGCCTTATTCGAATCGGGGACGTCTTTTATCTCTGAATCGGTACGGATGATATTGACAGAGATGAACATGATGAGTTCCACCTTCTGTTTCTGCGTCTCCTTCTTCGTGAATAGAAGCCCGAGCCCCGGTATATCCCCCAGAAGATCCCCCAATATGGGGATGGGCCTGTTCACCTTTATATCGTTCTCTTTTATCAAGCCTCCTATGAATATTATCTCGCCGTCCCTTATCCTTACCTGCGTCTTTGCCTGCCTCGTACTGAATACCGGCGCGACGATACCGGTAGCAGCGTCGAGAGTGTCATACCTGATAAGGTCGGTTATCTCCGGCGTCAGATCCACCACTATCTCATCTTTCGCATTTATATGAGGCGTCACCCTGAGAATCACACCGAGGTCTTTCGGCGCATACCCGGTAATCTCCATCCTTCCCGTCACCGCGCTTCTCTCATATGTAGGCAGGTTGAGAGTCTGGCCGACGTTTATAAGCGCCTCGGTGTTATCAAGCGTTGCGATCCTGGGATTGGATATGACATCAGTATCCGCGCGCGACTTGAGGAACTCCGCTATCGCCGAAAACTGGCTGAAGTCTATAGTGCCGAATGAAAAATCATCTTTTAAGGCATACGGAAATGCAAACACTCCTTCATTCGTTGCCGGAAACTCGCCGGCAGTATCCGTAACCGTCGCGCCTCCTGAACCGGTGGTCGTTGAAGACGGAGCGGACACCTGTGACTGCGGGAAATAATTCTCGAGCTTACCATGGATCGATTCCGAATTAAAAGGCGCTTTAAAATAATTGAAGGGAAAAGTCGTCGGCCTCTTCGCGCCCGAGACAGCGAACTTTATATTCCAGTCTATGCCGAGTTTTTCGGTGTCATCGAGGACCGTCTCTATAATCCTGGCCTCGATAAGGACCTGGCTGGTCTTCTTGTCCAACTTATTTATTATCTGCCCAATGGTATAGATGTTCGTCGGTATGTCGGTCACGAGGAGTATGTTTGTCCTTTCGTCAAACATGACTTTGCCGCGAGAGCTTACCATCTCTTTTATGGAGACGGATATATCTTCGGCACTGCCGTAATTAAGATTGAACGTCTGGGTCTTGAGCTCTTCCTGCTGTAGCCCGCCGACGGTAATGACGCGAATAATATCACCTTCTTTTTCGTAAGCGAAACCGTAATTTCTCACAATGATATCCAACGCGACCTGCCAGGGTTTGTCGGTAAGCTTGAGGTCCACCGTTCCGGTCACATCAGGTGACGGCACGATATCGAGACCGGATACCTCCGAAAGATACGAAAGAACCGTCCTTATGTCAGCGCCCTTGAAATTGACCGTTATGTTACCCAGATCAACAGGCATCAACTCCGCCGCATTTGCGACGCCCGATTCTTGAGGCTCTTCGGCCTGCACCTGGGCCTGCGGCGCCGTCTCCTGAGGCGTAGGCGCAACAGCTGTCTCCTGAGGCGTAGGCGCAACAGCTGTCTCCTGAGGCGTAGGCGCAACAGCTGTCTCCTGAGGCGTAGGCGCGGCATCCGCCTCCTGTACCTTGCCGGCTTTTACCTCGAGTGCGGGAGGCGCGGTCGTCTTGCTTTCATCGGCTGAATAGATGGTGCCCGGACAGGCTATCAGACTGATAATAAAAAACAGGGCAAGAGCGGTTTTAATTTTATAATCCACTTCTCGGTCCTCCTTCTTTGTTTAATTCGACATTGTGTTCAGTGCCGCTTATCACAAGCGTCACTGATTCATCTCCTATTTTAATTATTTCGACCAGGCCGACCCTGTCACCCTCTTTGAGTATCCTGTCATTCATGAATACCGTCTTCTTCCCGCCCGGTCCGATGGTTATCCCTTCAAACTTGACGTCATCCACTGAGACAACATCTTCGAGACCCGACACCTTTGTCCGCTCAACGCCTACGAGGGGCACAAACGGGTCTCTCTTGGCCATCGCCTCGTATTTGAAATTCTGGCAAGGGCTATTTACGGCAAATAGGCAAATCACCGCTGCAAAAAGCACCAAAGAGATAAGCGATATCCTTCTTTGCATGTCCGGTCCTATCTCCCCTTAAGTAGGATGTACGTAAGAACGACGAGCTCGACATCGTGTTTTGACGGCGTTAGTTTACTCGACCTGATATCTATGTCAACGACCTTCATGAACCTGTCCGAGTTTTCCAGATTATTTATAAAATTACCCAATTCGTGATAACCGGATTTCGCGCTTATCAGGATGGGAATCTCCTGATAGATATCACCGCCCGGCTGCATAGACTCCTTGTCCGGCCCGGCCGTGATAGGGGTAATGCCCAGGATCTTGATGCCGGAGTCCCTGGCCATAACCGAAAGGTTCTCGAGTAGGGCCGGTATCTCTTTTTCGGCGGGCAGCATCTTTTCGTACCGGTTTATCTTTTCTTCACATAAAACTATCGTCTTCTTGTAAAGACCTGTCTTACCTATGGCGTCCTGCGCCTGAGCAAGTTCGGCGGTTACCGACTTCGCCTGTCGCGCCACATCGAAGATCCTGACGACCTGAGGCTTCATGAAAAAGATGATGTCAATCAATACGACGACCGCAAGCAGGACAAAAAAACCGGACTTCTTAATTGAGTCCTTATCCCTGATGCCGGCTAAAGGATTCACCATCTATTCGGCCTCCTTAAAGAGGCAAGTTATCTTGAAATTCATTACATCCTGGCCTTCGATCTTATCCCTCTTGATAGAACCAAGTTCGATGCCGCTAAAATCTCCGTAAAAACCCGCATCGTCTTTCAGCGACTTTATAAATTTACCTATCGACGCGGTCCCTTCCTCACCCCTGGAGGAGGCGTAACCGCTTATCACCATGCACTTCATGGCGCGCTTACCGTCGGCTTTCGGTTTTCCGGAATCGCCGGCAGGCCTTGCGCCGTTGCCGGTTATTTCGACACTCTTCTCATCGTAACTAAGATTGCTCAGCCATATACCGGCCGTCATCGAATCACTCAAGTCGTTCAGTTTCTTCGCCCATTCAAACCTCTTCACCATCAGCTCATCTATCGCCGTCTTTTTCCTGTTCATGATATCAGCACTCAGCTTGAGCGCCAACGCCTTTTTCTCATCGTCTCCAAGAATGTTATCCTCCTTAGTCAGAGAGGATAACTTCGCCTTGCCGGCCAACCCCAGGACGAACAGAGAGCTATGTATTACAAGCAACACAGCGCAAACGATGACCGCGAACTTCGCGAAAGACAGATTACTCAGAACGACCGAAGCAATGTCAATCTTTTTAAGCGTTGATTCTTTCTTCCTAAGATCTTCCGGTAAAAGATTTATCTCTATCATATATCTTTCAAATTTTGCCTGCGACATTCAGTAGTAAAATTTGTCCCGAGCTTCCGGCTATTTCTTGCGGAAGCGAGGGGCTATCTTAAAGCAAGGCCCGAAGCAACAGCAAAATGACTTCTAATATTATCGACAGCCTTTAAATCAGTCCTGCTGGAACCCGCGTCCAGGAACTGCAGCGGATTCCATCTTTTCGGATTCAGGCCGAGCATCTCCTGAAGCTGGGCCTCAAAGCTTTTAAAGGCGGCGCCCCCGCCGGACAGATATACCTCGTCGATGCCCTTTCCACACTGGTTTTCGTAATAGTCGAAAGAGAGTTTGACATCATCGCAGAGATTATTGCATACCGTCTTTGTGCATGCACTCAACTCCGCCTCTTTTTTGCCCGGTGTCATTCTAAGATCTTCGGCCGCGCGCTGATCTAATCCAAACGCCTTCGACACCGATGCGTTAAAATCCCTGCTGCCGACGCTTATATCCCTGGCAAACAATATCGACCCGCCGCAGACGATCGATAGGTTGGTGAGTTTCGCCCCCACATCGAGAAGTGCGACAGTCTTATCGCGGCCCAGGGCCGGAAAATTTGCCATGAAAGAATTGCTGACGGCAAATTCGTCAACATCTATTATGCCTACCGAAAGCCCCGCGGACTCGACCATCTTCACTCTTTCGATGACAAAGTCCTTCTTGGCGGCCACAAGAATAACGCCCTGCTTATTGTCTTTCCTGCCGTGCCTAATTAAGTGATGGGCGATAACGCACTCGGCCATATTGAACGGTATATGTTTTTCGGCCTCAAACTTTATAGCGCTCCTCAGGTCCTCTTCGGTCATCTTGGGCATCACTATGAACCTGACGATAACCGATGGGCCGGAAACGGATATGCTCACTTCCTTCGAAAGGATCCCGGCCTCGGACGCAATCTCCTGTATGCAGCCGATGATCTCTTCTTTGGTCTCGCCACGTACTTTTTTAAGGACTGCCGCGCCCAGAGACATCTTCCCGTCGAGAACGGAAATCTCCACGATCTTGACCGCATCGCTGCCTATATCAAGCCCAACTTTTATCTTATGCCTGCCCTGCGCCATCAGTTTTCACAGCCTTTCGAAACAAAAAAAGAGCTTGCCGTATCTACACGGCAAGCTCTTGACGACAATAGACCCTCGGGCCTCATAAGGCCATAATCAGGGATCATCACCCGTATCTGCAAGACTAATCCGTTAATTTATGCCCTTCGCTTTCTCCGCAACTACACTACTCTTATATAATATGAATGATATATGAAATATCTTAATATAATATGCCTATTATTAGTAAATTTATCACACAAAGGCCTCTTTGTCAACCCCGCGACAAAGTTATTATGAAGTTATTGAGAAATTATTACAGGACGTGTCCGCCGAAGCCCTCAGTCTACTGGCTAATGATGGCGAAGGCGGATGCGATGGCAGGATGATATTTGTCAGCTTTTCGGCCCCTCTATCTTCTCCACGAGCAGATTTATTTTGCCGATGAATTCCCTGAGGTCGTCATTATCGCGCGCCTTTATTCTGACGGAATAATCTCCGGAAAGCACTTTTTCGATGTCTCTTTCGATTCTCGGGATCGGCCCGTAAATCCTATGGGATTTTATGAGCGCCTTCCGCAGCAGTATGAAAAGTACTATAGGAAGAGCCACCAGCAGAACAATATTCACTTTCTTCATAGCGGGCAGGAGCGTGGCCGCTACAGCCTCCGGTATTAGCATTTCCATGAAGACGGAATAATATATCAGATAATAAAGCGCCGCGAGCAATACGACAAGCGGTATCGCCACATAACCCATGTAACGTAATTGAACCGGCTTGTTAGTTAAGTATTTTCTTCTTTTCATCCGATCCATGTCAAAACCTCCTGTTGTCCTAGATCTGGCTGGCTATGGTTATCTCGTCGAATTTTGATTCCGCGACGCTCCCGGTGCTGTCGGCATCGCACATAATAGCGATGGCTCCCACTTTCCATCTCGGTTCGGAGCCGAAAGCATCCACATAATCTTCGTAGACGTTGCGCTTCTCGCTCACCCATTCATCCTGATCACCCGGGCCGCTTCTGACAATTATAATCTTGACGTTAGACCCTTCGGGACTGTCCATCACGGTGCCTTCCGGCAGGTCCTTATCCCAGACGTATTCGATGAATTTCGAGGACGAAAAACTTAAGAACGGAAATATGACATAGACCCGCGCCGCGTAATCATCGCGCTCTTTTTCGGTCATTGCCGCTGACTTATCGGGAAACCGGTTCACACGCCACTTCCAACTGAGGATGGGATAGTCTTTAAGCTTGAACCCAAGCCTGTAATACATCGCTGAACAGGTCTTTTCGCTTAAAGCTCCTACGAATCCGTTATCACCGGCTACCAATAATTTGTATTCGACAGGGCCGTTCAGGACCATCTTATTCCATTTGGTGAGGGCATTCGGCTCGTCGAAAGTAAATTCCCGGAGGGTCACCGTTGCGGAATACGCGATTGCGCCCATACAGATTACGCTGCAGATTATTATGAGGATAATTTTCAGTCTTTTATTCATCATTATACCTGGCTGTCATGTTGATATTATACATAATTCACCAGCAAAATCAAGATATAACTTTTTTTGCTTTTAATCTTTTCCGTCTTCCGTCTTTATCTCATCTAAGATACCGTCCACATCGAAAAATAATATTATTTTCGTGCCGCCAAAGAAAGATGCGGATGCTTTTTTGTAATACCACTTCTCGCGCGTCGATCCTCTTTCCGACAGCGTGATCACCGGCTCGCCATAGAGTTTCACGATCTTGTCTTTGCTCTGTCCTTTGACTATCTTGCCTTTCTCAACAGCGCTCTTAACAGAGTTGTAGGCCTTCGTCTCTTTATCGTATGACTTCTTTATTTGGGCCTGGTTGCGGCCAAGCCGTATCAGATCACCGAGCCCCGCAAATGCGACCGACGAGCTCAATACCAGAAACAGAATTATGATCAGGGCTTGAATCTTTTTCAAATTTTTCTTTTCCGCCTGGCCGCCTTAGCCATTCTCTCGAACGCTGTCCCGGCCGTCTTTCCCTCGGTGAGATTATCCCTGAAGAGGGCCGCAAAGCCTTTCCTATTCTTAATCTTGAAGATCTTAACCTCACTTCGTTTCAGCTCCACACATACCTCCCTTATCTTCCCAAAGCCTCTTTCATTTTCCTGTCAAAATCTTTCATGCTATTTTCGGCTTCCTTTTGCATCCTTTCGGCAACTCTCGCAGCCCTTCGACGCGCAAGCATCATTTCTTTCTCGTCTTCAGATTTGCCGAAAACCGCGAACCAGTCGCCCACTCTGTCGATGATGGTATCATTTACTGACGCCGCCGCATCACCGACCCATACGCAAGCCGCGAAAAATACCACTATCAATATCAGCGCGAGTATCTTAACCATCGCCATGTTTACCCGTCACTACCCTTCTCAGGTGATAGATTTATAAAATATTCCGGGTCGGTCAATACGGGCCCGTACTTTTCCGGGTTCGGAAGCGGGAATGTTCCCACCTCCACTATGCCTACCGCCATTCTGAGTCCCATCATGACCACGCCTTGTATAAAACCGTAAGTGCAGGCGCTGTAAAGGCCCGAGCTATCACGCACCTTGCCGACCCTGTTGGGGATCTCGAGAGGGGACGTGATTATGTTGCAGATCCCGCGGCCCAGCTTCGTTAAAGCGTTATCGCAATACGCGGGCGAGGCAAGGTTCAAAACGAATAACGCAATAAGCAATATCGCTATACTTCTTTTCATGAGGATTCCCTTTCCGGACCCAATGGCCATCAATAATCCCCGACGCCGAGAGGTGCTTCGTTACCGCGCATCGACTCGTCCATCTCTTCCATGTTCCCCTTGCCCTCATCCTCCTGGTCCCGCATCTCCTCCCCCAACGAAGACGACATCTCCGATATCTGCTGATCTTCCGCATCTACATATTGAGAATGACAAACACGGACGACGCCTGTGATAAACACAAGCCCCACAACAAGCGCGATGATAATTGATACAGCCACGCTAATCCTTTTCACGATACCTTCCTTTCTTTATATTTCAGTAATAATGATAAAAACGCTTCGGAGTAAACAGGATATTGAGGAAAAAACTTATAACGCTGAATAACAATGCCGCCCAGAAGGCCGGCCAGAATCCGGCGACAATGAAGCCCTTGACAAAATGGGCCGCCACGTAAAAAAGGAAGCCGTTTATGAATAAAGTCAGAAGCCCCATGGACAGTATATTAAGTGGAAGCGTAAGGATGAGGAAGAAAGGCCTTATGAACGTGTTGATAAGGCCCAGGATTAGCGCTGCCACTATCGTTGTCTGCCAGTTATCGGTGCTTACTCCTGCCACGATATGCACCACGGCCATCAACGCGATGATGTTGATGAGCCATTTCGTCAGGAATCTTGATACTTCCACAGTCTAAAGGCCTATTTTATTCAATAATGGGATACCCTTCTTTTCGGATTTACCGGTCCTTGATATGGTCTTGGCGATCTTTCCCATATTGGGAGTGGCAACGTATGTCACCTTGACCATATCACCGTCATTGATATCATCGGAATCCATGTCTTTGGAAGCTTCATCTAATATTACAGTATCAGGATTTATAATGAACATAGGGGTCTTGCCTGCGTCATCTCTGATGTATATACTGCCCTCGGTTACGTTGCGTGACGGGTCTATTGGATTGATCGAATTGACCTTGCCGCTAAACTCTTCGACCGCCGGCGCAGCCGCCTGCTGGGCAAAACCGGCTGAAGCAACCAACATGGCAGCCAAAGCAAACACTATAATTTTTCTCATACAACCCTCCTTTTTTTTATCATCAACTCTGATTTTTCAAATATTCAACGGATAAACTCAGCACCTTTGACGGACCTTCATCACCCTCGTAATATCCGACCGTCACATAATCTCCGACCTTTATACCGGACAGGCTGATACCATAGATGTCTTTGGTCAGCTTGGTATCCGGGGATATCGGAAATACAATAGTCATAGAGCTCTCTACGGTTACTGTAGATTTATCAATATCTACAGAGACGACGACGCCGCTGAAGGTCGTCGCTGACTGGTTTTCAATACCCTGCGCACGGCATACGGGCATTATAACAGAAAGCCCCAGCACAAGCACAATTAAAAAAACAACTTTTTTGACAGCCATACGGCTTCCTTTCCCATCGATTTTAAATCGTCTCTTTTTCCTCGTCGGAAAGCCCGACTTCCGGCTCCGGTTTTTGCGAAGAGCCGAAGAAAAACTCAGGGTCACTTATTATTGGTTCATAACCTCCCGACGTCGGCTTGTAGAACGTTACGGTCTCATCAAGGCCGGCCAGACCTCTATACCCCATCATGACGCAACCCTCTATGGGTCCGCGCGTAATCGCCCCGAATAACCCGGAACCCTTATAGGCCCTATAGATTCTGTTGGGGATCTCAAACGGGCATGTCAATATGTTACTGACGCCCCGGCCCAGTTTCTTCAAAGGGCCGCCGCAGTATGCCGGACCCGCAAAGCTC
>Ga0208325_1000299_pt1 | contig 13225 bp, 14 predicted proteins | sample PL_2010_330m_FD_185486 | JGI IMG/M metagenome (GOLD analysis project Ga0208325, IMG submission 185486) | Freshwater microbial communities from Powell Lake, British Columbia, Canada to study Microbial Dark Matter (Phase II) - PL_2010_330m... | ecosystem: Environmental > Aquatic > Freshwater >...
ATATGATGATAAACGCGACAACAGTAATAACACGCTGATCCGCCCCGAATCCGAGGCCGATAGCGATCGTGAGGAATAAGTAAGCGAGTTCCTCCGGCTCTTTTATCGCGGCGCGGAACCTCACGATGGAAAGCGCGCCGACTAAACCGAGAGATAAGGCCAAAGACGATTTTACTATGGTTATAATAAGCATAGTCGTCATTGTTATAAGCATGAAGTTTTTCGCGAACATTCTGCGGTTGGATAAAGAAACACCGTAACGCGCGTAAACACGGCTTAGGATAAAAGATAACGCCGCCGCCAAAAACAGGTTTAAAATAAAACCCGCTATCGGCACCTGCACGCTTTGTGTCGCCAAAAAATCCTGAAATGTTTGAATTTTGTTCATTTAAAATCTCCTTCGTTAAGTTTTTGCGTAAATTAAATACTGAGCCCTTTATACGTTGATCAATTCTTTACTCCGACTCCTAAAACCCAATAAAAATATGCTTCCGGATTCACAACTTTTAACCGCTCAAGAATTTTGTATTTCTCGGGAAGATTTATTCCCTCGATTAATGATGCGTCTACAGTTTTGACAATCTTCATAGATTTACTACTTTTAAGCATAGCTGTCATATACACAATTTTCGAAAGAGCTATCTTAATTTTCTGTTGACCGATTTTCTTCCTTAAATGATTACTTACCTTGCCTAAACCGTCGTTAATAAGTGCTATCTCCGGGAATGAGTTATCCGCGCCGCTGAGTAAGGATTGCGAATATTTAAAAGCGATATCTAAAGTATCATCCACAACTTCATTTATAGAATATGATGTCCCGCGAAAACCATTCTCCTGCTCAGCTGTGCTATTAAAACTTTGCCTGAAATCATCCACATCATTCGCGATATTAAAAAGTTCTCCCAAATCGATAATCTGTTTCAAAACCTCCATTGACCGTTTTTCGTTTAAAGAGATCCCCATAGTGTTAGGCGAAACGGCTGTCATCTTATCGCCCAACAACCCTTCCGGTGTGGGAATCCGCACAACTGCACTAGAATCAAAGAAAACTAGCGGAATCTTCGATATGTTTCTCTTGAGCAGATTTTTATACGAGTGCTCCGTAAAAACAATGTCTAAGAGTACATATTGAGGAACTCGGGAAAATTGCGAGGTAAAGTAAAATTTATAGTGCGCCTTTGGAATTTTACCGCCTGCGAATATCCTCTTTTACGGTATCAAACCATTCCGATGCTGTTGCCATCTTAATAAGCTCATCTTTCAATCCGGTCCGCTCTTTTACCGGCAAAAGAACATCTATATCAATAGACAATCTAATAGGCGGAAAAATATGTAAGAGAATTGATGTGCCACCCTTGAATACCAAGTTTGGATAGATCTTGAGCAATTCAGCCAGTAGTTTAAACGCATAAACGGTTTTTTCAAATATCCCGGGGTCTTTAAATCCTGCTTCTTTGCGGAGGAATTCCATCCTATTTAGATCAGGAGTTTGCTTTGTCATGACGATCCTTTTTAGATGTTACTTTAGCCGCATATTTTACATATGCGCCGAAGGTAACATTGCTAAGTCCAACATTGTCGGTAAGTTGCAACAATATGTCACGGAGGTACCTCCGTGCACGAGCATAAGTTATTAAGACTCCGATATTGACTCGAAAAAGTTCATCAATACTTCGCCATAGCTCCCAGTAATCGCTATCCTGCATGGTTGCATACTTATTTTTAATCATAAAAAGATCAACAAGCATTTTTTCAAGAGTAGGTATATGTCCCTTCCGAGGCGAACTTTTAATCAACAGCTTAACAACAATCGGGTCACGTGTAATATCAAAATCCTTGGACGCCACACAACTAGCCTTCTCAATCATTACAAACCTGTATTTATGAGAGATTTCATCAACAACAGAAAGAATAGCATCTGACTCTACCTCAACAAAAGTAATATTATGCGTTTGCTGATGATGATAATAAGGTTGAAAACACAGAGTGTTCCAAACTAAAAAATTAAGATGAGGAAATTTCTTTTTCAAAAGTTGTCTAATCTCAGCCACACGGTTTTTCTCCACCAGTTGAAATTCTTTTGTGACAGAACTATAAACTCCTCTGCCTGCGGAGAAGACTATCCCTGCCTGTTTCAGGTCTTGAAGATAATTTTTAGCGAGCTGATTACTGCCTCCTGTTGCCTTCACAACATCCTCAAGAGTGAAATACCTATGTTTATGCACAAATTCTTTAACTAATTCTCGTTTATTCAAATCACACCTCTCTTCCGGCAATCCGAAATGTCCTAATAATTCCTGCGAGACCTAATAAACGCTTCAAGGTCTTTCGGTTTAACTCGCCATTGGCCGATCTTGGTAGCCTTAATCTTTTTTGACAAAATAGGGACACCTATTTCTCGGGCTGGCAAACAAACGAATAGGTAAATAGGTGTCTGGGCCTATTTAAACTCCCAAATTATAAAAATTTCTTTGTTATTTGACCGTTTATTTTTTTTATATCGTTTTCTTTTTCGGTTAAAATCAAATAAACAATCTGCTTATCGATTGAAATATAATCATGCCCGATAACATTTCTGAAGCCTATCATTTTTTTTAGTAAGGACAAATCTTCGGTATCAATAATTTTCTTTTCAAAAAGAATTACCGCGGCCTCATATGAGCTTTGGGGAAAACCGTAGTCTTCGTCCACAACAATATGTTCGATCATATCGAGTATGTGATTTATTATTTGGAACAAATTATATTCTACAATATCCCGCGCGGTTGAATTCGCTTCGAATTCCTCATAAGACAAGCTTTTATACGCAGAAATTTTTTTTAGATGCTTATCAATTTGTTCAAGTCTGGATACTATCACATTTTTGTCAACCATGCTCATGCCTCCGTTTTATTCGCGAGATCTTTAATTTTTGTAAATTTTTTCCGTCTTCATGCAAACGTAAGTTTCTGAAATAATCTTCCTTCATCTCTTCTTTTTCTCTCGCGCAAAGAGCTATCCCAAGAGAAAAAGCCTTAAGAACCAACTCAGGTGCCGCTTGATTTACCAAAACAATATCCACTTTCCTTTTTAATATAAGTTCTATCTCCAGGGCTAAATCCGTTCTTTCGGAAAAATCCAATTCACCGCCTATTAAAATATCCACATCGCTTTCAGGTAAAGGCCTTTTAATAATGGAGCCAAACAAGAATGCGTATTTAACATTATGGTTATTTTTCAGAATTTTTTTAATTTTATCGATATTTTTTACTTTTTTATCCATGTTTCTCTTTTTTTCAGTATATCCATAAATTTATACTATTTAGCAGATTCTCGTATTGTCAAATTGAAAGTCTTTTTAGCTGTTCATAAACGCTTTTTATGGCTGAAAACACGTCTTCTCTTTTTATGAATTCGTAGATACCCTCTGCCTGCTCAGAATCATAAACATGAACTATGAGATTTCTTTTTTCTATCATTTCGGGGAAAAGGCTTTCATATTGTTCCTCTACAACACCCGTTTTGAAGGCTTCTTTGAAACATTTTAGGGGAGTTGAGCATTCTACGCCCTCTTCTCTTAAATACTCTTTTAATGTTTTCCACATACTTTCAAAAGTGGATTCAAACCGTATAATCGCCACTTCAACGATCAAATCGTGGTTCAAAAAATCAAACAAATGTTGGGATTGAGTTATTCTATCGAATTTCTCAAACGCTTTTTCAAATTTTCCAAAAGTCCTTTTGAGTTTTTCTCTTTTCACCATATTACGTCCTCGTCCGGAATATTCTTGGATTTATGAATCAGTCACGGATTCTATAGTCTCATCTCACATTTTGTTAAACAGCCATTGCCATAAAGGAATAAACTTTATTTTTTTAGATTGCACTAATTCTTCGGCATATGTGTCCCATGTTACAACAACCAAATCATCACATTTTAATCTATCAGACGCTTTTAATAAGGATTTTACTTCTCGTTTTTTAGTATTTTCATCCGTTATAGAAAAACATACTTGAATTAATTTTTTTATTTCAAGTCCTTCTTTTATCAGGAAATCCACTTCATAATTAGGTTGAGAATAAAAATATACCTCTTTCCCCTGCCTAAGGAGTTCTATGAACACTAAGTTCTCGATTAATTTTCCATAATCAAAAGTAGTTTTAGGTACAAGCGAATTTATAAATCCCGTATCAACACAATAAAATTTTCTGGGCTGGTTAATTTGTTCCTTGATCTTAAACGAGAAAGGATTTAGCTGAAAGATTAAATATGTTTCTTCTAAATAATTTAAATAGTTTTTGATGGTATGGACACTTTTTATTTCAAAAATGTTTTTTATTTTATGATACGTAAACCGTGATGAAAAATTTGAAACGGCATATAGTGCTATCTCACGCAATGCTTTCACGTATTTGATTTTATATCTGAAAATTATATCTTGCGATATTATTTTATCAAACAGCCCCCTGAGGTAATCCTTTTTTGTTTCCACTTTAAATAATTCCGGCATCCCGCCTGTCTGTATGTATTCTTCAAGGACTCTCTTTAGTTCCGCTTTTTTTTTGGTAATATACAAATCATTTTTGGATACGCTGATATCTTTGAATCTTAAAAATTCTCTAAAAGAAAAAGGGAAGAGCTCTACGCTAAGATGCCTTCCGGTTAAATGAGTAGCCAATTCTTTGCTTAAAAGTTTGGAATTGCTTCCTGTAACAATGACATTATAACCTTTTCTCCTTAACCTGTTAACAAAGAGTTCCCATCCTTTTACGTTTTGTATTTCATCTAATAATATGTACTTAAGATCCGGGTTTAACTCTTCTAAAGTTTCAAGAAAATCGTTAAGATCTTTTGATTCAGCGCTGATGAACCTTTCATCATCAAAATTGATATAACCATAATTTTTATCTTTCAAGAGCTGGTGACTCAAAGTTGATTTTCCGCATCTTCTTATTCCCATAATGGCCTTGATTAGATCCGTGTTAAGAATCTCTTTTGCCCTTGCCATGGGCACGGCTTCCCTACTAATAACTTCGCTATTAAAAAGCCTAGTTATTTCTTCTTTCTGTTCTAACAGAATCTGTTTAATTATGTGTTTTTCCATACAACCCCACAATGTACTGCACAAACTTATGATAATTTGTGCAGTACAATACACAAATTGTACACTTATTTTTGTCTTTTGTCAAGTTTTTGGGATTTTCCTATTATTACAAACTCAGAGATTGCCCGCATAACAAATCCCCCTACCCTATTTCTCGGGCTGGCAAACAAACGAATAGGTAAATAGGTTCCTGTCACTATTTAAACCTCATGTTGTCTTACCTTTGTATTGCACAAAGTTGTCATAGTTTGTGCAATGCAACGCACAAGTTATATTCTCGTTTTCGATCATATCCGGTTCGTGTTATGGACTATAGACAAAACCACGGTAAGGCTGTAATGTTTTCCGCCAAAACTTCTTTTTTGCCTCCCATTGTTATAACATACCCGTGTTTTGCCACCTTCTTATAGTCACTCAAGAAGTTTCTTAATCCTTTTAGTTCCGATTGCGCGACAAAAGACGAGCTTTTAATCTCGATTGGGATAACACAAGAACCCATATCAATAACACAATCAACTTCCGCTCCAGAGGAAGTGCGCCAATAGCATACTTTATAGTTTTTGTTCAAAACTGTCACTCTTCGTATTATCTCAAGCATAACCGCGTGCTCAAAAAGTACACCCTTCTGTGTGTTCACCAAATTGGAAGCAAGAGGAAACCGCGCCAAAACATTTCTTACACCCAAATCAAAAAAATAGTAACGTGATGAAGAAAGAATCCGTTTACGAGCACTTTTCAGATAAGGCTCCACTCTTTCAATAACTAGGGTATCCTCAAGTATATTGTAAAATTCTTTAATTGTCGGCTGGCTGACTCCTGATTCATTTGAAAGTTTGCACAAATTGGGGCTTGTTCCTGACTCGACAGCCGCAATTTCAAGAAATCGTGAAAAAGCGCCGATTTTTCGGCTTAAGGACTCTGCTCGAATTTCTTCTTCCAAATATATTTCCGCGTAAGCTCTTAGAAAATCCGACCTATCTTCCCGCGGTAAACTCACGATTCCGGGTAATGTTCCATAAATAAGTGAATCTTCGAACGAATAAGGCACATTCCGATTAACATTCTTAATCAAAAGTTCGGCTATGGTACATTCCTTAATTAAACCCAATTCTCCCCACAGTAAAGGATTTAAATGATAGAGTTTTATTCTTCCCGGTAAGAGATTCATACCATGTCTTTTTAATTTTCTTGCGGATGAACCTGTAAGGATAAACTGCGCATTCTTACTATCAATCAAAACTTGAACCGCGTCAAATAACGCGGGAACTTTCTGCGCTTCATCAATGAAAACATAAGAATTGTCTTTAAGCGCGCGTACTTGATTAATTAACCGGGATGGATCTCTTTCCAACTCTATTCTCAAAGAAGGATCCTGTAGTAAATATTCCGCGGTATTGACAACACCTTTTAAGCATTCATTTACAAGAGTAGTTTTGCCTGCTTGACGCGGACCTAAGATAAGACATGAATACCTCTTTTTTATCAGATCGGCAATTGCCTTATCGAGATATCTAACTAGTGTTTTATTTTTACCTTGCATATATAAAGTATGGTTTATATTTACATTCTTGTCAAGCTACGGTATCTATTTTCTTCATCTTTCAAAAGACTGTTTTTTTGTTTGTTCTATGTTCTGGTTTTGAAACTTATTCATTAAGCTGAAATCTGAAAATCCTCCGACAGATTTAATGGCAATATCCTGCACCTTTTGATAAGCTTTCTCCAACTGTGTCATAAGGTTATCGATTTGCGATTTCTGCTCTTTTGTTGTTTTTTCGAAAGACTCAATCTTAGAGAGAAGAACATTGCGTTCACCTTCAAACGCTCTTTTGGACAATTCTTCTCTATTTCGCGCTTCCGCGGTTAACTTTTCTTTTATCTCGCTTACGGATGCCGTAACTGCCGCGTTTATCTCTGCCTGAAATCCGGATACTTTTTTACGTAACTCCTTCAACTCTTCCTCTTTCCGAGAAATCTGTTCCTCTCTTTCATCAAACTCTTTTTCTATTTCTTCTTTCGCGAGAAGAAGCTCTTTCTCCTGATTCGCTTTTTCGTCTTCAAATTTGTCCTTTATCGCTTGCTGTTGGCGTTTTAAAAAGTAGTCATATTCTTCTTTTTCTCTCTTTTTCACCTTCTCGTCTTCGCTTTTTTCTTCTTTTATTTTTGATTCATACGTTTTCTTTTCTTTTTCCCATTCTTCAAATTTCTCTTTTATCTCGGACTCTAAATTCATTTTCTTAGCGTGAATTTCATTTTCAAATTCTTCGCGTTTTTGAGACTGAGCCTCGAGTAAAGCGGATAAAGTCTTCGCTTCTTTCTCTATCTCATATATCTCCTCCAGCTCTTTTTCTTTGATCTCAATAGCCTCTTTTATTTTAATATATTTATCCGTTTCCTCTTCCAATCTGTCTGAAAGCCCGGCAAGCATTCTGCCTATTTCCATTTTTAAATTCGCGGCGCCTTTTACCACACCTTCCGTGGATAAAACATCCGCGTTTTTTATTACTTTTTCATTTTTGATTTTTTCCTTCTTTTCTTCCGGCTTTAATTCCGTTTTTTCTTTTTCCTCGAGCTGTTTCAAAAGCACGTTATACGCGTCCAGCATCTGCTGTTTAGTATTTACTTTTGAGATTTTTTTTGGCTGTCCGTTTTTATCATTCATTGCAGTACCTCCTGTTGTGCTGTTATTGTCCTGCCGTTTATATTTATATTTTACCGGCGATATTTTTTATTAAAGCGTTCATTAACAAAAAATATCCCTTAATTTTAGCGTAAATCACTTGAGCCACTTCTTCTTTGTATGTACGCGAAGTGTCATTTCTAAGGAGGTCACGGTATCATCTTTCTTTATCCATATTATAAAGGCGCACACACGGGTGCGCCCCTACGGTATTAAAGGAGACGAAACTCCCCCAACCCCTCATACAACTTATCATTATTCTCTCTACACTGTCTTCACTTTTTGTTTTTCTGCCGCGTTTGACGGGCATTTGCCTGTCCAGCAATATTGGCATAGTTTTTCTTCCGGAAGGCCTACGGCTTCTATCAAATCTCCGAGTGTCTGAAACCTTACGGTAGTGACATCTAAATCTTTTGTGATCCATTCAACCATTTTCTTGTATTTTTCGGATTCGGTATCCATATATTCAGAGATGTCTTCAATGTCTCTACCCTCAATAGCCTTTATAGCTTTGCGCGCCGCAAGTTCGTTTATGCTTCTGGTGGAAAGGCAAAATTTGCACGGAAACATCAGCGGCGGGCATGCCGCGCGCACATGCACTTCTTTCGCTCCATCCGTCCAGAGTTTATTGACCGTGAAATTCTTAAGCTGTGTGCCCCTTACGATAGAATCTTCGCATATAACAATCTTATTGCCGTTAATTATATCTTTTATCGGAATAAGTTTCATGGTCGCGATCAGGTCGCGGGTTTCCTGCGATGGAGGAGTGTAGCTCCGCCCGTAACCCGGCGTATACTTCACCAAAGGCCGCCTTAAAGGTTTTCCGGATTCCATAGCATATCCGATGGCATGCGCGACACCCGAGTCGGGTATTCCCGCAACCAGATCCACTTCAATATCTTTGTCATATCTGGCTAAGCTCTGTCCGCATTTTTCTCTTACAACTTCCGTATTGACGCCTTCATAACTTGAAGCCGGAAATCCCGTATATATCCACAAAAACGTACATATCTGCATATGTCCGTTTCCCTCTCGTTGGGAAACCATGCCATTTTCGTTTAAAAGTACAACTTCTCCGGGAGAGAGATACTTTACGATCTCAAACTTATTGTTTGGAAACGCGGTTGTCTCTGAGGTAACGGCCCATGCACCCTCCCTTTTCCCGACAATAAGCGGTGTATATCCCAATCTGTCCCTTGCCGCGTACACGCCTTGTTTATTTAGAAGTAAAAGTGAACACGACCCTTCGATTTTCTCAAACATCTTTTCAATACCATCGACGAGAGTGTCACCCTGATTAATTATTTTGGCTATAAGCTCAGTAACGTTAACGTTGCCGCCCGCGGTCATTTCACTGAATGATATATTTTTTTTAAGCAGATCCCGCGAAAGTTCATCGGTGTTCTCGATAAGCCCGCTTGTAACCATACAAAACGGACCGAATTTCGAATTAAGAAAGATCGGTTGTTCGTTACTGTCGGAGATAACGCCTATCCCTTTATTTCCGGACATACGTTTCACGTCTTGGTAAAACTTTGACTTAAATTGACCTTGGCTTATGTTATGGATCTGCCGCTGGAATTCTTCTCCGAGCACCGCGAGACCGCCGTATTCAGTCCCCAAATGTGAATGATAATCCGTCCCGTATAACAAAATTTCCGACACATCCCCTTTTGAAACCACACCAAAAATACCACTCATTTCCGCCTCCGTTTTGATTAGATTTTGTCTTCTCCAGAAGTATCGTATTGTACCACAATATTCTGTTTCTTTAAAAGGCAAAAGTAATGCCCGTAAGGTGAAGGCGTATCCAAAACACCAACCTCGTAGAATTGTAGGGGCACACTACCAACCTACGAGGTTGGTGGTGGGTACGACATTAATTCGTAGGGGCACGGCATGCCGTGCCTTTACATAGGTGGGGACGAGTGTCCGGAATACGCATACTTTTACCCCTGATGATAACTGATGGTGTATAGACATGCCTACCGTTCTATGAGGCTTTATTTTACAGGGGGGTAGAGACAAAAAAGGCGACTCTACATTCAAAATCGCCTTCATGCTTGGAACAAATGGTGGAGGTGCCGGGACAACAAGGAGTTCTGAGCAAGGCGAAGAACGTCGCAGGAGCCCCGGACTACACGTGGACATGAGGAATAAAAAAGTTAAGGTGTGCGGATTGTTACATTTAAAAACGGATGAAAACAGAGTTTTTGATGTTGAATGGACTCGTTTTGGGCACACTTAATCAGGAAGAAAGCTCTCATATTTTCCACTTAAGAGATCCTTGGCTTGCTGTATTTGTTGATCGTAACCACTTGTTGCCAAGTCCATTAAGTATTGTTTTTGCTTTCGTAATATCATGATTGCTGCACCAGAAATAAAGGCTACACTCAGTGCAGCTGATCTTAAAATTTCCTTCAAAATCTCCCATCCCTCTTTTGGCAAAAACAAATTAACAATAATGCCAACAAGACTTGTTATTATAATCCAAAAATAAATTCCTCCATGTACTTTTATTAATGGCTGATATTCTTTTATTTTTCCGGTTATATCGAACATCAGCATATCTTTATATTTGGCGGGAATTGTCCCACTATTTCGTATGTTGTCTTTCGTTCTTTTCAACTCATCAACTTCATAATTTGAATAAGTCATCCCAATACCCACGCTTGAAAGAGCAAATACACTAAAAAATAAATTGTTAATTATTTCAGCACTACAAGGAAAATTTCCTTTCCAATGTGCCAATACTACAATCAAAACAATTACTACCGCTATTAAAAAAAGAGTTATTTTATTTTTTCCACGCAAACCTATCATTCCCCTTTTGTTATGATATTTTGAAGAAAAGTTTCTATGAAGGTATCTTGTCCCAAACATCATCGAAGACTTCTTCTAATGTTCGAGCTGTATATGGATCGTTAAAATTAACAGTTCCTTTTACTTTGTAATTCTGTTCATTTTCATCTTGAGGCTCATGTGTGCACTCTAACCGATAGCCTTTGTGATCCACAACAGTAAAATGCTTCACGCGTTTTTCTGGGTTTTCTTCAACCTCGGCTTTTTTAATCGTGAATTTTCCTTTAAATTCATTCAAAAAATTATTATCCGTTATCTTGTGCCAAACAATCAACTGTATAGAAACACCTCTATCAATTAGTGTATTGAAAACATCTTTCATTTTGGAGAAATAAAAGTTATCGTTTAAAGATCCCGTTAAAATTTTTACACTATCATTCGCCCCTTCTAGAAGTAAATCAGTTAAAAATATCGCATGCTCAAATGTACTATTGGGAATTTCAATATTTTCATCATTTTTTTTCGCCAACTCTGCCCGTTCTTTATAATCTACAATGTCCATGTTATCCCCTTTTATTTCCTTTGTCCTAGTCAAAAAAAACACACTATCACACATGCAAGAACAAGCTTACATTTTTTTATTTAAAAATTTTCGTAAAATGTTTGACATCCAGTAATGTGCCTTACTTTTGGTTTGTCCAAAACAAAAACTACAAATACCAGAAAAGAATGGATTGATTTATTAACTGCAAGGTCGATTATAGTAAAGTCAAGCTTGCTTTGTCAAGTTTTTTCATTACCACCATTTTTATCCCTGTCTACCTTTTCAAATTTAACATAAATGTGACAACAAGGCGACGAACGACGCAGGAACCCCGGACTACACATTCATCACCACATGCGTCCAATCATAAATCGTTCGCTTGCTGACCTGCAAATATTCGCTCAAATCTTTAACAGTTCATAGCTTTTATCTCTTTTCAGATGCCGGAATTCATTGGGATGGTAGCTATAAGTTGTTCAGCACCACAGGGAATAACAATAATCGGTTCTAAATAAAAAATTAAGGTATTTGGATGTTGAATGGACTCATTTTGGACACACAAATCTTTACACTTATCGATATTTCTATCTGACATACGGTCGATATTTTGCCGGAAAAGCTTCCGAAATCAAAGCTCCTTTTCTAATTCTTGTTAACACTTTATTGTCTATTGAAGAAAGTTTTCGAGAAATATTCAAATTAATATTCTGTTCAATCCTTGTTTCAGTAGTATCTATCGCATCACCGTAATTAATAATTGTCTTTTTACGAATGAACGGATGATCCAATGGTCGCATAATACACGATGAATCTTTCAGTGGATCAAAAGAAGTAGCATTTACCAATAAAAACCTGTCACCAAGTTTTCCTGCAACAAAATATATATGTTCTGTCTGCTGATTGTTTTTTAATGTTATTACATCACCTATTTTTATCATTCATCATCAAACGCTTTTTTTGCAAATTCAATAGATTTTATTTCTTCTTCAATTTCTTTTATTTCTTCTTTTGTCTTCCCCAATGCTTTTAGAATATCTTTTATGAAAATTTGAGCCCGCCCCCCTTTTGGGTCTTTCCATTCACTTAAATTATCATGACACCAATCAACTATTTGCCATTGATTAAAATCTTCAAATTGAGCAAAAATTTCATCTATTACTTTTTTCTCTCTAGCGCTTAATTCTTCACTTCGAATTTTGTCTGTTTTCAAAGAAATATCATATATACCACTTCTCTTTACATACTTATCCCAATATTCGTCTTCGATAGCTTGTGAATGTATTTTGTTTAGAACATTACTTAAAACAGGTCCCTTGCCCATTGAAAAATAAATATCTCCGGTCACAGATCGATTCCATTTATCTAAACAAACGCGATCTATTATATAAAGTTCTTTTATGAGCTTCATATAATTCATTTTTCCATCGCTTTTGTGTAATAATCTGCAAACGACTTGCGTGGTTTTTTTTGAATTAAACTGTGTGGCAATCATATTAATCAAAATGAGTATATCATTTCCTCAATCTCTTTACAAACCTAATTCCAGAAAATGTCAAACCAATTTTAAAATGTCACTTTTGGTTTCTCGCGATGTCGCGGAGCGACGAGCCTGCGTGAAATTGGTTTTTTTTAATAAATCTAGTAGCAGTAGAGGTTGACGTTCATCAAAACCTAAATGCACAATTGAAAAAGGTGATATGTGTAACCAGTTATTGTTGTTTGACTTATAAGCGGACACTAGTGGGACGTCTCCCATTTAATTAAATGGGAGACGTCCCTATTTAATAGGATTGTTACATTTAAAAACGGATGAAAACAGAGTTTTTGATGTTGAATGGGCGCGTTTTGGGCGCACCATACATACACGATACCTTACACTACAGTGAGTTCTTTCTTCTCTTTTAATCCCTGGGGGTCAATTCCCCGCAGCTTGCTGCGCAATGCGATAGCCCCGAAGGGCGAATAGGGGTATAATGGATGAATGTGTGAACGACGGTTTGAAAACATACCAATATCGACGGATAGCCGGTGTACCATGTACCACCCCTTTAATTCCTATTTAATTCCATCCTAAATAATGAAATTGGTTTAATTCCGATATTAATCATTCCTTTT
>Ga0208325_1000302_pt1 | contig 13212 bp, 6 predicted proteins | sample PL_2010_330m_FD_185486 | JGI IMG/M metagenome (GOLD analysis project Ga0208325, IMG submission 185486) | Freshwater microbial communities from Powell Lake, British Columbia, Canada to study Microbial Dark Matter (Phase II) - PL_2010_330m... | ecosystem: Environmental > Aquatic > Freshwater > Lake...
TACCATATTATATATAAGGCCACAATCGCATTTTTCTTACTTTTTTATGTTTAACATAAGCTTGGAAATGCTATGATTTTTCTCTGGAAATCGATCAACCCGGTCATTTATTAATTCAGTTCTACCTGCTTTTTTATACCATTTACACCAAAAATCAGATCTCACAACTCATGTATAGTAAAGTAATTACGCAAAAAAACCGCATTATTATAGCAAATGGTGTAAAAGGCTGTTGAAGTGGGCTGAAAAGAATCATACAAATGTGGAGTTTCCAAAATTTTTCAAGCAAGAACTTTTAAGATATTGTTCTGTACGGGGCATAGAAAATCGGTCAAGCCTGGTCCCCGACATTTGCGATGGTTTCCGACAAAAAATGGCTGGGTTGACCGATTTTTTCTGAGCAGGCTTTGCCGCTGGAGCAAAGCTTCCGTCCCTGGGAAGGATAATATCTTAAAAGTTTTTACTTATGGAAAAATATGTGCAAAGCTGGAAAAACTTGATATGCGGTATACTTATTTGCGGACAAAACGCTTTTTTATCACTTCCACAATGCCGGTGACTTTTGACAACCCTTTTTTCCAATTCTCTAAACTCAAAGCTTCCCTTGTTATCTGTCCGAACTGCTCAAAAATAGAGTATATGGCCGGGACCATGGCAAGGGTCAGCGGCGTTGCGAATACTAAGCCCCCGATCACGGTTATCGCGAGAGGATTCCACAGGTTCGCGCCCTCGCTTCTGTCCAGGGCCATGGGTACCAGCCCAAAAACAGTAGTAGCGGTAGTCATCAAAACCGGCCTTAATCTGTCTCTGGAGGCATGGATAACTATCCTGAAAACATTTTTTTGGCTCTTCTTTAGAGTATTCGCGTGGTCCACAAGTATTATGCCGTTGTTGACAACTATGCCGGCCAGCATCATCATTCCTATCAAAGCTCCCATCCCTATTGACGTGTCAGTAAGGTAGAGAGCGCTTATAGCGCCAATTGTCGCCAGCAGGACAGTGACCATTATAATGAATGGCTGCCGGTATGACTCAAATATCGACGCCAGGACCAGGTATATGAGTATCAGTATCACCACGATCGTAAGCATAAACTCCCGCTGGGTCTTTTCCAGCATAGGATAATCTCCCCCTATTTCGTAATAATAGTCCTCGGGCAGTTTTAGATCCGAAAGCTGGTCTTCCAACAGCTTCACGGCTTTCCCTAAAGGGATGCCGCCGATGTTAGCGCTGACCTGGATCATCCTCGCTCTGTTCTTCCGCCAGATCTCACTGGGGCCCAGGCCATACTCGAAATCCGTAAGCTGGTCCATCCCCACCCTGTCGTCACCCACCCTGGCTACGGTCAGGGTGTGGATATCCTTGATCGTCCGCCTGTCCTTTTCCTGCATACGCACTATTGTCTCGACCTCGCTTGCCTTTGTGTGGAAAAGCGTCGCCCTTACCCCCCTGACTTTCGCGTGGAGGATATCGGCCACTTCTTTTGTCGACATGCCGAAGTCCGCGGTTTTCTTTTTATCGACCCTTATCCACAGCTCCGGCCGGCCGCTGCGCATCCTTATTTTCGTATCCGTAAAATACGGTATCTGCCCCATCCTTGTTGTAATGGCGATCGCGATCTCACGCAACACGTCATAGTTATAGCCAAAAATGTTAAGCAGTATTTCCTTGGTCCCGACTTCCTGTTCTTCCTCGAAATATATGAACGCGGGCTGCAATCTAGCCACCTTGGGCCTCAGGGTCTCGATCACTTCGTTTACTGACCTTTTACGCTGCGCGAGCCCGACAAGATTGACATATATCTTGCTTGACCATGCTTCCACGCGTGAGGTAAAATCCTCTACTTCCGGGATCTCCTTCAAGAAGCTTTCCACCTTTCTTACGGCCTCATCGCTGGCGTCCAGTTTAGCGCCTGTGGGAAGCTCAATGAATATCGTGAACCTGTTCTGCTCGGTGGCGCCGAGATATTCCTTTCCCATCTTTCCGTATAAGAACACGGAGCCGAGGAACAATGCCAGGGCGATCGCTATCATGAGAAATCTTTTCCTTAAAACGAATAACAGGCTGTCCCTCTGTAATGTGTAAAACGGCATAAGAAACCCTTTCTTGACCTCCTGGGATTCCCCGCCTGCCTCCATGATCTTCATCCGTGAACACATAAGGGGCACTATCATAAGCGCCACAAAAAGGGATATAAAAAGTGAAAATGTAACGGTCCATGCCACGCCGCCATAAAGCAGGCTCATGGATTTACTCACAAAAAGCATGGGTAGAAAGACTATGACCGTGGTCAAAGTTGAAGCGAAAATAACGACATTCATCTCGCTGCTTCCTTCTATCGCGGCTTCTATGCGCTCCATTCCCTGTTCGCTTTTTGTTATTATGTTCTCAAAAACGACTATGGAATTGTCTACCAGCATACCCACCCCGAGCGCCAGCCCGAAAAGCGTAATAAAATTTATCGACAGCTCCATTATTGCCGGGATAAAAATGTTGCACATATCCATTAACCCGAGGGTTATGATAAGGGAGATGGGTATGGACACGGCTACGATAAGGATGGGCCTGTATTTTACGGCGAAGACCAGAAACATTATTAATCCCACGAGAAGAATATAAAGGATAAAATTCGGCACAAAGACAGCAGCGACCAGCCCTGCCAGAATGATAAAAATAAAACCGCGTTTGAATTTTCTGAGGAACAGCATGAGGATGAATATGATCATGACGGCCCCGCGAAGCAGGGAATTGCGAAGATTTGATATTGATGTCTTTATGAACTCCGCCTGGTTCTTTGTCACGATAACATCTATATCCTCGGGCAATGACTTCCTTATATCATCCACCTCTTCCAGAATATCCTTAGCGACCTGGATCGTGTTGGCTTTTGACTCCTTCTGCACATATAAAGAAACGACGGGTTTTATGTTTATCCTTGAATACGTCTTGGCTTCCATAAAGGAATCTTTTATATCCGCGACATCCCTTACCCTTACGACCGAGCCATCGGGACGGGAAACCACCACGGTCTCCTTTATATCATCCACTTCATCAAACTGTCCGATCGCCCGGATCAATAATTTATCCTTATCCCTCTCGATCTCTCCCGTGAGAAGATTAAGGTTACTCGCGCCAAGCGCGCTTATCAGCTGGTTTATGGAAACAACGTAACGGTAAAGAGCGTTTTTATCCGCCTCGACTATTATCTTGCGTTCTCTCCCACCCCCTACTTCGACATTCGCGACTCCTCTTATCCTCTTTATTTTTTCCTTTAAGTCTTCGTCCACCATTCTTCTCAGTTCTTCCTGGGTGCGTTTACGGCTTGTGATCGCCAGAATGACAATGGGGACATCCGTTTGGGAAAACTGCGCGATGATCGGTTTCTCGGCCTCTTTCGGCATCTTTTCCTTGACCTTGGCGAATTTTTCCCTGACCTCCATGGCAGCCAGCTGCATGTTTATGCCCTGTTCAAAGCTGAGAACGACCGTTGCTTCACCTTCTTTTGAAATAGACAGGATCCTTTCAAGATGGGATACGGTGCTTACCGCCTCTTCGATGGGCTTGGTGACCATCGCTTCGACCTCGGTAGGCGGGATGCCGCCTCTTATGTAGATAATTATGCTTATCTGTCCGAAGGCTATATTGGGATACAATTCCACCGCCAGCCTCGTCAGCGATATCACCCCTATTAAACATAGAGCTGAAAATATCATCAACGTGCTTATGGGTCTTTTTATGGAAAATCGTGATAAGCTCATGTTTCAGCGTCCGCTACTTGCGGAAAAGGCGCACTATCCTTTTTCGTATATCATCTTCGAGCACAAAAATAGAGGGTATAACCACAAGGGTAAGGAATGTGGATACAAGCAACCCTCCCATAACGCTTATCGCCAGGGGGGTCCTGAGCTCAGACCCTCTTCCGACGGCTAGCGCCATAGGCAGGAGGCCCAGAACCGTGGTAAGCGCGGTCATTATGATCGGGCGGAGACGTGCCCGGCATGCCTCCACAACGGCTTCCATGACACCTTTGCCCTTTTTCATCAGAATATTCGTGTAATCTACCATGACTATACCGTTGTTTACTACGATACCGCCTAACATTATCACCCCCAGAAGGGCTATCACGCTCACGGACGTCTTGGTCGCGAACAAGGCGATAAGAACGCCTATCAGTGACAATGGTACCGTAAAAAGAATTATGAGCGGCTGGGTCAGGGATTCGAACTGCGCGGCCATGATCATGTAGACCATGATGATAGAAAGTATCAGGGCAAACCTCAAGCTGTTAAAGGACTTCTTCATCTCTTCGGATTCACCGGCGAGCCTCAGGCGGTAACCGCTCTCTACCTCTATCCCTTTCAACATCTTCTCCACGTCACGGTTTATATCCGACATTTTCCTTCCGGCTATATTGGCGGAGATCGTTATTGTCCTTTCCTGGCTTATACGCCTTATCTCACTGGGCCCTACTCCCCTTTCAAAGGAAACGATTGTTCCGAGAGGCAACATGCCGCGGGTGGGACTGCTTACCCTGAGATGATACAACTTCTCATAAGTATCCCTGTCCTGTTCTCTCAATCTCACTCTTATGTCCACCTCTTTGCCTTTTTCCTTGAACTGTGACGGGATATACCCCCTCAAAATGATCTGCGTGACCCTGGCCAGATCTACGACCGAAAGGTTATACAATGAGGCTTTGTCTTTATCTATGTGCATCCTCACTTCAAGAGAAGCTTCCGGAATATCGTCTTCTACGCCAAAAATCCCCTTTATCTTTCTAAGGCCTTCTTTGATCTCTTTAGCGATATTTTCCATTACCTCGAGCTTCTCTCCCTTGATCTCCATTGTTATGGGTTTCCCGCCGCCGCCGAACGTTCCGGCCATCACCCCTTGCTGCATCAATATCTCTATTTTCGCGGGCTGGTACTCTTTCGAGGCGAACTTCTCCTGAAACTCCTGGACAATATCTATCGTTTTTACCCTCCTCTTTTCCTTGAGGGAGGCGATTATCTGGGCCTGATGAGACCCCATCCTCTTTATGACGTCTTTCGCGGTCTCTCCCCTTGTCGCTCCGACAACCGAACTAACGGATTCCATATTGGGATCCTGCCTGAGCTTGTTTTCCAGCATCACTGTTATCCTGTTCGTTTCCTCTACCCTTGTTCCCACCGGCATATCGACTTTTACCAGAAACTCTCCCTGGTCCGTCTTGGGCATAAGCTCCCTTTCGAGAAAATTAAAGAGGAACAGGCTGGCCACGAAAATCCCTAAAACAGACAAAAGCCCCGTCTTCCTGTTAATAATGAATTTTCTGAGGAATTCCTCATACTTTACCAGAACTTTCTGCCATAATTCCCCTCCCGCAAAAGCTTTGGCCCCTTTTGCCGCCTCCTCGCCTCCGCCAAGCTTACAGCTTAAAAGAGGTATGAGGGTCAATGCCACCCAGAGCGAACCGATCAAAGAAAATGTGACCGTAAAAGCCAGTTCCTTGAACAACTGTCCCGCTATGCCTACGACAAATATCATGGGCAGGAAAACCGCTATTGTTGTCAACGTGGACGCCGTGATAGCGTTAGATACTTCCTCGGCTCCTTCACTGGCGGACTTTTCAGGAGACTCGCCCATCTCTCTATGCCGGAATATGTTCTCGATGACGACAATGGCGTTATCCACGAGCATGCCGACACCAAGCGCCAGCCCGCCGAGGGACATCATATTTATCGAAAGCCCGCCGAAATACATAAGGGTAAAAACGACCATAATAGAGATCGGAATGCTTAACGTGACTATGGCCGAAGCTTTGAAATTTCTCAAAAAAACAAGTAAAACGATAAAAGCGAGGATCCCGCCCTGGAGAGCGGCGTCACGGACCCCGTTTATCGCGTCACGGATAAAAGCCGACTGGTCGTATATGATCTCGAGCTTTACGTCCGGCGGCAGCCTCTTCTTGATCTCGTTGAAAGCCCCCTTTATCAGGTCAATGACCTTTACCGTGTTGGTCTGGGCCTGTTTCTGCACCGAAATAGACACGTTCTCTTCCCCGTTATATCTGGAAAAGCTGCTTCGTTCCTTGAACGTGTCTTTTACTTCCGCTACATCCTTTATCGAGACATATCTTGGTTTACGGCTGATATCCCTTCGCTTCATTTTTTCATCAAAAGGAAGGACTTCTTCCTCCCTTTCTGTCCCGGTTTTTACCACAACATCCCTTATCTCGCCGACTTCCTCAAACTCTCCCAGTGTCCTTATAAGATACTCATAAAAACTCTCTTTGATGGTTCCCGCCGGATAATTGAGGTTGGAGTCCGTTATAGCGTCCGAGACATCTAAAATGGGGATGCCATACGCATGCAGCTTGCCCTGGTCGATCTCCACTAATATCTCCCTCTCCAGTCCTCCTTCGACCGAAGCGGAAGCCACGCCGTCGATCTTCTCCAGTTCTTCCTTTATTACGTCAGTTGCGAGTTTTCTGAGCTGGACCGGGTTCCTTTTACCCGTTATGCTGATCCTCATGATCGGCATCTCAAAAGGGTTAAAAGGCACGACCAGGGGTTCGGATGCGTCCCTGGGCAACCGGGCCTTCATGAGGTCGACCTTCTCCCTTACCCTGAGAGACGCGAAGTCCATATCCTGGTCCCACCCGAATTCCGCGAACACAAGAGAGATCCCCTCTCTTGATACCGACCGGATACCTCTCAGACCGCTTACCATACCGACAGCTTCCTCAACAGGCCTGGTCAACAGCGTCTCTATCTCCTCCGGAGCGGCATTAGCGTACGCAGTGAACACCGTCAACTGGGGATACTCGATAGGAGGGAATAACTCCTGGGGAAGCTTCACCAGGGAAATGATCCCGAAAAGGGCGACCCCGACAAATATCATGACCGTTGTCACTGGTTTTCGTATTGAGAAATCAGACAGTCCCATAGTTTAGCTTTCAGCTTTCAGTCTTCAGTCATCAGCTTGTCGAATAACGCTATGAGCTGAAGGCTGACAGCTGATGACTGAAATCTTATATTGTTGTTTCTTGCCTTACTTTAGAATATCGTTTCCTGTACTTCGGTTATTTCTACTTTATCTTTATCCTTGTATTCCTGGTGAAGTTCCCGTATTACCAGTTCTCCTTCTTCAAGGCCCTTTCCTATTTCCGCCATGTCATGAGTAAGATACTCTATCTCAACGGCTCTCTCCTCTACTATGCCCTGATCGCCCGCGCCTTCCCCCGGCTCTCCTTCCGCTCCTTCTCCTTCTTCCCTGTGAACGACATACACAAAGTACTGCTGCTCCTTTTTCTTGAAAGACGCGCTCGGTATTATCAGCGCGTCCTTCTTTTCATAAGTGTTTATGACCGCCCGGGAGAACATCCCGGGTTTTAAAAGGTTTTCCTCGTTATCAAGCTCTATCTTGACCTTCTGGGTGCGCGTCCTTCCTTCTATCATAGGGGAGATCATGTCCACTGTCCCCGTGTACGTGTCTCCCGGATAAGCGTCCAGGAATATCTCGACATTCTGGCCAAGCTCCATCTTCGGGGAATCTTCTTCAATAACATCGAATGTGGCGTATACCTCGCTGTAGTCCACAAAAGTGCCGACTTTATCCTGGGAAGTCACATACGCGCCCGCGCTCTTCTCCTTGCTGCCAAGGTATCCGTCACCAGGGGAGTAGATATTCGTTTTTTCAAGATCGCGTTTGGCGGATTCATATTCAAGTTTTTTCTGTTCATAGACCACCTTGTCATGGCCGCCTAATTCATAAAGCTTTTTGGCTTTCTCCATCTCCAGTGCCGCGTATTTTAATTTAAGAAGCGCGTCTTTCTGATTGAGGCTGGCGATAATATCCCCTTCCAGGATACGCTCCCCTTCTTCAAAGTTGAAACTTTCAAGTATGCCGCTGGTCTCGAACCTCAGGTCTATTTCCCTGAACCCCTCTATCCTTCCCATAACCGGAAGCATGTCCTTGAAATCCATCCTTTTTACTTTATATACTTTCACAGGAATGGTCTCCAGAAACTCCACCATCTCTCTTTTATCCTTCGCGTGCCTCCACCCGATATCCCTGATATGCTTGACGGTTCTCGCCAGGAACAGTGTCAAGATCAACACCCCGAGCGCTATCCATACGTAGTTCTTCTTCACCCTTTCAATGGTCACGATGCGCTTGATCCTGTCGATCTTGATGCTTTTTGCCTTTTCCATGATCTTCGCGATCTTGATCTTTTTGAACACCGCCATTATTTTCCCGAAGTCAGGTTTTTTAAATCTTTTTTTATCAACGTCGGGTTTTTTATTCTGATCATTCATCATGATTTCCCTCCACAATATACTGCTTTGTTTTTATTGGTCTTTTTATGGCGTCCCTTCTTTGACCTCTTTCTCTTTCTTGCCGGATCCATTTTTAACGTCCTTATCGGCTTTATCTTCCCTTGCTTTCTCCCATTCATCAAATTCCGTGTTCTCATACCCCGGCCTGAAATAATCCGGTACGCCTATCGCCTTATTAAGGCCGCTGATAGAAATGTAATACTCCGCTACCGAGGAAATTATGCCATATTCGTGTTCCGCCAGTTTTGCGATCTCCTCGATGACCTTTGAGATCTCTACGACCCCGTACCGCTGGTTCTCTGTCAGCACGTCAACATACGTCTGCTGATGCTCCACCTGGGCTTCGGCGATGTCCATCTGAAGTATGGCTTTTCTGTATTGGAAATACTGCTCCTTGACCTCCACGATAAGGTCCTGCTTTGCCTTGTTATATTCATATTCGGCCCTTTGATGTCCTACTTTGGCTTCCTGAACACTCGAAAAATATTCCACATTATCCAGAAAGTTATAGGTAAAGTAGCTTGTGGCAGATTCGGTCCCGCGAAAAGCGGACACCGTCGGCGCCCATTTTTCCCTTACGTAGTTATATTCAAAAGTATTTCCCCATAGCGGGATACTCCCCTTGACCCCCGCGAACCACTGCGGCTCCAACCCCCTGCCGGAGCGGACCGGACCGGAATGGTCATTGGGCTGCTCGTAATCGGCCTGAATGCTCAGCGGTTCGTAATTCTCATACGACTGTCCAAAAGACCCGTGAAATTCTACCCTGGGCCATGCTTTTGCCCTTTGCATTTTACGTTCCATATTATAATATTCGATAACTGTCGCCTTGATCCTGAACTCGGGATTATTGGCAAGTGCCAGGTCATAGCAATTCTCCAGCCCGAGCGTCAATGTCTCCGCGGGACGTTCAACTGGTTTTATTTTGATGCTCTCCTCCGGCTCCATGTTCATGGCCTGAAAGAGTACCATTTCCGCCAGCCTGATATCTTCCCCGGCAGAAAGATAGTGAAAATTCGCCTGTAGATTCTGTGCCTTGACCTTGAGGTATTCCACCCGCGAGACAAGTTCCTCCTGGAAAGATTTATCGGTCACCTCATAATAATTGTTGATCTTTTCCTTCCATTTGTGCTGCATGTCCAGGGCCTTGGTCGTTTTATCAAGGTTATAATATGCCTCTTTGGTGTCTTCCACCACCTCGTTCACCACTTTTTTCTTTTCAAGTTTTACGATCTCCATATTCGTCTTGGCCTGGCGCATTGTAAACCATTTTTCCATCCCGTCAAAAGCGACGTATTTCGTCTCGAGCTGGTATTTGTACCCGCGGTAATGCCTTGAAAGTCCGTCAGCTCCTATCTGCCCCGTCGTCATCTCATGGGTGACGCTAAACTCGGGCAGGAGGTCCCTGTAGGCCTCCCAGAGCCTTATCTCGGCCAGTGTTATCTGTTTATCTGATACGGTTATGCGCGGGCTTCTGGCTAAAGCTATGTGTACGCATTCATCTATGGGATAGACACGATCGGTCTGTATTTTTCCAAGTTTAAATTTTTTTCTTCCCCATTTATCCTGCAACCACTCTATCCATGTCCTGCTCCCTTTGTTCTCTCTATACGGGTCCTCTTCTGCTTCTTTTTCAGCTTTTCTGATCCTCTTCTGCCTGGCTATTTCCTCCTGTTCCCTGTTATAGAGTATTTCCTCCTTATCGATCTTCGCGATCAGGCCCGGGATCGCCGGGTTCATCCGATCGATCCTCTGCGCCTTGAGCGCTGTCCCTCTGGCGTCGCTGAAATTCCCTTTCTCTAATAACTTCATGGATTCGGCGATATGCCTGCCGGCCTTCCTCCTTGTCCTTTCGGATCTTGCCTCCGCTTCCGTTTTCCTCTTTTCCACGAATTCCGTCTGGCGTTTGATCTCTGCTTCCTTCCGCGCCTCCTCCCTTGCCGCTTCCGCCTCCGCTTCCGCTTTCCTCTTTTCCGCGAGTTCCGCCTGGCGTTTGATCTCCGCTTCCTTCCGCGCCTCCTCCCTTGCCGCTTCCGCCTCCGCTTCCGCTTTCCTCTTTTCCGCGAGTTCCGCCTGGCGCTTGATCTCCGCTTCCTTCCGTGCCTCCTCCCTCGCCGCTTCCGCCTCCTTCCTCCTGGCCGCGCGCTCTGTCTCGCGCTTTGCCCTGGCCGACCTCTGGGTTTCTTCCCGCGCCGCCCTCTCCTCTTCCCTTTTTAATTCGTCTATCCTTGACGCTATCCGCAGCACCTCTTTATTTGAAGGGTCGATCTTCAGTATCCCATCTACAACTTCCCCGGCCCCGGCATAATCACCTTGCTCCAGATATCTATTGGCCTCGTTCAAAAGCTCTACTATCGCGATCCGACTCCTTGCCTTCTTCAGGACATCTATCAAGCTCTCCCTGACTGCTTCGCGCTTTGCTTCAGCCAGTCTCCGTGCTTCTTCCCGCTCTCCCATAGCCTTATCTTCCGTCGCTTTTCTCGCCGCGACTTCCGCCTCCCTCGCCGCCTTATCCGCCCTACGCGCTTCTTCCCTCGCCGCTCTCTCTTCTTCTCGCCGCAGTTTATTTATCCGCGATAATATCTGACCGGCTTCCCTGTTCGAAGGTTCAATCTTCAGGATCTCGTCCACGGCCTTTTTTGCCCTGGAATATTCGTTTTCTTCGATGTATTTATACGCATCGTTCAGTATCTCCACGATCTTTATCTTGAGCCTGGTCTCTTCCAGGACATCTATCAGGTTATCCTTGTATATCCTGCTCCTCTCTTTGATCCTTTTATGCGCTTCGTCCCTGACCGCTCTTCCTTCCTTTCTTTTCAGTTTCTTTATCTGTACCAGTATGTTCTTCGCCTGCCTGTTCAGAGGATTGATCTCCAGTATCATTTCCGCGTATTTTTGAGCCTCGCCATAATCGCCTTCTCCCAGGCGCTTATTGGCCTCGTTCAAAAATTCCACTATTTTGATCTGCTGCCTCGTTTCATCCAGGATATCGGCCAGGCTCTTTTCGTTTGTTTTTTTATCCGCGAAAAGATAATATCCGTCATAAAAAGAGAAAGCCGTCAAAACGGAAATTATCAATATACCTCTTATTAATCTCAGGGGGCATCTGAACACGTTATACCTTTTCCTTTGCGTGGTCGCCGTAATAGATCCGCCATGTCACAAAAGCCAGAAGCTAGGTCTGATTTTCGGAATGTTCTTTTTTCCCCTCTTTTTCCTTCTTTGCCTGGCGGTACTTCCTCATATAATCACGCATGTAAACACGGTGTCTCTCCTTGTTGGCCTCCCGGTAAAGCTGAAGGTATTCCTTGTGTTTACGCCGCCACTCCAGGGACCTCTCCCGGCAGGTCTGCTTCCAGGACCTGTCCTGCGACTCCTTGTACTTGAAATAATTGGGGTTACTCACTCGCCATTTTTTCATATTCATGAGCTGTCTCTGGTACTGGCATTCCAGGCTGGAGCACACCTCCTGATTAGGCCTGTATTTGTTTGGCACAAACGGCTTGCCACACATCTTGCACTTTCTCTCCTTGTTCTTTTCCGTATACACGATCACACCTCCATGAATATTTCCCGGCGGCACAACAGCGCCGCTCCGATGGAAGATGATTCTTCTCCCAGAACACCCGGGATAACTTCCAGATCATTCAACATCTCCCTTGAAAGAAATTTATCCATACTTTCCCTTACATATTGAATAAAACATGCTTCCGCTTTTTCTACCTCCCCTCCAAAAACTATGAACTTCACATTAAACATGTTTATCAGATAGGCCACCCTTACGCCCAGGGCCAGCCCTGACCTTTTCACGAGATCCTCCGCCAGTTCGTCCTTGAGTTCGGCGGCCTTTAAGACCACGCCCAGGGTTATGCCGTCAATATCGCCTTTTACCATCTCAACGATATCTGTCCCGACCCCCCTCGAGACCATGTTCTTTGTAGTGCTGACAATGCTGAATTGGTTCCATGGCCGCAGATACGCGCCGTATTTCTCGTCGCTGTACTCATCCGCTTCAAAGATCAATTCCTTTTTAAGCACCACACCGGTCCCCACATCAGAATACATGTACAGGATATCTTCTCCCCTGACCCTTGGATCAAAATCCCTGTCTCCATATCCAGCGGCTGTCGCGGCTGTGGTCACATAGATCCTGCACCCGAAAATATCACTGATCCCTTTCGCGAAAATACTTACACTCTTGGGATTGATCTCGATTATCTCTTCCGGAACAGCGATGCCCGCGCAGGCGAGACCGCCCTTCTTAAACCTGGTCCGTCCGGCTATTTCCCGGACTATTCCAGAAATATCCTTGTTTTTTCCCCTTCCGGACAGAAGAAGATCGATCTGTATGTTCTCCTTTTCCACGACCTTTCCCCCAAAATCCATTACTGTCAGGAAACATTGTTTTCCCCTGAACCCGATGCCAAGGACCTTTGTATATTCCTTGTCGATCTCAAATATTCTTTCATCCCCAGAACCGGACGTTTTCAGTAGGCCTTTTTTGACACAAATCCCCAGATAGTCATTGACGAAATCACCCGTGAGATCTGGTCCCCTTGCCACTCCTTTAAATAGATCCTCTCCTTTTTTCAGTTGAGAGAAAACATCAAGGATCGTCTGTTCTCTGTCTGTTTCCGGCCTGATCTTGAAAAACTGGGTTTCTTTCTGCTCTTTCTTCATGCTCCCTCCACTTGTTAAAAATCAGGAGATACTTTACAAAAGCTGGTAACTCCCTTTTTTCTGGTTCAATAATGTAAAGCCCGGCAAACTGAAGTCCGCGGCTCCTTTTATCACAGGGTTCCGCGAGGGTAAAAATCCAGTTTTTCGAAAAACTGGATTACATCTAACTTTTTTAAAGATAAATTTACTATTTGTTAATATACCTTACTAT
>Ga0208325_1000303_pt1 | contig 13185 bp, 13 predicted proteins | sample PL_2010_330m_FD_185486 | JGI IMG/M metagenome (GOLD analysis project Ga0208325, IMG submission 185486) | Freshwater microbial communities from Powell Lake, British Columbia, Canada to study Microbial Dark Matter (Phase II) - PL_2010_330m... | ecosystem: Environmental > Aquatic > Freshwater >...
ATACTCTGCCTGCCGGTTAATCTTGTGCTTCCTGAGGAATAGCGATAAGGAAGGTGACAAGTCTAAGCGTCTTCGGCCGTGGGCTCTCGGCTCCTGGTTTAATATCTTCAACCTCTCGTACCATTTGATACGAAAGGGGGTAACAAATGATACCCACGGCATTTTTAATAGACCAACAACTTTTGCTCACGCTTACAAGGTGGTCGCAGCCCTAGCTAACTACACCGTTTGCGTAGCGACATTTGCCTGGCTACCCGCTAAAGGCAAGGTAAAAAGCTCGCTGAAGTCATTCCTTGCTTGGGTTAACATTACGATGTTTTGTGTACTGTGCAGTAAGTGTGTGCTGGTGAGAGCTGTAGAAGGCTAGAGGATTTGGCACAGCCAATTTTGTATAGTAATATTTGGTAAGGGGTTGTAAAAGGGTTGGCTGTGAGTAATACCCTCTGAAAGCAAAGATAGTCGGGGAATTAAGTTGAAGACTTATCTTGATTGTATACCTTGCTTCCTGAGGCAAGCTCTGGAGGCAGCAAGGATGGGGACAGATGATGAAGATACCCACCACAGGGTGCTCAGCTCGGTAGCCAGCATGGTACCCAAATTGCCACTGGATATCACCCCTCCTGAGATTGCTCAACATGTATATGCAATTGTTGCCGATATCACTGGTAATAAAGACCCGTACTATGAGGCAAAACGACAGGCTAATCAGTTAACTTTATCCGTCTATCCCCACTTTAAAAAAGTTGTGGCTAATTCCACTGACCCACTGCTGGCAGCATCTAAGCTAGCTATAGCTGGGAATGTTATAGACTTGGCTCCGCAGTCGAACTACGGCGATATCAAATCTACTGCAGAATTGGCTTTGGTATCTCCATTGGGCATTGATGACTATGAGGAATTTAAAAGAAGTATTGGCAACTCATCGCACATTCTATATTTAGGAGATAATGCTGGCGAGATTGTGTTTGATAGGATACTTATTGAAGAGATTCGGCAGATTAAGGATTTTGAGATATATTTTGTAGTCAGAGAGAAACCAATTATAAACGATGCCACCTTGCGTGATGCCATATCTACCGGTATGGACAAGGTAGCTAAAGTTATCTCAAGTGGCTCGGATGCCCCGGGTACTATTCTTTCCCAGTGTTCTTCCCAGATGCTACAGCTTTATCGCTCTGCTGATACTATAATTGCTAAGGGGCAGGGAAACTACGAGTCATTGAGTGATGAAACAAAGAACGTCTTCTTTCTATTAAGAGTTAAGTGCCCGGTGATAGCAAGGCTGTTGAAGGCAAGGGTCGGCGACGCTGTCCTCAAGAAGCAACTGATATGATAATTAACAGAATTCTGGAATCCACAGCCGTTTTGAGTTCTCCCTACACAATACATTGTGTAAGATTAGCCAAGCTATAAATCTTCCTCTGGTATGATTCTAATACCGTTTCTCCGCAGTAGCGCAGTTGTAACCCCATCACCGTCTATCAATTTGCCAGAAAAGGTACCATCGTATATCTGCCCGCAGCCACATGACGGACTTCCAGACTTAGCTATAAATTCTTTAGCTTTAAGTTGTTTAGCAATTTTTAAGGTTTCCTCGGCTCCTCTGATAAATTGCCTAGTAACATCCTTCCCATCTTTATTCATAACCTTACATTTACCGTTAAGGACATCCTCCCCTGTGCCGCCCTGAATTTCCTGAGGTGCTCTAGGAGTTGCCAACCCACCTAGTTGCTCAGGACAGACAGGAATTAGGGTCTCAACCTTTGAAAGCTCAATAGCTCGGTCATTCTTATATCTGTCATCAGCACTCCAAGTACACCTTATGCCTAATAAACAGGCACTAGTAAGTTTCATCTCACTCTGATCCGTGACGCCTTATCAGACCAGTCAGAGACGACATCTATTTCACCACAGGCATAGGCTCTGTGCCAGCCCTCAGGGACAGGTAGTTTCTTGTACCAAAGGACTCGCTCAGCCTCAAGCGGATTACGGCGGCGTCCCATAAAGTCAGCAGCACAAACGACCTTATGCCCAGTAAGAGAAGAGACATAGTCCAGCCACTGCTCCCCTTTCCTGGAGCGCATCAGGTGGTGGTCAAGAATCAGGGTATCAACCCTTTTAACCAAGCGCAAAGTCCTGCGTAAGGCGTCTTCCTGCTCCTCCAAAGTTAAGCTTGGCAAATAAATAGGTGGCCCAGAGGCAAACACTACATTTGGTTGCCAGGCAATAATCTGGTTGACTGCCTCATCATTAAGCATCTGTATATCTGAGGCGTGTACAAAGACTTTGCCGTTCTCTTCCACTCTGGTCATCATCACATTGCCCCCACGCCCCCCTCGCTCACCATGGGGAACAGACGAAGAAAAGGTCAGTGACCCGTCACTTCTCCCTTCAGCAATTGTTAGAGTTCGACCAATGCTACTGGCGAGAGCCTTGGCTCGATGAGCCTGATTATATGAAAGGTCTTTCGTTCCCTTAGTCCAGAAGCGAGGGCGCTGGCATAACTCAGCCACTCGTTTTACGGAAAGCTGGTAGGGATTAGCATCAACTAATGGAATGTGGTCGCCGTGGTAGTGGCTGATGACTATATCGGTGGTATCCTGCAATGCCTTGATGACTAGTTCCTTAGTTTTTTCAGAAGCTATCACCTGCACCGGGTGTGGCATTAAGCCATGCCGCCTAAATCCCAGCGCCACCCCGGGGTCAATAACCACGTTACGGTCTTTTGTCCTAACCACGGTGCATAAGCCACGAACCCCTAAAGATTCGGTACCAAGTATCTCTATCTGCATTATTAAGCTCTTTTCAACTTCAAAGCTATACTACCACTAGTCATTGGTGAAGGCAAAGCTACCTTCCCTTTAACCCATATGGAAAATATGATAACGTGGGAAGGAATTAAGCTAACGAAGGCTTATAAAAATGATAACCATAAAATGTGCTAAATGTAAGCGTAAGGTTTTTAGATATTTAAAGATTGGGAAAGGGCGAGTGCTACACTGCTGGAGAGGACGGATAGTCAAGGATTATAGCGTACGTGACGGAAACGAAGTTAAATGTCAGTGCGGTAATTTAATTGGTATTGATGAAGGGAAGTGGATTAAAATGAAGCAGCACTCCTTTATCTATTGAGAGGCAGAATCTGCTAGGTAGCTACTACACAAAATGGCTTATTGCTGCGTAGAACGGTCAAACTTGTTAATTTGAAAAGTTCCAACTTATTTCATCAGGTTGGGAAGGAAGAGAGCTATCTGGGGGAAGATTGTTAGGAGAGCAATGCATGCGAGTATAGCCAGGAAAAAGGGGAGTATACCCCGATATACGTCAAAAAGAGGTACATCAGCTACCCCCGCCACGATGAATACATTCATGCCAACAGGTGGGAGGATTAATCCCGCCGTGCATAATAATGTTGACGTTACTCCAAACCATACAGGGTCAAATCCCACCTGCGTAACAATCGGGAAGAGGATAGGCATAGTGAGCAAAATCATTGGGGGTTCATCCATAAGAGCGCCCAGTATGAGAAGGATGACGACAGCAAATGTAAAGACAAGATACGGAGACACTGCAAACACAGCTATGAAGTTTGCCAGCTCCGTAGACAATCCACTCATCACAATGAAGTAGTTAAAAACCATGGCCCCAATCAGAATAACAAAAATCATGCCGGTAGTAAGCATTGTATCTTTGAGGCAGGTGATGAAGCCCTCCTTACTAAGCTTCCGTTTGATCAGGGCGATGACGAAGGCAAGGAAGGCACCGACAGCTCCAGCTTCTGTGGGAGTGAAAATTCCTAGATACATACCGCCTATCACTAATATGAATAGCACGAGTATTGGCAAAGTACCTCTAAGTGTAGAGAATCTCTCACGCCAGCTAAATTTAGGTCCAGGCAAAGCCAACGAAGGGTTGAGCCTTGCCTGAATGTAGATAACAAGCATAAATAGGAAGGCAAGAAGTATTCCGGGAAGTATGCCGGATATGAAAAGTTTACCTATGGATGTACCGGTGATTATTCCATACAGAATAAGAGCTCCACTAGGTGGAATAAGGATACCCAGGGTTCCCCCGGCAGCTATAGTGCCTGTAGCCAATTTGGAGTCATATTTATATTTTCTCATCTCCGGTAAAGAGAGTTTGCCCATAATGGCACAAGCCGAAAAGGTCTCCCCGGTAACACCAGCATAAGCAGCACACGCCCCCGTAGTGGCTATCGCTAAACCACCCCGCAAATGCCCGAACCACGTATGGAAAAAACGATAAACCTCAGTAACTAATCCTGCTGCGCCGCAAAGCAATCCCATCAGCATAAAACAAGGAAGGACGGCAAAAAAATAACTGGCAGCTGTAGCATAAGGGGAAACGCCTAAGATGGAGAGTCCCATACCCATAGTGGTAAGAAAGCCAACCCCGGTAAACCCTACTAAAAGGAAGGCAAAGCCAACAGGCAAGCCCAAAAACATCAGCAAAAAGAGGACTCCAATACCAATTAAACCAATTAGAGGTGGTTCCATTTTACTTCCACTTACCCAGAGAATGGAAAAAACTTACTAACAACTCTAAGCAAATCAGAGCCGCCCCCAAGGCTGCCACAAACTTGAAGGGAGCGAGTGGAACACCCAGGTTAGCGCTATATCGGCCAAGCTTCATCCAACCCCATCCGGCAAGTCCAAGTTGCCAGCTTAGGGCAGCAAAAACCCCAACCCCGATAAGAATCATAACAGATTTTATAATCCCTTGAGCACGCTTTGGAAAACGTGAAACTAGAAGTGCTACCTCTATATTCCCTCCCCTAAACGTAACGTAGACCATTGCCCAAAAAATGGTGGGGAGCATTGCCAATTCGACCATGTCATAGATTCCTGTTATAGGGGCGTTGAACAGATAACGCATTGCGACATTGCTTACAATCAGTAAAATAACTACAGAGAATACACTAATGCCAAGCCACATAAGCCCTTGAGATATGCTATGTACCCCTGCTTCTAAGGTGCGGGTAACAGAGTTACCCGCACCTTTACTGAAACCCTGGCCTAAGTTATGCCATCCCTTCACAGTTCTTATTCCCTTATCTTATCTCCTAATACCCCATTTTCTGTAGGCTTCGCAAAACTATATCCTTAACCTCTGTACCAGGTAACCCCTGAGCATCCATCTCGCTTGCCCACTCATCCGGCAAGGGTGCCAGTATCGCTTCAAGCCGACTCCACTCCTCAGGGCTTAGCGAATATACTTCAGCCCCTGCGTCCTCAAAAGCCTGGAAACCACTGGTCTCTGCTTCAAAAGTGAGGTCTGTCCACCGGCAATTCATTTCACGACCTAATTCCGCCACTACCACTTGGACATCTGAAGGCAGGCTATTCCACTTGTCAATGTTCATGAGGATTAGAGTGGAGGTGTTACCCCATTTGCCCCGAACAACATATTTTAGCATACCCTCCATGTTCAATGACAAAGGAAGGGCAATTCCTGCCATCCCGCCGTCAACCAGGCCGCGCTCAAAAGCTGAATAGATTTCCGGTGGGGGTAGCGGCACAACGTTGAACTCCAACTTCTGAGAAGCAGCCGCCCAGTCTCCCGGGTTAAAGAGGTTCAGGCCTTTAAAATCCTCCACAGTGGTAACCTTTTTCTCACCCAGCATCAGTGTACCGCCTTCAGACCCCGTCACAGCGATTAATTTCGCACCCTCAACATTCAAGTAACCACTGTAATAAAGGTCCCAACCTACGTACTCTACAGCAGCTATGGAAGGCATAAGTAAGGGTATATCCATGACGCCAGCCGCTGGAACATGACCTGGAATGAAACTGGGCAGGACAAAGCCCATATCGGCAACCCCGCTTATAATGTTATCAGCAATTTCCATGGGACCGCCCAAAGCCCCGTCCGTATAAATGGTCGTCTTTACCATGCCGTCGGTGCGGTTCTCCAACTCTTCGGCAAACCATTCCATCAACCCAGTCTTCCAGTGCACTCCCGGGTCAAAAGAAGCAAAATTGAGTTCTATGGCTTCTGCAGATGGCGCTTCCTCTTCTGGCAGCGCTGACTCTGGAGTACACGCGCTGAGGATTAGAGCAGCAAACATTGCCATCACCAAAAAGCCAATAAATATTTTTTTCAACACTTGTACTCTCCTTTTTTAATATTGGAGGGGGGTTTAATTAAACGTGGAACTCTTAGTGAACTCGCCCATCTACCACCTCCCTTCAAAAGTATTTTGCTCAGAGGTCACGCTTTTTGAAACAAATAAGAAGAACTGATTATTGCTTAATAGCTAACACCCGGCAACATGAAAATCGTACGTTCTGGCAAATCTCTTTGACCGGGTCAATATTATACGCATTGCACGTTGGCTGTCAAGAGCCTGAATTGACTCATAACCGCGGACTGCTACGCTATAGCTACGGTCGCCAGCACATCCATTCCTGCCGGAGCCGGAACGCCGGTCATCACCATCGCATAGTATCTTCCTAGACCGCCTGCCACCACGACCTTAACGTCATCGGGGCTGCTCACGACTCGCACCTGTCCGTTTGTCTCCAATAATTTGTGGGGATAAGGTACCAGTTTTTCGGGAAACTGAGAAACAGGAATTCGGGCTTTCTCCCAGATGTATTCTTTGACATCTTTCTTGGAGAGCCCCTGGCTAGCAAACCGGTTGGCGTGGTCAGGGGTGATAAACACCCACACTATGCCTGTGCCCTGTATAACAGTATGGCACCCAAAGTAGGCCATGGAGTCAGCCAGGACAGTGAGTATCGTTTTCCAATCATAAGTATAGGTCGCATTCTGGATAATGGACGAAATACTGGTAACGGTGACCGTACTGGTCTGGCGCGAGAAGCCCCGTTCCACGTGCAGGGGTTCCCAGGGGCTTTCCTCTTCATTCTCTCCGAAGCAAAAGGTGTAACGCCCCGGCTGCCCCATATAGTCCGGCTCTTGGATGCGGAGCGTGGCTCCACCGATGTTGCGCAGCATAAACTGGAGGGCACGGCCCAGCGCGGCGTTGCTCCGTCTCCCCGGCCCCATCAAACCGGTGGAGCAATTGATATCCAGTTCACTGCGAACGGGACCATTGATGATAGTCATCGGTGTCACCGGGGCTCCACCGGTGAGTGTGTTAGTCATGCTTATGTCTATCTCGCCGCAGGCTCGCACCTGAGCAATGAGAATAGGCATGTGCTCCGGCGAACACCCAGCCATAACCGCATTAGCGGCAATATTCCCCACTGTAGCCACACCCCGTAGTGGCGGCATTTCCCCGACGACTTCTTCAGCATCCCCGTGAACGTGGGTGAGCATCTTGCGCACCCTCTCTTCGGTGGGAGGGATTACGGGAAGCCCATCGGTCCAGTCCAGCCGATACATGACATCGTACATTTCGTCCAGAGAATCGGGGACCTCTATGAAGGGTTCCACTACCGGTTCTTCAGTTTGGGGCTTGGGGGGGTTCTTGAACCCGTTGACTACGTCGTCGATGACGGCGTACATCATCTCAATAGCCTTCTCCACCGGAAGCCCTTCTGGTTCTATCGGAATGGTGACAAAGGGAAGGTTAACCTTTCGCGATCGTAGAAGCCTTTCCCAGAGGTAACTGTTGTGCTCAACTACGATGCAGACTGCAGGCAGACCTGCTTTGGCCAGTGCGATGGCGTTGTCCAAAGTCGCCACTAGCTCCGGCCCTCCGAAGGCAAGGGCGAGAATGGCGCAGTCCCCCTCCTTTGCCGCTTTCTCCAACATGCCAGGGGGCGGAGAACCGGCCCTCGGTACTTTGTAGATGGGGGTCTTTAAGACCCCGTATCGCTTCGAGAGCGCCTCAGTGAGCTTGGGCAATGTCTGTTCCCAAATCCACCACGCATTGTCTAAGATGACCACCGACTTGCCCTTGAGATCGGAAATTTGCTGTGGTCGGAAGGTGGAAGGTTCTGACTTTGCTTGATAGATGGGGCTGTGTAGGCGAATTTTTGGAGTAACCACTGGCTCATCCTCCTTGTTTAATGTTTATTGTGGGCCTTTCCCAATAACCCATCGCGGGTGTTTATTGTGCACTTTATAAACCGGAGTATCCCAGCCGACTTTTTCCTCCGGGAATAACCGCCTGAAACGCCCCTGTGCCTCAGCCTTCGCCAGCTCCTTAGCGCCTGTTTTCTTTAGTCCTTTACTAACCTTCCGAGCCGCAGATTCCAGCCATTTATCAGTAGCGCTGATGGCTCCCGAAGGACAAATAGCCTCACAAAACATACAATCTATACAGGGTCTGGCAATAATGGGAGGAGCAACTGTCAAATCGATGCCATCCATGGGGCAGTTATCCATACAGAGCCGGCATTCAGGATATCTGCATTTCCCCCTGTCATACCTCGCAAAGTCCTTAAAACTAATAGGAGAACCAACATTTTCCTCACCGGGAACTGGAGGGGCAACTGGCGCTGGTGCTTTGGGAATGAGGCTGGTCTCACCAGCGGATATCCTCTGACTACGCCGAACCATATCCCTACCGAAGTCCTCCGCCTCCTGCAGGTCAATTTCATCAGGGTGGCCATCAGTCAAATATGGCGTAGGCTGGATTATTGGACCCCAGGAATGACCATACCAGTCACTCCATCCTGTAACTATTAAACCTTTCTTTTGCAACTTTGGGACTACTGAAGGGAAATAACCATCCCCCAAAGTGCAATGGGTACAAAACGAGAAAATGTGCTTCCCTCCAAGAAAGCGCATATTGCTTATAAAGGCGGCAATATTACCGGGCTCTTTAAAATGAAATACGGGGGAGCCTAAGCCAATCAAATCATACTCGTATAAACGGCGTGGATTTGCCTCTTTAATCTTAACGATATCACAGTGACCTGCCGCTTGCTTCACCCCAATCTGAATCGCCTTGGCAACCTTCTCTGTATTTCCTGTTTGCGAGAAGTAAATCACCACACATTTCATGGCAAGCTGCCTCCCTCGTAGCACCCTATTTTCATTTATGCCGTCTTATTCCCCTAAGACAAATTTGGCTGCGTTTTCTCCAGCGATGCGGCCTGAGTTAATAGCAAAGCCGCAGGCATGTCCGGAAAGCACGTCGCAATAGGTTTCTGATTCCCAGCCACTGGTATCCACACCGGCGGCACAAAGCCCCGGAATAGGGTTATCTTGTTTGTCAAGAACCTCCGTATGTTCGTTGATCCTAATACCGCCTATTGTAGTCAAAAAGCCCGCATGGCATTTGATAGCGTAATAAGGCGGGGTGCGTAATGGCATTAGATATCTCCGGTCTTTGGCAAAAATCGGGTCATATCCCTGGTCACAGGCAGCATTGTATTCATCTATCGTAGCCTTTAGTGCCTTGGGGTCGGCGCCTATCCAGTCAGCAATCTCATCCCAGGAATTAGATATCTTGATCAAGCCTTTATCTACCTGTGCCCGGAGTTCTCTTTCCAATCCAGGCAGCTTATCTCCCTGTGCCCCTGAAGGATTACCCGCTGGCAGGACGAGCTCTTGTTCAATGGCGAGGACAAGCCCCTGCTCAGTCATAGTCTGCGTCATTTTGCTATCAAAAATAGTATAAGTAACGTTATCTGGTTGCCGAGCTACAGCGTTTGAACTCTGAAAGTGATTGTAACCGGCAGTTTCATCGACGAATCGCTCCCCCCTTCTGTTCACCCAGAGCGTGTAAGGCTCAAGAGCGATTGGCATAAGACCAATTCGGAATATGTTAGGCGGAGTGCCAATCCTCAGAGATGCCTTATGAGGGGTAGGACCGCACAATTGCACCATACCCAAGCCTTCAGTAGTCGCTCCTATCTCAGCGGCCATGACCAGCCCGTCTCCAGTGTGAGGTAACCCGACGCACTCCATGCTATCTTGGTAGTTTGGACAATATTTCTTGAGCAGTTTCTTGTTACCACCATAGCCCCCCGTGGCGATAATGATGCTCTTGGCCGTGATTTTAAATTCTTCCCCTTTCGTTTCCGCTAAAACTCCAGATATGTTGCCCTTCGCTGCGGTTAGTATTTTCTTAGCCGGAGTATGAATGAGCAGTTGTACTCCCAGGTCTTCGCAGTTCTGAGCCAGAACCTTCATTAAGGCGGCACCGCGGCCCTTTGGTATGTGCCAAGTAACGGGTGCCTGATTGGGATAAAATGGGGAACAGCTAAACACCAATCCTTTTTCTTCCAGCCACCGAATTGTGTCTCCTGATTTGTCTATGAAAGCACGAACAATCCTCGGGTTAATTTTCCAGTGAGCAAAATTCATGGCTATCTTAAAACAGTCATCCCGGCGGCAATCGATGAGTGCCCGCTTTTGGGCCGGGCTTTCAGCAGCAAAAAGGCCCCAGGCAAGCGCCGAATTACCCCCAAGCCCTCCCTTCTCCAGCACTATTACGCTCGCCCCCTTTTCGGCGGCAGCCACCGCTGCCGCCAGACCAGCCCCACCACCACCAATAATAACTATGTCAGCCTTAAGGTCTTTAGTCCTTGCCATTCCACCAGAACTCAAACCATTAGCCTCCCTAAATTACGCGCCAAAACGGCTTTGCTAAATATCATACGCCGATTTTAATCTAAATCTCCTCAATATACTAATAATAGAATATCGGAGACGACTTCACAACAGGCCATACATTGATGAGCACAAACAATTAACAAAACGTTTCCGATGGGGTATACTAGCAATTACCTATACGACAGAATTACAAATATAAGGAGGTTGTTCATGACAAAAAAGAGCCTCGAAGAGAGGATTCAGCGCCTGGAGGACATCCACGAGATACAGAACCTGATGGGTAGATATGAGTACCTGCATACAGCAGGGTTGCATGAGGAGACGGCAGAACTGTTTGCTAAGAAAACCCCTGGCGTCAAAGCAGACCTACCCGGTTGGGGTGTGTACGAGGGTGCTGAAGGAATCCAGAGGATATACGTTAGGGTTCATAAATATATGGAAGGGGACCGCATTGGCCAGATGTACATGCATCCTCTTACTACCCCTGTCATCGAAGTTGCCGGGGATGGGAAAACGGCGAAGGGGGTGTGGATTTCGCCCGGCCATGAGACTGCGCCTGACAAAGACAAGCTGAAGGCTTACTGGTCGTGGTGCAAATATGGAGTTGACTTTGTTAAAGAGGACGGAAAATGGAAGTTCTGGCATGTCCAAGTTTACGGCATTTTTTATGCTTCTTATGAAAAGAGTTGGGTAGAGGCGCCTGAAGCCCCCTCCGCGGCTATGCCAGATGAACTAAAAGGAGACAGACCCAACCCCCATCTCTGGATGTACAGCCCAACGGCGGTGACTGAGAATATACCGGCGCCACCTGAGCCTTATGAAACATTTGACCAAAAAACAGCCTATGTAATTTGATTAAGAGGGCGATGTGGACTGAAAAAGGATAACATTTAAGGAGGTTGTTCATGACAAAAAAGACTCTGGAAGAGAGGGTTCAGCACCTGGAGGACATCCGCGAGATACAGAACCTAATGGGTAGATATGAGTACCTGCATACAGCCGGGATGCACGAGGAGACAGCGGAACTGTTTGCTAAAAAAACTCCTGGCGTCAGGGCGGAGATAGACGATTGGGGTGTTTATGAGGGCACTGAAGGAATCCAACGGTTATTCGTTGGGGTTCACCAATATGCCGAAGGGGACCGCATTGGCCATATGCACATGCATACCCTTACTACTCCCGTCATTGAGGTGGCCGGGGATGGGGAAACGGCGAAGGGGGTGTGGATTTCGCCCGGCCATGCGACCGCACCTTTTGAGGGCGAGCTGAAGGCTTACTGGGCATGGTTGAAATATGGAGTTGACTTTGTTAAAGAGGGCGGAAAATGGAAGTTCTGGCATTTTCACATGTACCCCATATTTCTTACTCCTTATGATAAGAGTTGGGTAGGGGCAACTAAATCCACCTCCGCGCCTCCTATTCCAGATGAACTAAAATCAGATAGACCCATGTCCTACTGGTGGGCATACAGCCCAACGGCGGTGACTGAGAATATACCGGCGCCACCTGAGCCTTATGAAACATTTGACCAAAAAACAGCCTATGTAATTTGATTAAGAGGGCGATGTGAATAACAAGGTTTTTAGACAGTCTGTAAAATAAAATTGCAGGAGAAGAAAAATGCCAAGAAAAAGCCTTATTCTGTACGCATCAGTGACAGGTAACACAGAGAAGGTTGCATTTAAGTTCAAGGAAGTGTTCGAAAAAAAGGGTTGGCAATGTGATATATTCAAGGTCACCAAACAAAGTTGCAAGAATCTTCCCTATCATCTTGACGACTATGATCTCCTTTGTGCCGGTTCCCCTGTATGGTCGGGAATACCCACTAAAGAAATATTCGACGATCATTTTGGAGTACTGATGCCTCAAAGGTTGTTCAGAGAACCGCTACAGGACTTCCCCAAGATTACAGAATTCTACGGACCTAAAAAAGGAATAGCTTTTGTAACCTACGGTGGTGACCGCCGTGGTACGCCAGAGGCACTGCCTGCCCTTAGTTGCCTAGAGCTTCGTATGGAAGATATGAGAGTGAAATGTATCGGGAAATTTGCTTGCCCCGGGGGGAATAAATGGAGTCGTATTCCGGTGGACACTGTTGCTGCCAAAAAGGGGTGGCCCGTCGGAGAGACTGCAGCAACTATTGCACGATATAAGGAAAACCCTAATCACCCTGAGTTTGCTTCATTATCTAAAGAGGACCGGAAATTATTTGATAAGGCGGTAGCACAGACGCGAGACCTACCAACACAGCCTGAGGTTCTTGGTAGTAGAGGGATGCACTGGGATGTATACAATAGGCCTAATGAAAGAGATTTGCTGAAGGCTGAAATATTCCTAGAGGAAATCCTCGAAGACTATTACGAGGGGGGAGTAGAAGCGGCTCCTCTCAGTCAATACCTTTGCATCGCTTAATGTTCTAAATATCTCCCTTTTATGCTAGGCCTGGACCTTTAGCTATGCCTCAGCTTCAGCTTTTTGCTCCTAATGAAGGGGGATTGTCAGTTCGGGAGGACAATCTCCCTTCACTTTTTGGCTTTTTGTTAAGTTTCCAAAAGTCCCGCATATCTGAATAGTTCTCTCATCCCCCCCCCCAGCTTGGCGTCAATTGATGTATAATTAGATTAAAGGTCATGACTTACGAACCCCCAGTAGCGGTTGCTTTTCGACAGCGCCTGCTGAGGTTAAAGC
>Ga0208325_1000305_pt1 | contig 13164 bp, 7 predicted proteins | sample PL_2010_330m_FD_185486 | JGI IMG/M metagenome (GOLD analysis project Ga0208325, IMG submission 185486) | Freshwater microbial communities from Powell Lake, British Columbia, Canada to study Microbial Dark Matter (Phase II) - PL_2010_330m... | ecosystem: Environmental > Aquatic > Freshwater > Lake...
CGTCAGAAGGACCCATTTTTGTATGGCCCGAGGCGTAACATAAATCTTAAGCGTTACTCCATGCCCGTCAGGACTTATAAGCCGCACATGCGTCCAGAATCCTGCCTTCCATTTTTTCTTCTTCTTTTTCCTGTACCGGTTGTAGTAATACATTCTCAATCCCCCTTCTCGGCATGTGCCAAATGACAAGAATGACAACATTTCTCACAATTATTTATACTTTCCTTCCTACTGTTCATTCCTTCCACTCCTTCGCTCCTCAAAACACAATTAATTAATATTCCTGTCATTCTTGTCATTACTGTCATCAATAAGGACGTCCGGAAACATCCACTTCACCCTCTTTGCGAAGACGGATGCCTTTCCACGTCCTCACGGAACTACTTCTTCCCTTATTAACCGACTGATATTGCCGGATCAATTCACGGCCGAACGTGATCTTGCTGAGCGGCCGATACCCGCTCTCAATACACCAGTTGTTATATGCTTGATAAAGGTCGTCCTTGCTGATATCATCATGCGCATCGAGAACACACATCTCCTCCGCAAATATGATCACGTTATTGTTCTCCTTGCGGTATTCGTCTTTCACATTAAGCATGGACGCACTTTCCTTAAAATAGCCCCTATCCCTTACCCGTTTCAGTCCGTTAAGCGCCCACAGAAAGATCCCGTCAAGCTCGCTTGAAGCGATCTTGTATTTGAGCTTGGGATCTCGTTCCTCTTTATTAAATTGACGGTTAAACGGCAGGATTAAAAGACGGCGGTAATACCCTTCGGTCTTATCGCCCACACGCGGCATATTGTTTGTTGAAAATAGAAGTTTGCAGTAAGGTTTAAACTGAAACGGCTGGCCGTATTTTTCATCAGCCGAAATCGTATCACCGGTCACAATCGCCTTAAACATATTGTCATAGACATTGGTCTTAGCATTTGTCTCAAGGCTGATATTGACCAGCTTATCCCGAAGGCGCGCTATGTAATGCGAATCATTAAACTTCTCAAGCGCGATTGATGAACAATTCTCTTTACCGATAAGCTCCTCAAGCACATACAAAACAACACTCTTGCCATTAGCCCCCTCACCAAATAAAAAGAGCGCCTTTTCATAATCATTTTCGCGCGTCAGGCAATATCCGAAAAACTCCTGCAGTAACTTAATACGTTCCTCGTCATTTTCAAATATCTGCTCCAAACTCTTTTTCCATACAGGACAGTCGGCATCATCCCGATACGTCACATTAAGCTGATTAATCGAATACACATCCGCCGAATGCGAAATAAGCCGCATATTATCGATGTCATAAAGACCGTTTTTGACATTAAGAACTGAAACACCGTTAATAATATCCGGCTTTATAAACGTCTCAGTCTTTAACGCCACAAGCACATTGCGAAGCCTGCTTGCCGAAAACATCGCCCCGCACACATCCTTGATCCACTTCTGCACCTCTTCAATAAAAAGCGATCTGTAGCATCCGTTTCGGTATTCATAATATGTATCCGCGAAATTAATAAGCCTGCACTTTTCAATAATGGCATCCGCCACTTCATTGGAGTTTATCTTCTTAGGCGTATATACTGATGAATTTGACGCGCTATAAACATCCCGGCATCCGGCAATAGCTTTGGCAATAACATCCGCGCCATACGCCCTACCGTCACTAAAATGCTTTTCGTCCCACTTCGGACGCATGAGACCCGATTTTCTGAACAATCTATCCATAAATCCTGCGTCCTTACATGTCCAAAAAGCGAGTTTGTTACAAAACCCAAGGTCAGCTTCAGATTGAGAAGGGTAATCATCCTGCCATTTGCCTTCATAAAGTTTGAAAAATAATTCTTTATCCTTACTCTTTTTCACCTTTTTAAACAAAGCGTTGACTTCTTTATTGGCGTCATCAAGCGCGACGAGTTCATTATAGAGATCTGCTATATCAACATCTCGAATAACGCTTACTTCTCCCTCCACAAGATCACCGGTAATCGTCAAAAACCTTGTTTTTGAATATATCTCAACATCAAGTGTTGTAAGCACCCTATCTCTTGGAATTTTACCCTTTCCAACAGTATGAATACCGGTTTTGCTTGGCGAAAATTCCGCATAACTTGAAAACTCAGAGATGATTCTTTTTGCGAAAGGGGAAGCTATGCGATTTTTAACTGAATTATCAATATCGCAGACAACATACGGATCAATAACCGCGAAACCAATAGCGTCCAGATTGAGTACGTCAGCCCGCGACATTAACTCATCAAACGAACACCATGTACTTGAATCATTACTCTTGGCAGGTCCGCCGGTTTTGATATTTATAGGAACTTTCTTTGGTTTTTTCCCGGGTTGCGGCTCAAACTTGAAACCAACCCAGATAGGCAGGTCTTTTAACTCCTGAGGAATATTTTCTACGTTCCATCTTTTCTCTCTTCTGCTCTCTCCATTCATTTCTCTACACTCCGTTTTGAAACAAAAAATCTTTAACTTTGCGGTAACACTGAAATAACTGCTCTTCTTTTGAATTACTGAAAAACTTATCCGCCAGGGTTCGTGCCTTCCCGCTATCCTCAAAAAGAACGCGTTTCTGCCTTCCATAACCGGACAGGCCTTTCATCACACATCCTTTCGAAACAAGATATGTAGCTAGGTATATGTTCCCCGCTTCAAAATACTTCTCTTCCATTTTTCTCTACTCCTCACTGTAGGTATTACGTTTTCGCCTTTGGGATTTCGCGCCCTAAAAATAAAAAATCCCTGCAGGTTTTTTACTTCCTACAGGGACTATACCCCAAAAACGATTCTTTTTATATGCCGCGAACTATAGTATGTTTACACGCACATGTCGAGAACACGCGCAATAGTTTACGACATATTCTTTGTATATATGATTCTCTTTATCCTTTCTATAGATAATACGGGAAACTCTGTCTTTTTTGTTTCCTCAATGAGCCGGTCTATCAAAATCCCACTGGCTACGTTTGGTTTCTCTTCGCGCATCATTGAGTAAAGTTTTCTGAGTTTCTCATCACGCTGCGCTATAAGCCTTTTTCTTCCCGAGCGTTCTCCCCATCCTTTCCGCTTGTATCCTAAACGGTTCTTAAGAACAGTGTAAACCTTATCAATATCCCCTTTCATGGGAATGCTAACTTCCTTAGGATTTATTATCTTTATATCAATCCCTTTTCCTCTAATCTCCACGGTATAATACGGAGTAGCAAAGAAATTAATAAACCGAGCATACATCTTTACAGAATCGATTGTCGCATCCCAGTCAATTTGCCGGAAATCCAACTGCCCCCTTACCGTCTCAGGCTTTTTAAATTCAACCTGAGGACTGTAACCGGACAATATCTTGTTATAATAATACTTCATATCTGCCATTCGTTCCTGCTCATCAGAAAACTGCTGTTCAAAAACAATCTTTACCAGCTCATCTTTCTGCTCCCCGGTTAAATCCTTCCGTTTCCATTTTGACAACTCGGCAATAACCTCTTCGATAGTAGCAATACTTGCCTCTGCATTTTTACCCAAATCGGCAATTGTCCTTTTTATTTTCTTCTTTTTTATATCATCAACGTATTTTTTACTTATCACGCCAAACGCCTTCAAATATTCCTTCCTGCTCTCCAGCTCAAACTTAAGTCTTTTAATAAGCCAGGGCATGATGTTCTTTCTGTCAGCATAATAGAAATCACATGCCTCGTTTGAATAGGGCAGCAACTCATTCTCATAAGCGATAATCTGCTGTAACCTTGGAATCGGATAACTAAGGGTTGCCTGTAATTCCTTTATAAACGCCACCCTGTCAGCTATAAACTGAGGAAACATCTTTTTCCCGTCTTTTTTATCCAGGATATATTCCAATAAATCCAGCTTGCACATATTCTCTATATCCGAACGTGTCACCTTGGTCTTATACTCATCCTTGCACTTCTGAATTAAGCCCTCGGTTGTGGTACAGATATAAAAGTTGTAATAGCCTATATCAAACTCGCCTTTATGCCACGCCTCAGCCAGTTCCAAGATATTCTCTGTTATTTCTTTTCCCTTCACTTCTTCAACCATCTCTTCTCTCAATTATTCTTACTTACTGTTTTTGATTTTTATAAAACAAATCCTTCAAAAAATGTATCCCACGCCTGCCATAGGTATTACAGATATTATCTGCGTCTGCTTTCACCGAAACATCCTTTTTGCCGATTCCGTAAAGACGCTCAACAATCAATTGAATTTCCTCCTGTCGAAAAGTCGGCGTTGCAGTTTCCAAAACTTTCAGGAATATCTTCCCGATACGTTTAACACTCTCTGCATCATCAAACTTTGTTAGGTACTCAATAAAGAATGCGGAACGATGTTGAATCTCAACATAAGGCGCTGAAAGCAAAAGCCACGCTTCTGTTTTCTCATCGATTTTATCCAGCCAGATAGTTAGTTCAGCCATACGGCTTAAAAATGAGCCGTATGCATCACCAAGCTTTTCTTTAACTGTTTCGCGCTCGCTAAAAGTCCATCCCCAAAAAGCTACAACTTTATTTTTTGTTTCTTCAGGAGGTGCTTCTTCCTTCTCGTCATTGTCTTCTTTTTTTAGCTTTCGACCTGATATCGACCAGAAGAAACCCGCTACATCTTCCCAACGGCTCCTCTTATCTTCAGCATTAGCCTCATTAAACATTTTCCAGAAAAGACTTGGATGCCCGTCTGCGTTATTCTGACTCAGAGACTCCCCAAGCTGGAGATAACCAATACAGATATGCTCTACAAGTCTTTCATCTGCTCTGCCCCTAAATATTTTACTCTCTAATGCCTTGACATAATTTTGCCTCATTAGGATATATAAATCCTTATATACTCTGGCACCGGTCAAATACCCTTCCATAAACATTTGCCATTCAAACACAGGCGCGTCCGGCTTGGCAAAATCGGTAATTTTGCTAATCGTATAATCACTATCCAAGTAGTTCATTTGCGGTAGATAGCATCCAAACCAAATATATCCATCTATGCCTATCGGAAAGAAACGTTCAAATTTATCACGTCCCCAGTTCTTGGCCCTTTCTTCCTTCTTGACTCTAGCAACTCTCAAGGAAAAGGATACGTATGCCATGATCGTTCTGCCAAGAGTCGTATTTAAAGCATATGTTAAAGCGTCCCTTTGTGTATCGGGGGCTTTCTCGCCTTTTAATAATGGCAGGATTAAGTCAAAAGTCTGCTCTGCTTTATCAAAATATTTTGGATCAAACGCGCGTTTGTCATCCCTAGAACCATCGCCAATCAATTCAACAATCGCCTCTACAATCCAAATATAGCGGCCTTTACCGCTATCCTCGCCCTGCGCCTTTAATGCATCGGCAATAATAACATCCTTCCCTTTACTTAAATACGTAATGCTAAAGTCGAAGATGTTGATCCAATCAATTTCGCTACCAGCATTCCATGCTTCTTTTATCCCCCGAAGTATCCGATGCAGATAGAAATAATCCGTTGAAATAAAAGCCATAAGCTCATCGGTAAATTTTCTAGGATCTTCTTTTACCGCGGCTTGTAAAACATCCGCTAGCCCCTCCTTATCCGGCTCTCCTTCAAATGCACCATGCCAAAAATCGGCACCTTCAAAATCAGATAAATATTTCACTATTTCAGCCACAGGCCTTTGAAGAATTTCTTCTCTCGTAGCCGGTGATTTATGGCTTACAAAGCCACCTTTAAAAGAAGATCTTTCAACAGCATAGGGTTTATCATCCTTGGGCTCGGCTTTTCGCTTCTCCTCATTATATAAAGAAGCAAACTCCGGATTTTCACGCAAGGGTGATAACCATTTGTATTTCCAGTAAGCGGTGAGCTTATCATCACCTTTGGTTATGTAATACTGTGGGGCATCATTTATTAATGTCTTTAGCTTACCTTTTAGCTCAATACTAAAATCGACATTATGGTTTTGAAGCACATCGTGCATTTCGACTTCAAGATCAGATTCCGCTAGAACGGTCGGAACTACATCGATCAATTTATCTAAATACCCCTTATAATCCACCCAGAATTTATCAACACACAGAAGAACAAGTCGCCTAAAAATAGGGAATTGATATCTGTTTTGTTGTAAAAAGGCATCCAAGACTTTCTTACCGTCTTCTCGACTTGATTCACATTTTGATAGTAAAACATCGCGCAAAATGACAGTCAAAACATCCTCGGCACCGTTTCCATGTTCCGGCCCGCTTTTTAATGCCTGGCACCATATGTGCGAATAATCTGAGAATAAGCCTTCATGAATACTTAAAAGTTTCTGATCATATTTATCAGCGCTTTCCCAGATAATGCCCTCTGGTAAATTCTTTTTGATCTCGGATACAAAATCATCTTTTGTTAAAGCCGTAAATTTGAACTGCTTTATATCAATTTGGGGCTCAAGATTGTGAAACGCCCAGAAATCTTTCTCGCGGTCTACGCCCTTAATCTGATCTTCCGAAAATTGACTAACAGTGGCGGCGTATTGATCATCTTGAAACTGAATGTCACCAGATTTCAGACCATCAACAGCAATCCTCTCAACTTTGAGCCGATAAACTGTATCCCCTATCTCCAAGTCAGTGTAATGATCTTTTTGTTTATACTCCAATGCCCTGATTAATCTTTGCGCTAATTCGAAAACAATGCGAATAGAACATTTCTGGCCAATCAATTGTCCGTATTTCTTGAACGCGTCTAAAATCCAATAAACCTGCCACTCCATCAGGGCATCATCGCGTTTCGTAAAGGCATTTGATTTTCCGCCTGCTCGAATCATGGTAATAGCAAGAACTATATTCTCAGCGTAGATATAATCCGGACCAAAGTCATCGTCCAAGCATTTAGGCAATAGTTTTTCGCCAATATCGCTAATGGTCAGGTCGCTTCCGAGCGAATGATCCGTCCACACGGAAAGCCACACTTTAAACTTATCTATCGAAAGATTTTCTTTTATTACAGCGGGCGGGAAATTATTAAGAATCTTAACGCAATACCACCAGATATGATAATTATTGACCCTCTTCTTCGTTAAGGAAAACTGGACAAGGCTTTCGATAATATCGATTAGTTCCTTACCGTACTGTGTATTTTGCGCAACCTGTTCTGAAACGCGCTCGAGGTAATCAAGCACCCGCCAAAACAATGCGTTTCCAGCATCATCAAATTCTATCTTCTCTGGCGAGAAATAGGATTTCTTCTTTAATAACGGGAACCACTTGGCATCGGTCTCTTTCCTAAAGAAATAGCTTGAGTAAAAAGGAATAGACAGAATATTGTTAAGCACCTCAAAAGGCCCGCCTTCTAAAGTTTTAAGAGTGCCTATATGCTCAATGCGCTCAATAATGGCATAATACGAACCGACTAATTTTTCGAGAACATTTTCATACTTAGTCCAGACCTCTTTGACCTCTGAAATATCTCGCGATTCTTTCCATGCGCCTCTACGATGTGCATATTTATGAAGGCTGCTACTGACTAAATACCATTTTGAAGAAAAACCCTCTAATTGCTTTATCCCTAATGAAAACAATATTGACTTCTTGTGCCGTTCCTTCTCTTCTTCAGCAGGAACAAAATCTACAGCTAAAATATCCCGCAATCCACCATCGATTTCTCTTGCCGCATGCATCAGAAAGTTTGAACCATTGGGGCAGTCGCCATAATAAATCTTTAGACCGGCTTCATAAAAACCTGCTATTTCCGGGCCAATGGAAGAAAGCCCTTCATGTATCTGTTTTTGTTTTTGAGTCCACTTATCTTTCATAATATTTTTTATTTTCGCATATATGCCGCAATTATCTACAGGCTTATACTGACTATATGCCAGCAGACGAATAATACGGCGAGGGCACCGTAGGGTATGCCCTGTAAACGTGATAAAAAACGGCCTCTGCCGTCTTAGCCACATCGCTTTGCGTATAATGCTCAACGGGCAAACCGGTTTTATCATCCCACAAGAAATTTTTTATCAGGACTTTCACTTCGTCTCGTGTCGGTTCTTTATCTTGCCAGCTATATAAATTCTTCAACTTTTCTTTTAATACTTCCAATAGGTCATGGGCGACTTTTTTTATTCTCTGAATTTCTTTTGGCGTTAACTCCGGCTTCAATAAAAGGTCATAAACGGCAAGGGTTTCTTCATCCATCCCCTCGCGCATGGCGCGGCTTTCTTCCCCATCCAATTCTTGTACGAATTTCAATAGTGCTTCAAAAGTCGCCTCAATATTTTGGCGATCCTTTTCTTTATTGTATTCCTCGACAATCTTTTCATAGTGCTCCTGAAAATTTGTTCGGAGTGGATTCTTTTGAATAAGACGCTGGAGTTTCTTCTCAATGACGCTTTTCAAGCTCTGCACGGTCGTGTTCTTGGTTCTGGCGTTGTCAAATTCAGCACGCAATCGATTAAAATCAATCTTACTGATATCGTAAGGCTTGTTTGGCTCTTTTGATTTTCCGGATGAAACATCTACTGAGTCATCGATGACCTCGTGCAATCGCTTAATAATGTCGCTGATATCAGCCAACTCACGATCTCTCTGAAGGCTTTTATAGATGATATTGATCGCGCTATATTGGCTTCTATAGTCATTAACTTGGGGAATTGTCAGGCAAGCCTTAAATTTAATAAACACTTCTCGACACATAACCTCAAATTTCTTTCTCGACTCATCATTCTCATTTACGGCTTCCTTTGCTGTGACAATTGCCTTGTTCCTCTCAAAACCGCTTGTATTGATAATGTTAGCAAGCGGGGCTTTCCGCTCATCCAAGAAAGTAATCACCATTCCGATAGTCTGTCTTAAATCCTCTATTAGTTCCTCTTTGGTCTTTGTAGGATCCATGCCATCGGGGCCAGTTCCGCCCGGTCTGCCGTTATCTCCTGTACCAGTAAACGTTGCGAGCGCTTTTCGCAGATTCTTGAGAATGCCGCAATAATCGATAATTAACCCGTTATTTTTATCTTTGTTAACTCTATTGGCCCGGGCGATAGCCTGCATCAGCGTATGCGCTTTAAGCGGTTTATCCAGATACAGGTTTGCCAAACTCGGGACATCAAAGCCGGTCAGCCACATGGCGCAAACAATAGAAACGCGAAAAGGATGTGCCTCCCTTTTAAACGCAGAATCCACGTCGATTCGAGTTCCATCTGATAGCTCAAATCCATTTTTCATCAATTGACGGTGAGGCTTAATGTCAAAACCCCATTTTCTAAATTTTTCTACCTCACCTTGTTCCTCGCTGACAATAACCGCCATTCTTGTTTCTTTCATCCAAATCAGCTTATTGGAAAGTTGGTCTTTTTCATCTCCCACGGCCATTTTCCACGATTCTTCGATTTCCTCTTCTTTTTGAACCCAATATTGTTTGATCAGTTCATACATCCGCACACAGGTAAGTTTATCTATGCAAACAAACATCGCCTTGCCGGTTTCCCATGCTGTCGTGTAATGGTAGACAAAATCCTTTGCGATATCATTAATCCTCTTATCGGCCGTGATGATGTGATAATCCCGTTTAAGTTCCCTCTCCAACCGTTCTTTAACATTAATATCTGTTACCTCTATTTGCTCCAATTTCTCGGCAATCCGCTCATTTATATCAGTTGTGGCGACTCCTAATGTTTCTCCTCGAGAATCATAATACAGCGGCACTGTCGCCTTATCTTCTACGGCTCTTTGAAAATCATAAGTCGAAACGTATACACCAAAAACCTGTGAAGTAATTTCATCGTCTTTAAATAAAGGGGTTCCGGTAAATCCAATAAAATTAGCCTCCGGAAGGGCATTTCGCATATTCAAAGCCAGCGTGCCGTACTGCGTCCTATGTGCTTCATCAGTGATAACAATAATATCCGGGCGCTTTGTGTATCCTTCCTGTGGATCAACGTTTTGATTGAATTTTTGTATGGTTGTAAAGACGTAAGCTTTATGATGCGTCATTAGTTCAGCTAAATGCTTCCCGCTTGTCGGCCTGCAAGGATTTTTATCATTGTCCGCCACACCGCAACCGGCAAATGTGTTATAGATTTGCGTATCCAAATCATCGCGGTCAGTACAGATTAAGAATGTATAATTCCCGCCTATTTTGCGATGCACCTTGGTTGTAAAGAAGACCATGGAGTAAGATTTCCCCGCGCCCTGCGTGTGCCAAAATACGCCAAGTTTTCCTTTGGATCTTGCGGGATCATTTAATGTTTTAATAACCTGATTCACACCAAGATATTGATGGTTTTTAGCAAGGACCTTGATCTTCTTACCCGTTGAATCATCATAAAGAATAAAATTCTCAAAAATATCCATGAAATTTACCTTATCACAGACACCCCTGAGAAGCGTTTCCATATCAACCACGCCCACGTCAGATTCGGATAAACGCTTCCATTCATGAAAATGCTCAAAACCAGCGGTTATGGTTCCTATTTTCGCCTTATCTCCATTCGCTATCATTACAATAGCGTTATGATGAAAAAAATGAGGAATCGTATCTTTGTAATCAGCCAAATTTTGATCGTAAGCATGTTTAAGATCTTTATGAATATTCTTACACTCAATAAAAAGTAACGGAATCCCATTAACAAAACCGGCAATATCAATACGCCTCCGGTAAAGATCTCCTTGAACCCACAATTCCCGCACCGCTAAGAAATGATTATTAACGGCTCTCGTCGCATCATCAAAATCAAATACTTTAAGCCGTTCTTTTTTAATTTCTCCATGCTCCCCTTGATAAGAAACAAGCACTCCGTCTTTAAAGAGTTTGTATTTCTCAAAATTATTCGCCAACAATGATTGACTTTGTGAATAATCCCTGACTTGACGAATTGCTTCTTCATAGGCGCCTTCGGGAAGATCGGGATTCAGTTTTACAAGTGCTTGCCGCAAATAACGCGTAAGAACCACCTCTCGATCGGAGCTCCTACCCAATAAACCTTCAGATCCATATGTCTCCTGATTGTAAGCATAAACAGACTCCCATCCAAGCTCATCATGGAGATAATTAACCGTTGTCTGTTGCACTAAAGTATCTTCGTTTAAATATGCCATAGCTACACTTCTATTTTTCCGCTCATCAGCCGCGGCAAAAGCAAATCACGAGCTTGAGCAAGTTTTTGATTTTGATTTCTCAAATAAGAACATTCATTCAGAAATGGATTAACGATTGACGAATACTTCTCGATAAGATCTAATTTCGGCAAAATTACTTTTATTTTCTTCAGCCCTCCATCACTAAGCGATACTTGGGTTGCTCCAGTAGCATAATTGTTCTTGTTTGGGACAAACTCATAAGAAGTCAAAAGACCAAACAAGAACGCCAAATATTTTTCATCTGTAGAAAACCCTGCCATGCCGGTTGATAACAATATTCTCTCAAGAAGTTCAGCATTACCTTTATTGAAATAGACTACCTTATCGGTATCCTTCATCTTTGCGAAATAAACCGAGTTCAATCGCGGCACAACATCTGCCCTGCTCGGCCTATTCTCATAATCAACTTCTTCTCCAGCACCAACCAAATTTGTGCCATCGATCTCTGAGGTTTGATAATACTGCCGTGCATCGATAAAAACTGGCACCCCAACCCTTGTCTTCTTGAATATTTTTATTTTTGTGACTGGTAAATACTCCCATCCTGCTGGTATCTTTATCCCATCATGATCCTCAAATTTTGCTTTTTTATATCCCGGGAAACGAAAATAGGTAAACCACTCTCGGAAAAGCAACCGCGCCGCTTCTTCTAAAAGATTTATCCTTCGCCCATTAACTGCAATAAGTTGATCATACAAAGAAAGAATATTAACGATAGGCACTTGCCCTTCTTTTCTAGGGCACAAAACTTTTAATTTATGTAAAACATTTCGATTAACACCTGGAACGGCCGCCTTATCACTCTGATAATGTTTTAAAGTATTTCGCAGAAAATAAGAAATAAACTTTGGACTATTCCCTTTGAAATCAATAACATAAAGAGCGGTGTTTAGTGGCCAATAATCTTCTTCCAAATAAAAAACCTCCCCAAGCGTGCCATATCGTCCTGTAACTACACCAGGTGCTTTTGCCTTTGACTCATTGTGATATCCAGTTATCCCAGAAGACGAAACTACCGGGATATTGCCATCTTTTCTATCTGCCTCGGGCAAATCATGTCCACGTTTTAACCTCAGCATATCCCCAAGTTGTATAGAGATAGAATCTTTCATATGTGAAGCCCTTTGAAATTCTTGCAAATCTTCCCTGTTAATGTCGAAGCAAGTTCGTTTAAATCATCTACTTCAGAATGTATAATTTTCATAGTCTCCCCAAAATCAAAATCCGGATCTTCTTCCTCAGGGGCTACACCAACATATCTTCCCGGTGTCAAACTCCAGTCGTTTTCCTTTAGACCCTCCCTATCAACCAACTTGACCAATCCTTCTACATCCCGCAGGACTTCTTCCGGAAAACGCTCGATTAGCCAATCAGCTTGATGATGAAAATAGCGGACAACTTTTAACTGGTTGACCGCGATATCGCGCACCTCTTCGGTTTGTTTCTTGAGGCTAACGACTTCTCGCGTCTGCCATTCTTCGCTCTCTTTTGCATTGTGAGTGTTTAAACATTCATCAATAAGCCTATTTATAAGCCGAAACATGAGTTCGGCTTCTTTGATTAGCTTGTTGTTTTCCTCCGCAAACAGTTCCAGATCTTTGACGGCATCAAAGATTTTGACTTTATCCTTGTTTTGCTTATTCCACCAAGTAAGATTTTCTTCTGCCAGTTTGAAAAATATTTTGCAGTTATCTTTATAAGCTTTTATGCAAGCTGTGAGCTCCTTGATTGTCTCGGCAGACTTGCTATCTTTTGAAAGTGTGGCAATAAACGGCGCAACTTGTTTATTTAATTTATCAAAGGCCGTGTCGTAACCTGCTGCCAAAGGGATACTTTTTACGGATTCTTCCAGCGATTTCGAGATATAGCTAACAACCAAATCATGAAAACGTTTTGTCTCGCCTCGGTATAACCATACAATGGAAAGAATATTCTGAAGCTGTTCCGGACTGAAATCATAAATCTTGCGCGTAACCTTACGGTAGATATTGCGTGCGTCTATCATCAAAACTTTATCCTTGTGGGCTGCTGGCTTGGCTTTATTCAAAAACCACAATTCACAAGGCACTGTCC
>Ga0208325_1000308_pt1 | contig 13155 bp, 23 predicted proteins | sample PL_2010_330m_FD_185486 | JGI IMG/M metagenome (GOLD analysis project Ga0208325, IMG submission 185486) | Freshwater microbial communities from Powell Lake, British Columbia, Canada to study Microbial Dark Matter (Phase II) - PL_2010_330m... | ecosystem: Environmental > Aquatic > Freshwater >...
GGTCAAGGACAACTCGGAATACTACATCGAAGCCCGCAACCTCAACCCCAAGCGGCTGGCCGTGGTGCGGAAGCTGCTGGAGAAGGTGGACGCCTGCGTTGAGATATCCAAGACGCTGAACGACGACAGAGAGCATGCTGTGACGATTCTCGGTCTTGGTAACTTGGAACTCGCCGCCGAACTGCTCGGGCTGACGCTGGCGCAATCATGAACCGCCGTCCACGTTCGCTGCTGGCCGAGATACGCCGCCAGCAGGCCGCGCTCGAAACGTGCCAAGTCAAGCTGACCATCCTCGTCAACGAAGCTGAAATCGCCAAGGGCGAGTCATTCCCGCGCTACTCCGCCACGCTCACCGCAACCAAGGACACGATGAAGTCGGCGGGCGTGACGTTGCAGAAAGTCCGCGCTGAACTGACAGCCGCTGCCGACACGCTGGCGACCCTCGTGCCGGAGAAGGCGGGCGCATGAGCACGCAGCACGACGACGCCCGCAACCGCCGCGTGATGACGGCTGCTGAAGCGCAGTGGCTGAAGCCGGATGAACCCACGCCGAAGTGCCTCGCTGCATCCTGTCTGGGGCCGCACTGCAAGCGTCGAAGTGACTGCCCGGAGCCGGACAAGCTGGCAGACTACGAATGGGACCGTGCCAAGTGACCATCAATCCTGAGTCGGGCCGCTGGTACAACGCCAAGGGTGAAGTAGTCAAGGTTGTGCCGTCGCTGGCAAAGGTTGAAGCGGCCAAGGGTAAGGTAGTCAAGCCGACGATCCGGCACGCACGGCACTACAGCTTAGTGCCGTCAGTCACCAGCATCATCCGGCAGACGGACAAGCCAGGACTGACCGCGTGGAAGTTGACCGGCTTGCTGGAAGCTGCGCTGACCCTGCCGCGAATCAAGAACGAACCGCTGGAGACATTCGCCGGTCGCGTGATTGATGATGCGGGCGAGCAGGCAGGCAAGGCCGCAGATGAAGGCAAGGCCATCCATGCGGCAGTCGAGTCTTACTTTCTGACTGGCAAGTTGCCGTCAACTGAAGTCGCGTTCCGCGCCTGCACGGAGATCGACGGCTGGTTACAGGAGCACGACTACATGGTCAAGGAATCCGAGCGCGGGTTCGCCAACGCATCATTCGGCGGCACGCCTGACTTGCTGCTGGCTTGCGGCAGTATGGACGGGCTGGCCGACATCAAGACGATGGAGTTCAAGACCAAAGCGTACAAGCCCTATCCCGAGAATGGCTGGCAGTTAGGCGGCTATGGCATCGGCCTGGGCCATCTGCCGTCAGTCGAACAGGCATACAACATCGGCATAGACCGACGCTCCGGCGAGTGTCGATTCTATCAATGGCCGGAGGAGGCACACAGGGAGAATTACGAGGCGTTCCGCGTGTTGCTGCATCTGTGGCAGTTGCGGAACCATTGGAGTCCGAAAAGCTACGCACTAACAGAACAGGGAGAACAGTAATGCCAATAGGAACAGACAGAATGCTTGCCTCTCGTTGGCTGTCTGGTATCGACGTGGAGCCCTATATCAACGTCACTATCAACAGCGTTACCGAAGAGGCGGTCGGCCGCGACAAGGAAATCACGACCGTCGTATGGTTCGATGAGTTCGACAGGGGTCTTATCTGCAACAAGACCAACAAGCGCAACATCATCACCATCTGCGGAAAGAGCCCTGACGTGAACAAGGACTGGAAGGGCCTGCAAGTGCAACTCTATGCCACCATGCAGGAATTCAGCGGCGAGGAATACAACGTCGTGCGAGTACGGCCGGTCCAACCCGCAGGCGGTAAACCCAAGCCAGCCAACAAGACCGGCAAGAACACACCAAGCCAGCTTGAGGCCATCAAGACGCTGATTGCCCAGCACAAGGATGTGGACATCAAGGCCACGCTCGGGCGTGACTCAGTGAGGGCGTACCTGGACGCAGGCGGCACGCTGGCCGAGGCGCTTGAGAAGCTCCAGGCCAAGTACGAGCCCCGAGGCAAGAAGCTGAATGTCAACTTCGAGGAAGTTGACATCTAAATGACCCCCACCCGCCCCGGCACAGAGACCGCCTCCCTGTGTTCGGGGCGGGACTTGTGAGGAGGAGAAGATGAGCAAGACAATCGAACAGCACGAGGCAGAGTTTCATGGAAGGCCGAAACCCGCACCCGCGCCCGCCGAGAAGTCCGTCGAGCAACGGCTGAAGGATGCGGGGGCGCAAGTGTCCACGTACCCCAACCTCAACCCCGACTCCCGCACGACACCCTTTGCGGGCCTGTGCCGAGATGGGAGCATTATACTTGACCTTCATAGCCTCACCCCCGACCGCGCCGTGGCCACGCTGGAGGCGAGCCGGGACAATCTACCGAGCAAGGGAGAACTCGCCGCTGCGCATGACCGTGAAGCCGCCATGCGCGAGGAAATCGAGCGGCTGACCAATATCATCGAACAGCTCAAGACCCGCCACAACGAACAGCACGCCGAGATTCTGCGGCAGCACGAGGAAATCAAGCGGCTGCGGGGTAGTGAACTCGCGCTCAACAAGTCCCGCGAAATGTGGCACACGTCAAGCGTCGAAAACGCTGCCGAAATTGAGCGGCTGCGGGGCGAGATTGCTGAGGCGGCAGACCTGCTCGGGCAGTTCAAGATAACCGAGGGTAATTCTTCCTCCGTGCAGACGATACTCGCTTGGCTCGCCCGCAACAAGACGCCATGAACGACCTCCAGCCCATCACGCAAGCCCGCTGGCCGGTGCATAGCGCGTCAGATGAGCCGCTGCGCGAGGCGATAGGGCCGTACCTGGAGACCACGCGCTGGGTACCGTCCAATCAGTTGACCGCGGCCGGCCGGCCTGTGGCCTACCTTGCGGAAGTGGTCTGCACACTCTGCCGGGACCGCGGCGTTTCCGTGCCCTGCGCGACGTTCTGCAACAGCAACTTCGAGATGGACCGCAGCACGGCTGACTACTTCGTTGCCCATTTCCACGTCGCGCATGAAGAGAAAATCGAGGGATCGGCCGACAAGCCGTGAGCGACAACGGATCGTCGCGGTCTGACAGGAAGCACTGGATGAAGTTCAATCCGAACGACTGGTGGCAGGAACCAGGGCTCCGTGCCGCCAGTCTTGCGACCCGCGGAGCATGGATAGACATCTGCTGTCTGATGTGGAAATCACCCCGACGCGGGATGCTCATTATGCCCGGAGGATGCCCGCCTGATGCCCAACTTATGCAGCGGCTTCTGGGGTGCACCGCCGGAGAATGGCAGGTAGCAGAGCAGGAACTGCTGACGCTCGGGATAGCAGATAAGTCACCGGAAGGCATACTGATATGCCGCCGGATGGTCCGCGAAGCGACAGAGGAATCAGACGCCAGCGACCACGGACGGAAAGCGGCGGAGGCACGATGGCGCAATGCTCATACCATGCCCACTGATGCCTCCGAGAACCGAGAAGCCGAGAAACCGAGAACCAAGAACCGAGAGAGAGTGCCGTCTGACGACGGCCTCGCGCTCGCCAATCTCCTGCACGACGGATACCGAAAGGCGAATCCGAAGTTGTCGAATGCCAAGGTCCAGGGCAGGGCCCTGGAACGGCTCTTGAACCGATGGGCCACCGAGTTCGATGTCGCCCTGCGGAACGACGGCAAGACCCGGGCCGAGTTCGAAGCCGTCATTGAGTGGGCATTCAAGACCGACTTCTGGCCCAGCAAGATCGGCAGTCCGGCAAAGCTCAGGATTCGCAAGGGCAGCGAGGACCGGCCAGTGTGGATGCAGTACGAGAGCCAGAAGGCCATTGACCCCAAGGCTGTCGAGATGACCCGGCGCGCGCAGGCGTGCCTCCGCAACAATCCACAGTGCCGGGGTAGCGGCGAAGAGGAAGTCTGCACGTACTGTACCAAGACGGTCAAGGGGAGCAAGCGGTGACAACACGCAGAACGATTGCCAACAAGACACGCTATCCGAGGTTGTATAGCGGGCGTCCTTGTCGGATTGTGGGTTGGAGTCGATACAAAGGTCTAGCTGAGTTCAAGGGCGGGGAATTGCGTTGGTGCGCGTGGGGTCACTTGCGGAAACGGTACATGAAGTGGATTACAAAACCACTCGACGAGTTCACTGGCGATATTCTGTATCCCGGTGGAGTACCGTCTGAGCCGCAGCACGTGAATTGCCGATGCTTTTTGGTCCCGTCGTTAGCTAGGAGCAAGCGATGAGCGTCAACTGGCCTGGCAAGCCCGTAAGTTGGAATCCTGTGGTGATTGGTTGCGAATCCGGCCCGAGCCGCCGGCCGTGTCCCGACGAGTGGCTGGACGACGTGGCCGCACAGTGCAAAGACGCGGGAGTCCCCTGCTTCATCAAGCAGCGCAGCGTCAACGGCAAGGTGGTCCATGCAACCCCGCCCGCCGACTGGCCGTGGACGCGATGAACGACCTGTTCGCCCCGGTTCAGACCCCGCCGATGCCGGCCAATCCGCACAACAAGGGAACGCGCGTGTGGCTGGCCTATGACGAGCTGCGGTTGACGGCGTGCTGCCGCTGGGTATGGCATACGACGTGGGCCAAGGCCGTTGATGAGCAGGTCCGCGCGCTAGGGAAGCGTCCAGAGGGCGAATCCCTGGCGCACTGCTTGAGCGAATCGCGGCGGGCAATCGTAGGATCGGACTGGACCGTGCTGCGGTACAAGGGCCACGTCTGCCTTTGCCCGGAGATTGATGCGGGACAGATGAAGGCCAAACTGGACGAGAGAGGAGAGAGCAATGGCGGATAGACGTTGCGGCATTGATCCAGGCGAACGCACGGGCATGGCGCTCATCTGGGTTGCGGGCGACAAGCCGACCTATCTCAACAGCGCCACCTGGCACCCGGCCAGCGGTGCGAAGTGGAGCCGGCTGCGGCGGCTGGAGGATGCCGTGTATGCCCAGCTCGTTGCATGGGAGCCCGAGGCAATCATCATGGAGGGCGCGCGCCGCTATCCGCACAAGCGGTCAAGTACGGTCTCGACCATCGGCCAGGGCGAGAACCGCGGGGCCGTACTGTGTGCCGTGGGGCACTATGAGGTCGAGTATCCGTGCCGGGTCGTGATGGCGGATGCTCCAGACCAGCGCCAGGGGCGGGGCCGGCGTGCGACTAAGGGCCGTGCCCGGCTGTCCTGCCAAGCGTGGTTCGGGCTCGACGTGACCGCGAAGATGGGCGACGACGAAGTTGACGCCGCGGTCTTGGCGGTCGTAGGCGGGAGAGATTTGTGAGACGAAGGGAGGCATGATGGCTGAACGATATCCGGTGAGAACTGCTGACGAGATTCGCGAGGCGGCTTCGGCGTGGGCTGAATTGCGTCAGTGGGCGCATCACGAAAGCGACGAGGGCTTGAACATCCTGCGCCGTGACGACAAAGGCCATCCCGACCATTGGGTGTTCCTCGGTGACGAAGGCGAATGGGAGGAACAACAGAAGTTCGCCCGCGAAGTGGCGGAGACATTCGGGCTGCCGCTTATTGTCATCACATGGGATGACGAGAACGAAGATGTCGAGCGCGTGGAGTATGACCCGCCGACCCGCGCCCGCGAAGCTGCTGCGGTGAAGACGTGGCGGGAGGCGCTAAAACCACTGATACTAGACGCTGAATCTTGGCGATACCTCACCTGCAAACTTCGTGCTGAGGGTAAGAGTTGCGCCGAGTCTTGTCGTCACTGCGGGCCTCTTGGCCGAGAGGATTCGTGTATTGTGCGGAAGTCAACGGCTCCCGTCCGCGACCTGCTCGATGCTCAGCCGCCAGCGCCGAAGGGAGGCGAATGATGACAACGAAGCCTAAGCGCGAACGATGGCAGGGAAGCGTTGACCACAACCGGCCAGATTACTACGGGGTGTCTTTTGAAGGCACGGTGGACAGCAACAAGATATTCGTTTCAGGGCGCAAAGGGCAATCGCATATCCACTTCGTAATCGCTGAGCCGGAAGTCGAAGGGTGGAAGGAAGAATCGGCAATTGAGGTTCGTCTGATGGTGAGTGCGGCTCGCGCTCTAATGAATGAGATCGGGACCTGCATCAAACGAACAGGAGCAGGCGTTGTCCAAGACATCATCAAGGAAGCCGCCCCGCCCGCGCTGAAGGTCTGTGGGACGTGCGGGGGCAACCCGTCGTGGTGCTCCGTTGAAGATTGCCGTTGGGCAGACAGTAAACCGGGGCCATGTGGTAAGGAATGTCTAGACCGTAAGCCCTGCCCCGAGTGCGGCAGACGGACAGAAGAAAAGCCTTGACATCCAGTAGCCACGGGTTAGACTTGAGGTGCGTATGACAGTTAGCATCATCCAATCAAACAATCCTAGCCGCGCCTGCGGGGTAGTGCCCGCTGACTGCCATACGCAACCACAGCGCGCGGCTGGTTTGGAGGAAACGAGGTGCTCATGGGCACACATATAAAGTCAAACAACAAACAGGGGCGCGTGAGCAAGAAAGACCCGTGCGCGGAGTGCGCGCGTGTGCTGAGCGTGCCTTTGACTTGCCGTGCTTGCCTTGCCACCGAGCGCCGCAAGCGCGAGCGGCTGGAGGGGCTGATATGCTCGCGGCATGACGGCAAAGGGACGGGTGAGTTTGGCCGCTGGCGTCATCGGCTGCACTATGAAGCGCGACGAATCGCCGCCGCCCGTATCAAGGCCGGGGGCGGGAAGTGAGATGTCCTTCGAATCTGCGCGACGTGCCCTTGCTGCTCGCCGTCATGCTGGCCGGGTGCGGGAGCAAGCCCGCGCCGGTTCCGGTCGCGCCAGTTGACCGCTGCTGGGGGCTATCGCAGTGGTACGTCCAGCAGGAAAGCGGCGGGACGATCCTGCTGCTGAAGTTCAAACTGCTGCCAAAGGAGGCGACTGAATGAAACGCGATTGGCGTGGCGTTGTGGTCCACATGACCGAGGGACCGGACACTGACGGCCTGGAATCCAAGGGCTATAAGGCATATCACTTATCGCTCGGCTGGCGCGACATCGGCTATCACTTCGTGGTCGAGAAGATTGACGGCGGGGTGTGGCCGGTCGTGGGCCGGATGCTGAACGAGGTCGGCGCGCACTGCCGGTGCTTCAACACGCGGTATCTCGGCGTGGCTCTGGCCGGCGACTTCACGACCACGCCGCCATCTGACGACCACCTGAGCAGCGCGGCGCGGCTCGTGGCCGGCCTGATGGATGAGTTCTCAATGCCCACCGAAGGCGCACTGTTCCGGCACTGCGACTTGAAAGACACGACCTGTCCAGGTGCGGCGTTCCCTTGGGAGAAGTTCAAGCTGATGGTTGCCAAGGCGAGGCAACCGTGACCTACAACGAGCACGAGTTCACCTGCCTGACGAGCGGCAAGGCGCACCAGCGCCGGGCAGGGCACTACCGGCCGCGCAAGCTGCACAGCCGCGAGGGGATTCCGAAGCCGAGGTTGGAGGCTTACCACGACCCGACCGTGCGGGCGACTCGGCACCCGGAGTCTTGGGGCCAGGTCCAGAAGGCACTCGGCCTGCCGCTGTGACGCCTAACGTTGCCGCCGTGCTGTCGGCTACCATCACATGGGCCGATGACGAGAAAGTGTACGTCGCCTATCTGCTTGATGGGAGAGAGGTTGATTGTGACCGATGCGATTACTTCCGGGATGGCGTCGGGCGTTGGTGTGAACGCTACCGGATGGAGCCGCGATTCTGTCGCTGGTTGACAATCAAGGGCCAAAGACTGGCGACTCCCGTGAACTGCAAGCGCATAGACACCGCCGCACGGCAGGGGAGGCTGGGGCTGTGAAGTCGAAGCGGCGTCCGCTCCGCGTGACCTACCGTGTGGCGCGCGACATCGGGCGCTGCAAGGACTGCAAGCGCATCACGCATCTGACGGGCGGCTGGTGCGGCGAGTGCGCGCGGAAGCACGGCCTCAAGGTCAAGCCGCGGTTCGGCTACCTACAGCTCGTGGAACGGCGCAAGTGAACTGGCGCGGCTGCTACGATGGCGGCTGGGCTGACCTGATAGTGCCGGAGGCGTTTCAACACCCCGCAAAATACAGCCGGGCGCTGATTGCCCGCATCTACGACCACTGCCGGGAGCAGGGCTGGTTGCAGCCGGGTGACGTGGTGCTCGACCCCTTCGGCGGCGTGGCCTTGGGCGCTCTGGATGCCATGCGGCTCGGGCTGAACTGGGTCGGATGTGAGTTGGAGCCTAAGTTCTGCCGATTGGGGAATAGTTGCGACTGCGACGGGTACGACCCCGGCACTTGGGAGACGGCGCAGTACCTCGGCGTCAGACCGGACTGGCTCTGCCCGTCGTGCGAGGGCAAGGTGCTGATACGCCCGCGCCAATCTGACGCCGACCGGAAGCAGCCGGAGGCAGTCCGAGAAGTGCCAGCGCACCGCTACGAAGGCAACCTTGAACTTTGGAACCGCCGCTTTGCCCACGTGCCGGGCTGGGGCACGGCGCGGCTGGTGCAAGGCGACTCGCGGCGGCTGGGCGAGGTCGTGGCCGGGGCTGGGCTGTGTTTGAGTTCGCCGCCCTACGCTCAGCACGTCCAAGGCGCGGACAACGGGATTGACTTCTCAAAGCTGAACGATGGCGGAAAACGTAGGACGGCAAGCCGGGACCGGCTTGGCTGTGGTTTTGGTGAAGCGCCCGGTCAACTCGGCAACCTCCCCGCGACCCCGCGCGGGCTGGCGATGGCGCTATCCTCGCCACCGTATGCGGAGAGCATGAATAGCGACAAGCATGGGATTGACTTAGATAAGGTCTATGACAATATGGTCAAGAAACATGGTCGTTCAGGCACGCAGAAGGACAGAGAGAAGCAGTCGGGATTGCGCGACAAAAGGCTCTGCGCCGGAAGCTACGGCACTTCCCCCGGCCAGCTTGGCGCGATGCCGCCGGGCGACCCCGCAGCCGTGATTTCAAGCCCGCCGTATGCTGACGACCGCGGGCATCCGAGCTTGGGTCAAATTCAAGATGGCGGTTCCGGCGATATACTTGGCCGTTGCAGCACCGGAGTCCAGGCGGGAGACGACCGCTATGGGAAGATGGTTGGACAGCTCGCCGCCGCCGATTTCTGGTCTGCCTCGCGCGTGATTCTGGAGCAGGTCTACGCCGTGCTGAAGCCGGGCGGGCACGCCATCTTCGTCACCAAGGATTTCGTGCGCAAGGGCCAGCGCGTGCCGTTCAGCGACCAGTGGCAGGCGCTCTGCGAGGCTGTGGGCTTCGTTCCGGTCTGTCGGCACCGCGCTATGCTCGTAACCGACCAGGGTGAGCAGCGAGACGCCTTCGGGCAGCACAAGCCGCTCAGACGCGAGCGCAAGTCCTTCTTCCGCAGGCTGGCCGAGTCCAAGGGCAGCCCGAGGATTGACGCCGAGGACGTGCGGTGCTATAAGAAAGTTCTTGACAAGTAGCATTTCAGGCATTACACACGAGATATGGTCAAATCCGGGGTCGTGTGACTAAGACGCTGCGCGCCGTACTGCCGTGGCTCATCGTCGCGGTGCTGGTGGTCGTGTGCTACTTCGCGCTCTGCCGACGTGGGTCGGTCGTGCCGCCGTCCGTTGCGACCGTAACCGATACGCTCGTGACGGTGGTTGATGGTGACACGATTGTCACGGTCGAATACCGAACTGACCCGGCCGCAAGCAAGGAGCTGACCAAGCTTAGGGACGAGCTTGTGGGCCGGGCCAATACCCTCGAGCGGCTAATCGTCTACGTCAGCGACCTTGAGATTGAGAACCGCTACCTGGCCGACAGTCTGAGCCGTCTTGTGCTGGATTCCGTGCATGGCATCGTTCGGGTCGAACGCGGGCCGGCCGGCATCGCTGTCGCGTCGTACCGTGACGGGTTGGTTGAGCAGTGGCGGCTCCCGGTGTGGCGGCAGCGATGGACGTTGCTGGCTGGCGAGGTCAAGCCGACCGTGCGGCAGTCACGACTGCCGGTCGACTTGGGGCTGGTCTTCGGTGGCGGGTTCGTGACGCCGCCGGATACCTGGGAGCCCGAGCCGTATATGTACGCGGGCTTGGCTGTGACCCGGCAAGCCTGGACCGCAACCGTGGGGCCGTGCTGGGACGGTGAGCTCAAACTGCGCGGCGAGGTCCGCGTCGACTGGAGGCTTTGATGTTCTCGAACTGGACGCGGAAGCTGAGCGGGATCGCGTTCGTAGTCGTGACGCTGATTGCGGCTGCGGCGGCTTTGGACTGGCTGCTGCAGTATACGCCGCCGAAGCTCGCGGAGTGGTCAACGTTCCTAAAGGAACTGGCGTTCACCTACGGCATCATCGTGGCAATCAGCGCAGCCAAGTCTATCGGCACCGAGGCGGTCCACAAACATAACGGCAAGCCGACCATGTAGATCGTGAAAGCACTCATCCTTGGCAATCTGCTCTGTGTGTCCTGTCTGGATACGGCGGCGATACTCAAGGACAAGGGTTGCGAAGTCGAGGTGCAGGATGTGAGCAGCAACCCGGACGCGCTCGCGCTCTTCTCGTTGCTGGACGGCAACCCGGACAATCTGCCGCTCGTGATTCTGCGCGGCGTGCCTAAGGGTGGGCTGTGAAGCAAGATAGGCTAAATGGCTAGAAAATCTAGCAAGAAGGTAGAAGTCAAGCGGGATGCGCGCGGGCGGATTCTGCCGGGGCAGCAGTCAATCAACGTGAAAGGCCGACCGCATAAAGAGGACACGCTGAGTGATATGCTGCGCGCGCAGGGTAACTTCAAGCTGCCGAAGAAGCTCCCTCCGACTTGGGGTGCTGCCTTGACTAGCTGGCGGCTGGCGGGATTCCCAGAACCGCGCACCCTGGTCGAATTGGACGCGGCGATACTGTGGTCCACGTCGCTGGATGGCGATGGCCCGGCTCGCAAGGAACGGCACGACCGTATGTACGGCAAAGTGCCCCAGCCACTCAGCGACCCTGATGGCGGTTCTCTTCTGAGTAGTCTTGCCGAGTTCCTGGCGTCCAAGAACGGCTGCTACTCGAACAAGCCGGGCGCGAGTGACCTAGGATGACCACCTTCAGCGCGACAGTGAGCAGAGGACAAACCAACACGAGGCTTCTCATTAGCTCTTGCTCCAACCTGTCGCGCGCTATTGTCTGTGAGGCCAGCCGGATGCTGCCCGGCACAAGCGAGGAGGCACCGGTGAACGATAATTGAGTCTCATCCTGGTCGCGTTGCTCCTCTGCCTCCCATCAAACGCGATCCTCCCGCCCGCGCCGGCAGCAATCGGCGCGGGTTCTATTTGTCCCATGACAACCGCTGAGGTCAACCACGCGGTGAAGCGCTGTCAGTTCTACCGCGACAATCTGCGTGCAGCGATGGCCGACTACCTGGGCTATGTCGAAGGCACGCTGTCGCCAGACCAAGAGAGGCTCGTAACGGCCATCCAAGACCAGCCGCGGGTCTGTGCAATGGGCGGGGCTGGTACGGGCAAGAGTTTCGTCTATGGCGTGGCTGCTGCGCTCAAGATTGCGTTCAACACCCAGTCCAAGGGCTTCTTCGGCGGGCCGCGGCGTGAGCAGACGGCGCTGCTGTCGTGGCTTGAGTTCCAGCGCACGCATGACCGAGCCCGGGTGCTGGGTCGGCCGTTGGGCGGTCAGTTGGACAGCTACACATGGCAGGGACCGGAGTATCGTGACTGGTTCGCTGTCTGCATGGCGATGTCCGAGCGCGACAACGCGGCGGGCGTGTCCGGTATGGCTCACGCGACTGGTGGCATCTATGTCGTGCTTGAGGAGCTGAACGGCGTGCATCCTGACGTACGGGATGCGCTGTACGCAGGCACGACGCAGGCCGACTGGCACATGTGGGCGAGCTTCAACCCGGTAGACCCGAACGACGCCGCGGCGCACTTCTGGCAGGGTACGCCGGCAGCGGGCCGCGTGCAGCTTTCCGCGCTGGCCTGCGCCGAGTGGTCGGCCAGGACCGGGACCGTCATACCGGGGATGCCGACGCTTGAGGCCATCAGGGAGAAGTGGGAGGGGCACGAGCATGAGCCGCTGTATTACGCCAAGGTGCTAGGTGAGTTCCCGCCGACGTCCGCGCAGTTCGTCATCGTGCCGAAGGACTGGTACGACAAGTGCACCAACTGCATCCCGGAACCCGAGCCGCGTGACCTGCGGCGCACTGGCATGGGCGTTGACACTGGCGGGGGCTACGCCGAAACCGGTGCGTGTGCTGTTGTCGGTCGTGTCATTCTGCCGATACGCGCACACAAGACCGGGCACGACACGCTCAGGGCGTCACTGGCCATTCGTGAGTTCGCCGGTCAGGTTGCTCGCAGGCTGCCCATTGCCGTCGACTGGATCGGCACTGGCGGCAAAGGCGTGGGTGAGCAGTTGCGGAATGACGGCTGCCGCGTGCTCGTGTTCCGTGGCGGTGCGCGGACGCTCACCGATCTTGTGGCCGTCGAGACTGAACACGAACTGGCGAAGTGTCCCGACCTGTATGCCGACAACATCACCTGGGCTTATTTCGGCATCAGGGACGCGGCGCGGCTGACGGTCGAGGCCATAGATGCTGGCAGACCGGACCGCTACATCAGCTTCCCGCCTGACCCGGTGTTGCGCGACCAGCTGGCGCGCGGTTACAAGCCGAATCGGGAGCAGCGCTACAAGTTGGACCAGAAGGACAGCACTAACTCGCCTGACCGGGCAGACATGGCGGCAATGGGCTGGCTGGCTGCACACTATCGGCATTTGGCGACGGCCGTCGGCATGGCGCAGACCGACAAGTATCGCTACGGCTCGACAATCGAGCACGGTGCGCCGGTGGCATCCGTTGCGACCATCGTAGACGACGAAGTTCAGCGCGAGAGGGGAGAGGTGTCAGAGTATGACGGATAACCTAGCCGTTCAGTCCGAGTTGCGGGTGCTGGGCGTCCCGGTGATTCGCAATCTCGCGCAGAAGCCGACCGGCAAGCTGGGCGAAATCGCCATCTCAACCGAAGGCCAGTACGCCACACCGTTCAAGGACTCGAAGCTGACGTACTCCAAGGTGCGCTCGATCCTAAAAGACCCGGTCGTGAAGTTCGCCAACCTCGTGATGTGCTCGCCGGTCAGCCGCGTCCAGAAGTCCGTCAAAGGCGACGACCCGGCGCAGGTCGAGTTCATCAAGCACTACCTGGTTGACAACGACATCGCGACCGACTTCCTGATGAAGGCCGTCACCGCCCGCTACTACGGCTTCTACGTCGCCGAGGTGTGC
>Ga0208325_1000309_pt1 | contig 13155 bp, 15 predicted proteins | sample PL_2010_330m_FD_185486 | JGI IMG/M metagenome (GOLD analysis project Ga0208325, IMG submission 185486) | Freshwater microbial communities from Powell Lake, British Columbia, Canada to study Microbial Dark Matter (Phase II) - PL_2010_330m... | ecosystem: Environmental > Aquatic > Freshwater >...
AATAAAAACCTCTAAAAAGTGAATGAGGCCATGGCGGCCGACGTAAGTCGTCGGCTTTGTCATTCTGAGGAGGCCCGCCTCCTCCCCTACGGACCGTAGGCCCGGAGGGGAGGGCCGATGAAGAATTTTTCGTTAAGATCCTTCGCTCGCCTTCGGCTCACTCAGGATGACAGGATGGCCATTCAGGATGAAAGGGTGGGCCGCTCAGGATGACAAATGCCGGGTTTACAATGACATATATATGAACAATTCCATCCTTATAAGCGCCGGGGAACGCTCCGGCGACATTCACGCCGCAAATCTTATCGAAAATTTAAAAAAACTGGATCCGGATCTTGACTTTTTCGGTATCGGCAGCGAAAAAATGCAAAGCGCGGGCGTCGAGCTCGTGGAGAGAATGGACCGATTATCCATAATAGGGTTTTCGGGAATAGCCTCGAATCTCGGGCGGATACGCGGCATTTATAATAAAATTTTAGAGAAGGTTAAAAAAAATCCGCCCCTCGGCGCCATTTTAGTGGATTACCCGGGGTTTAATCTTATTCTTGCGCGGGCGCTTAAAAAAAGAGGCATCCCCGTAATTTACTACATAACGCCCCAGGTATGGGCATGGGGCGCTTTCAGAATACGCACAATAAAAAAGTGCGTCGACAAAGCGATAGTGATCCTCGCCTTTGAGGAAAAAATCTTCAGGGATCACGGGATCGACGCGACCTTCGTCGGGCATCCGATTCTCGACAGTGAAAAGAAGGGTTCGCCCGGCAGGAAATCATTGGGGCTCGACGAAAACAAGACAACGCTCGCGCTCCTTCCGGGCTCACGAGAATCGGAGGTAAAGAACCTCTTGCCCGTGATGCTCGGGGCGGCTGCTGTCATGTTGAAGAAGAGGCAGTCGCTTCAGTTTATTCTTCTTGAAAGTTCAGGGGTAAGCGACGACATTTACAGCAATATATTGAAGGGGTGCCGCATTTCTCCGGCTATAATCAAAGACGATACGCGCGGATGTTTATCTATTTCGGATTTCGTATTTACCGCCTCGGGCACGGCAACCCTAGAATGCGCCATAATGGAGAAACCCGCTCTTGTTACGTATAAATTGCCCTTTCTGTCATTTTGCCTGGCCAAAATTTTTGCGAAAACAAAAAAGCCGATAGTCGGGAAAAAGCGGCGCATCGGACTTGTGAATATAATCGCGGGGAAACTGGTCGTCCCGGAAATTCTTCAATACGCCGCCACGCCGCAGAGGCTCGCTTCTGAGGCCCTATCCATCATATCCTCCGGGGAGAAGATGAAAAAACAAGTGGAAGGGTTAAGGCAGGTGAAAAACGCGCTCGGGCCTAACGGCGCGTCCGCCAGGGCGGCAAAAATAATCAACGACTTTTTAATCGGAACCGTAAAATAGTTAAAATAGGGACACATCCCATTTTTTACGAGTCTTAGTTAAAATAGGGACACATCCCATTTTTTACGAGTCTTCATATCTTAAAAAATGGGATGTGTCCCTATTTTACACTACAACGATAGAGATATCGTTTTTGTCGGCAAGCCGCGCGCAGGAATCTTTATCGACGAGGAACATCCTTTTTTCCTCCAGGGCAAGAACCTTTCCGCCGTTATCGGCGATTAATTTTAACGTCTCGGGCCCCACTACGGGGACATCCCATCTCATATCCTGTTTTGGCCTTGAAACTTTTACGACGGTAAATTCTTTCACACCCAGTTCCGCGGCTCTTTTTATCGTGCGATCCGTTCCCTCAACCGCCTCTACGGCTATAACGGATTTGTCTTTAATCACTATTGTCTGGCCAATATCAAATTGCGCGATTTCCTTGGCTATTTTAAACCCGAAAGAAACGTCTTCCTTTTCCTTCGCGGAAAGATGTCTTTTTGCCAGGACGCCCTTTGACGGGAGAAGGCCCGAAAGGTATTCGAGGCTGTCTATTACCTCCACCCCTCTTTTCTTTAATTCCGCGGTGACCCTGTCGAGGATGGAATAGTCGCTCTTATCCGGCGTCTCTTTGAAACGCGCCAGTTCGCCTTCGTCCTTTTTTACAGTGTCGTAAATAATTGACTTGTCGATTTTTCCCAGCATCACGATTCTCCTGATGCGCTCTACGGCAAACAAAAGAAGACCTTTCATTATCTGGTTCGTGCCGAGCCAGTGAACCTTGCTGCACACGCCTTCAAGCTCGGGCGAGGCAAGGCCCTTAACGGCAAACCCTATCACTTTTACGCCTTTTTTGCGCGCTTCCCTTGCAAAAATAACGGGAATCTCCCCGCCGCCGGCTATAAGGCCGATCCTTTCCATTTTTTACTTCTCCGTATCTATTATGCTGAACAAAAGATCCGCTTCCGCAACAATGTCTTCTCCGACCCTGGCCACGCCGTGGGCCTGTATTATCTTTGTTCTGTGTTTGATTACTTCGATCTCAAGTTTCAGCGTATCCCCGGGGAGAACGGGTTTTCTGAATTTGGCGTTATCTATTGCGGCAAAATAGGCGAGCTTGCCGCGGTTTCCATCCTTCTTTAAAGCGAGAACACCGCAGACTTGAGCGAGCGCCTCGATAATCAGGACGCCCGGCATAACCGGATACTCCGGAAAATGGCCTTCAAAAAACGGCTCGTTAACGGTAACGTTTTTTACACCGGTTATCTTTTTTTCCTCGATATCAACAATTTTATCCACCAAAAGAAACGGATACCTGTGCGGCAGGTATTTTTTGATTTCGTTTATATCCATGTTTACTTTCATATCGTCTCCTTATGTCTTGTCATTACGAGGGCGTAATTCTCTGTCATCCTGAGCGTCCCTCTATTGTCATCCTGAGCGGCCACCCTGTCATCCTGAGGCTCCGAAGGAGCCGAAGGATCTTAACGTAAAGATTCTTCGTCGCCTCCTCAGAATGACAAAAACGCATTGGCCTCGGAATGACACGGATCACAGGCGAAGCAATCTCACCAGTTCCAGATTAAGTTTATGACCGCTTCGCACGGCGACCACCCTTCCTTTCAGCGGCCGGCCCAAAAGATACAGATCCCCTATCAGGTCCAGCACCTTATGCCTTACCGGTTCATCGGGAAACCTTAATACATTGTCCATCGGGCCTTCTTCATCCATGACCAGCGTATTTTCGAGGTCCGCGCCCTTTCCGTAACCCTGCTTCAGGAGGGCTTGCGCCTCCTGCTTGAGGCAAAACGTCCTCGCCGGCGCGATTTCTCTCCGGAAAACTTCCGGCGTAACTGCGCCCGAGAAAAACTGCCTGCCGATAGCGCGGGCGGGGTACTCCAGGACATAGGAAACCTTGAAGCCACTTGAAGGAAACACGCCAAGAAAAGATTCTTTATCTTCTACCCAAATCGGGCTTTTAATATTTACGAATTCCCTCGCGGCGCTTTGCTCTTCTATGCCGGTTTTCATAAAAGCTTCGAAAAATCCGAGGGAACTTCCGTCGAGTGCGGGCATCTCGGGGCCGTCCAGCTCGATCTTTATATTATCGACCCCGGCGCCCCAGAGCGCCGCAAGGACATGTTCGACCGTTTCCACATATTCCCCCGATCCGAAGCCGATTTTGCTACGCCTGTCGGTATCGAAATTTAACAGGTCCTTAAGCCGCGCCGACGGGTTTTCCTTCAGGTCTTTTCTTACAAAAATTATGCCTTCGTCCTCTTTTCCGGGATAGAAAACGGCTTTTACCGGCTTTCCGGTCTGAAGGCCTTTTCCTTCCAGTGAAAATTCTTTTTTGATTGTTTTCTGTGCTTCCAACGTAGTTATTTGGCCTTGAGTTTTTCTTCGACGGCCAAAAGCCTTTTGTAGATTTCCGGAAGTTTACCGAACAGGACATACATTTTTTTGATTTTTCTAAGGGGCCTTGCGGGACTGCCCCACATTATTGTATTGGGGGGCACGGATTTCATAATGCCCGCCTGGGCGGCTATCATCGCATTGTCGCCTATTTCGATATGGTCAACAAGGCCCGTCTGCCCCGCCATCATAACGTTGTTACCGATTTTTACACTCCCCGAAATACCGGACTGGGCAACGATTATGCAGTTGGAGCCTATGGTTACATTGTGCGCTACCTGCACGAGATTGTCGATCTTGGTGCCTTGCCCTATCCTGGTATGCGCGATTTTCGCCCTGTCCACGGTAACGCACGCGCCCAGCTCAACGTCGTCCTCTATTATGACATCGCCTATGTGCGGAATCTTCTCATGGCCTCTTGACGTTCTTTCGTAGCCGAAACCGTCGCCTCCGATAACGCAGCCGGAATTGATAATTACCCTGTCGCCTATTTTCGAGTTTTCGCGCACGGTGACATTGGGATAAATAATGCAGTTTTTGCCGATCTTTACCGAAGGCCCCACATAAGAGTGCGCGTAAATAACTGTTCCGTCGGAAATTTCCGCGCCGTCTTCCAGACACGCGTAAGCTCCGACGGCAACGTCACGGCCCAGTTTAACATTTTTACCCAGGAAAGCGCTTTTGCAGATCCCGCTCGGATGTGAAATTGCCCCGGGCATGATCAATTCCACGGCTTTTTTAAACGCGAGATTGGGATTTTTACATTTAATGACGGGGACGGGGGCCTCACCTGTATCAGCAGGGACAACAACGCAGCTTGCTTTCGTTTTCTCCAGAAGCGGCGCGGCTTTTTTACTGAAGACAAAGGCCAGGTCCCCGCTTCCGGCTTCTTCTATATCGCGTATATTGCCTACGGTTACACTGCCCCCGCCTACAAGGTTACCGTCGATGCGCCCGGCAAGCTCATTGAGGGTTATTTCGTTTTTTTTTGCCATATCTGTTCGGACTGCAGGTTCGCGCCTGTAGCATTCCCCGCACGTAAGCGTGGGGTCATTTATTCAGTTCTTTTACGATCGCATTCGTGATATCGAATTTTTCCGCGGAATACACGAATATCGCGTTGTCGAACAAAAGGTCGTATCCGTTTTTCGTCGCGTAGGCTTTTGCCTCATCCATGATATCCTTCCTGATCTCCTTGAACATTTCGTCTTTCCTCCTCAGGAATTCTTCGATTTTTCCCTTCCTGAAATCATCGAGGTTTTTTATCTTTTGCCTTAACTCCGGCTCCCTTTTTTCTTTCGCTTCCTCGCTCAAGAGGTCTATTTCATCTCTTATTTTTCTCAACTCCTGGGTCTTCTTTTCGATATCGCTTTTTACCTGCGCGTCTTCCTTTTCAAGCTTCTGGTTGAACTCTTTCGTCTTATTGTACTCATAAAAAACCTTGCGCATGGCCAGGCACCCTACTTTCATCTCTTTGGCGAAAACGCTTACGGATAAAGTCATGCAAAATACCAGGACCAGCACCCCCAAAATCTTCCTACACATTGCCTTCCTCCTTTGTTATAAGATCAGAACCCATGACTCACGGAAAAATAAAACTCACCTTGCCGTTCATCGTCGTGATTGTTGTTTAAGGGGTAGCCCCAGTCCAGCTTTACCGGGCCTATGGGCGTTTTTACCCTGACGCCTACGCCCGCTCCCTGTTTAAAATTGCCGCTCGCGAAATTACGCGCCTTTTCCCAGACGTTACCGACGTCATAAAACACCGCGCCTTTTATCACCTTCTCATATATGGGAAAGGTGACCTCCGCGTTACCGATAAGAAGCGACTCGCCTCCCAGGGGGTCATTGGAGGAGACGTCTCTCGGGCCCACCTTTCTTTCCTTGTAGCCCCTTATAGTATTGGCGCCGCCGGCGTAGAACCTTTCATAAATGGGCACTTTTTTACTGCTGCCGTAGCTGTCTGAAAGGCCGGCCCTGGCCTTTAGTTCCAGCACGATTTTTTCGAAAGGAGAATAGTAGAAGCTGCCATATACATAGCCTTTAACAAAATTTTTGTCCCCGAGGAGAAACCCCCCTGAGTTTTCCAGGGAGGCCCCGGCGCTGAATCCTCGCGTCGGGCTGAAGACGTTGTCGACATTATTAAACCCGACTCCCAATAAAAGGCTGCTCAGCCAATTTTTGCCTGTTTCGTCGCGCAAATCCTGCGACGCTTCCGCCGATACATCCGATATGTCCACGTGCTCCAGCTTGTACATCAGATTTCCGTTAAAATATTCCAGAAATTCCTTGCCGAATCTAAGGTCCCCGCCTGTGCGCGCTTCTTTATATCCGTAGCCAACTTCCGTCCTCCTTAAATGCGTCCTATGATACCCGTCAAATCCGAAGGAAAGAGGGTAATCCAATATCCACGGTTCCGTCCAGCTAATATCAGCATCCCATCTTACGGTGCTTATATCCGCCTTTAACGTGAGGTGCTGCCCGTCGCCGGTAAAATAAGGGACGTTCAGAAGGTCGAAGTTCTTCTGCGAAAGCTGCACGAAACCTATGAATTCGTCAACGGAGCTGTAGCCGCCGCCGAAAGCAAATTCACCCGTTTTTGTCTCCTTGACGCTGACCTCGAGATTGTTCACATCGGGCTTGTCGGTGCGTTCGGTCTCGAAATAGATGTCTTCGAAAAATCCCAGATTATAAAGCCTTTCCTTGCTCCGCCTTATCTTGTCGCCGTCAAAACGTTCGCCCGGATATGCCCTGAGCTCGCGGCGTATCACGATGTCCTTTGTCTTGGTATTGCCCTTTATGTTGATCTTGCCTATATAAACAGTGTCTTTTGCGTCTACGCTGAAGATTATATCGATGTTTTGCGTGTTTGGCTCGAGGGCCCTGTCTACGGCAATTTCGGCGTTCATGTAGCCCTTATGGTAATAAAATGCCCTTAAGCTCTCTATGTCGGCTCTAAGCTTCGTGTAGCTGAAAGGATCTCCCGGCTTCAGGGAAAGCTTTTCCCTGATTTCCTCTTCCGTGAAAACCGTATTTCCTTCGATAAAGATCTTTCCCGCAAAATAGCGCCGACCCTCGTTGATTTCGACGGTTACATACATGACGCCTTTTTCTTCCTCGTAATCAAACTTCGGCGTAATGGAAACATCCAGGAAGCCCAGGTCATTGTAATAGGACTTTATTTTAGCCAGGTCGTTTTCAAAGGTTTCATCGTCGAAATAGCCCCTTCTTAAAAGCCATGCCGGCCGCGTCTGCATAAGTTCCAGAATATTTTTCTTTTTGACGGTTTTATTTCCTTCCACGCGGACACGCTTTATCCTTATACGCGCGCTCTCGTCTATTTTCATTTTTATCGTGACCTGATTAAGCTCTTCGTCCTTCTCCAGCTCGTATTTGACCTTAACGCGATGAAAGCCGCTTTTTTCATAAAAAGACCTTATGCCGGAAACATCCTCCGACAGCTTGCTGAAATTAAGCATATCCCCTTCTTTCAGCTGCATAATTTTTTTCAGGCGGTTGGGTCGTATTTTTTTGCTGCCCTCAAAGACAATTTTTTCTATAACGGGCTTCTCCTCCACTATGATGGTCACCATTATGCCTTCCTCGTAATCTTCCACATCAATGGCGACATCCGTAAAATAGCCAAGCGCGTAGAGGCGCCTGATATCCTCGTTTGCGACTTCCTGCGAAAAAGGAATTCCGGGCTTTGTTTTGATCTTTGCGAGTACGGTGGCGGAACTTATGGCCTTATTGCCTTTTACGCGGATATCAAAGACAAGTTTACGCCCCGCGTCGGGCTGCTCGGCCCGGGCAGCGGCGCTTAATAAAAAAAGTGACAGCATTACCAAAGGAACGCCTTTTACTGTCCGGCTCAGTATCGTAAAGAAACCTGTCCCCATCAATACTCCTCTTGGCGGGCGAGATCCTCGAACCTTGTATGTTCGCTGATAAAGGCAAGTTTCAGCGTGCCGACAGGACCGTTTCTTTGCTTTGCGATGATGATCTCGGCAATGCCTTTATTCTCTTCGGTAGGATTATAATATTCCTCTCTCAACAGCAATACGACAACATCGGCGTCCTGCTCGATGGCGCCGCTTTCCCTCAGGTCGGAAAGCTGAGGCCTCCTGTCAGATCTTTGCTCAACGGCGCGCGAAAGCTGGCTGACAGCTATTAGAGGAGCCCTTAGTTCCCTGGCCAGGGCTTTAAGGGAACGTGAAATTTCGGAAATCTCCTGCTGCCTGTTTTCTACGCCTTTCGAACCCTGCATAAGCTGCAGGTAATCCACGACAATCAGGCCGATATCATACTGGGCCTTCAGGCGGCGCGCCTTAGCCCTTAACTCAAGCGCTGATATGCTGGGCGTATCGTCTATAAAAATAGGCGACGCTGAGAGCTTGCCGGCGGCGCTTACGAGCTTGGGCCAATCGGATTGCGAAAGAAATCCTGTTCTTACTTTATGCGAGTCTACGCGCGCGTGGGAGCACAGCATCCTCTGGACAAGCTGATCTTTTGACATTTCCAGGCTGAAAAAAGCGATGGGCTTTTTTTCGACAACGCCTACGTGCTCAGTAATACAACTTACAAGGGCGCTTTTGCCCATTGAGGGCCTGCCGGCCACGATTATGAGGTCGGATTTCTGCAGGCCCGCGGTCATGACATCGAAGTCATGAAACCCCGTGGCAATGCCGGTAATGCTTTCTTTTCTCTGGTACAGATTATCGATCGTTTCGATACTGCTTTTTATGACATCTTTTATCGAGGCGCATTGCGTCTCCACTTTATTGGTGGTAATGTCAAAGATCATGCGTTCGGCCTTGTCCAGAAGTTCATCTATAGTGGTGATGTTATCGTAGCTCTCGGACACTATCTGGGTGGCCGTGGATATAAGGTTTCGCAAGATGGCTTTTTCCCTCACAATTCTCGCGTAATGCTCTATATTGGCCGAAGTGGGTATGCTGGAGGCGATAGAAGCGATATAGGCGCTTCCGCCGATCTCGTCAAGGACGCCTTTCTTTTTTAATTCTTCGCTGAGCGTTACGAGATCGATGGCCTTGTTCTTGTCATACAGATTTACGATGGTGGAATATATGCGTCTGTGGGCAACCTTGTAAAAGGAGTTTTCCTCCAGAAGCTCGATTGTACGGTTTATGGCGTCCTTGTCCAGAAGCATCGAGCCCAGAACCGCAATTTCGGCCTCATTGTTTTGGGGCGGGATTTTATCGATTAATTCTTTCACCGGCGTCATCCTGTCATTGCGAGCCCTTGGCGTTTTCAATGTCAAGGGCGAAGCAATCTCTTAAATTGAAATCCTTCGCGTCCTTGCGGGACGCTCAGGATAAATTCGGCCGTATGGCCTCATTTACTTTTTGACTACCCAGATCCGTAAATCCGCTTTAACCTCAGGGTGCAATTTGATCCCGATTTTATAAACACCCAGCTTGTGGATGGGCTCTTCAATATCGATGCTTTTCTTGTCTACGCGCACGCCTTCGTGCTGCAGGGCATGGAAAATCATGTCAGTGGTAACGCTTCCAAAAAGCGTATCATTCACGCCTGATTCCGCCGTGATGGTAAGGGAAATCCCCCCGATTGTCCGGGCGAGCTCCTCTGCGCTTTTTTTGGCATTTTTCGCGGCTTTTTGCGCCCGCTTTTTCTTTGACTCTAAGATTTTGAGCACTCCCGGCGTGGCAACAGCGGCGATCTTTCTCGGAATAAGATAATTGCGGGCGTAACCCTTTTTTATCTTTACGGTTTCGCCCTCCCGGCCGAGCTTATCAACATTTTTAAGAAGTATTACTTCCATTTTATTCCGCCAGGTATGGCATAATCGCGATATTGCGGGCTCTTTTTATCGCCCTGGCAAGCTTTCGCTGATGCTTGGCGCAAGAACCCGAAATTCTCGAAGGGACTATCTTGCCGCGCTCCGTCGTAAATCTGCGCAGGAATTGCGGGTCAAGATGGTCTATTTTTAAATTTTTATCGAAACAAAACCGGCATTTTTTCTTTCTCAGTATATAAGTCCGCGGCCGGCGCCCTTTGAGCGCGTTCTTTTTTCCGCGCGTCTTTTCTTTTTTCTTTTTCAGCATTTCCTCTTTCCTTCCGCTCTCAGAAAGGTATTTCTTCGGCGCCCGTACCCTGAGAGCCCTCTTTGTTTAAGTCAATTGCTTCCGCTCCCGCGCCGGATGCCTCGGCGGTCATTTTCTTCGCGCCGGCCGGGGAAGAATCCTGTGGGCCCTTCCTTGAAGCCCCCTTCAAAAATTGAACGTTATTCGCCACAACCTCAATAGTGCTTCGCTTCTGGCCCTCTTGTGTCTCCCATGAGCGCGAGCGAAGCCTGCCTTCCACAAGAACAGGGCTTCCTTTGCCGAGGTATTCCGCGCAGACTTCGGCGCGACGTGCCCACACCACGACCTTTATAAAAGAGGTTTCTTCCTTTTTCTCGCCCGACTGCGCGGAGTAAACTCTGTTTACGGCTATGTCAAAATTCGCCACAGCCGTTCCGCTCGGCACATACCGCAGCTCCGGGTCACGCGTAAGATTTCCGATAAGAAATACCCTGTTTAAACTGGCAGCCATTTCTACTTCCCCCTCTTTGCCGTGATCATAACCCTTAAAATATCCGCATTCAGTTTAAAATTACCGTTAAGTTCTGATATTTTCGAGGCATCCGCGGAAAAATCCAGCTTATAGTATATTCCTTCCGCGCTTTTCTTGACGGGGTATGCCAGCCTCTGCTTGCCCCAGTTTTCCTCTTTAATTACGCTGCCGCCGTTTTTTGCAATGACGCCGGTTATTCCTGAGGTAATCTCTTTTATGGATTTTTCTTTTTCGGGATCAATAACGAATAACGCTTCGTATTCCGGCATATTTTATCCTTTCAATGTTCACAAGATATTAGCACAACTTATCCCTAAAATCAAGAAGTTTAATGGCCCCCTGGCGCTTGTTAAACCTCGTCATGGCCCTTGCCGCGCCTTCTTCGGCCCACGTAACGGCGCATTCGGACGCCTCTTTTATTATGCCCTTTAGCGCTCCTTTTTCCGCGGAGCCGAACGGTTTCAGAACAAAATCCGTTACGTTTTCGCACCTCCGGTCTTTCGCTATTCCTATCCTGAGGCGCGGAAAACAGTTTGTCGCGAGGCTTTTTATGATTGACTCAAGCCCCTTATGGCCGGCGCTTCCGCCTTTTTCCCTGAGGCGGATGAAGCCGAGCTTCAAATCGATGTCATCGCAAATGACAAGGATGTTTTCGGGATTCGCTTTTTCTTTCTTCGCGATTTCCCGGACCGCGCCCCCGGAGAGATTCATATAGGTCTCGGGCATAAAAAGGGTTATCTTTTGGCCGCCGGCCGAACCCCGGCCAAACAGCCCCCTGCATATTTTTTTTCTTACGGATATGCCGAGCCTTTTGGATAGTTCCCTGACGGCCAGAAAACCTGCGTTGTGCGGCGTGTTTCTATATCTGAAGCCGGGGTTGCCGAGGCCGACGATTAATTTCACGCTACTCTTTCTTCTTCTCTTCCTTCGCGGCCGGAGGCGCTTCTTCTTTTTTCGCTTTCGGCGCTTCCTTTTCTTCAACTTCCTCTTCTTCTTTCTTGCCCTTCGCTATGACTTCCGGCTCAGTACCTTCTTCGGCCGGAACCTCCTCGGGCACTTCTTCTTTGGCAGGCAGGCTAACGGAGAGAACTGTAAGCTCCGGGTCGCTCAGTATTTTTACCACCGGCGGCACCGTAAGGTCTTTCACGTAAACGATATCCCCGATCTTCATGGGCGCCACTTCCACCTCTATTTTCTCGGGTATATCTGTGGGCAGGCATTCCACCTCCACTTCCCAAAGTACGTGTTCGAGGACGCCTTCGTCCTTAACGACGCCTTCGGGCTCCCCATGCGGATGCACCGGCACCTTGACCTTTATCTTTTCGGTGAGTGATATCTCATTCAAATCGATATGTAAAATATTCTCCTTAACCGGGTGCCTCTGCAGTTCCTTTATAAGGCATGCCCTTTCGGCCTTTTTTTTATCGCCCTTGACTTTAAGGGTTATCAAAACATTTTCCCCGGCCGGGGTATGCAGGACATTGAATAAATCGCGGGATTTTATCTTAAGGTTTACACATTCTTTCCCGCCCTTATAAACAATTCCCGGTATAATTTCGGATTTCCTCAGTTCTTTTACTCTGGCTTTTCCCAATTCTTCGCGTATCTCGGCGTTGAGTATGACTTTTTCCATGCTTTTTTACCCCCCTTGGACTCATTCAAATAATATACTTATTGACTCCTCGTTGTGAATTCTCTTTATCGCGTTCCCCAGAAGCGGCGCAATACTGAGCACCTTTATTTTACCTATCATCTTGCTTTCCTCTATCGGGATCGTGTTTGTCACTATGAGTTCTTTTATGGGTGAGGCGGCGAGCCTTTCCATGGCCGGGCCGCACAAGACCGGATGTGTTATGGTCACATATATATCTTTTGCGCCCGCGTTTTTAAGAGCGGCAGCGGCCTCGGTAACGCTTCCGGCAGTGGCTATTATGTCGTCGACTATAACGACATTTTTCCCCTCTACCTCGCCCATTATGTTCATGACTTCCGCTTTTGTATGGTTTATCCTGCGCTTATCGACTATGGCAAGGTCCGCTTTCAGGTCCTTCGCGTAGGCCCTTGCCATTTTTATGCCGCCTACGTCGGGTGAGACGACAACCAGATTTTCTACGTTTTTCTTGGTAAAATATTCCACAAAAGTCCTGACGGCATAGAGGTGATCGAGCGGCATATCGAAAAAACCCTGTATTTGGCCCGCGTGCAAATCTATGGTCAATACCCTTGATGCCCCGGCGCGGCTGAGTAAATTAGCGATAAGCTTCGCGGTTATCGGAACGCGGGGCTGATCTTTTCTATCCTGGCGCGCGTACCCGAAATACGGCAGGACCGCCGTTATTCTGTCGGCGGAGGCGCGCCTTAAGGCGTCTAGAAGTATTAAAAGTTCCATGAGGTTTTCGTTCGCGGGAAAACAGGTGGGCTGGATTACGAAAACATCGTCGCCGCGGACATTCTGGTTTATCTTCACCTGTATCTCCCCGTCGGTAAATCTGCCGACAAAGGCGTCGCCGCGCTTTACACGCAGGAGCCTGCAGATCTCATCCAGGAGCGCGATATTTGAATTGCCGCCGAATATCGATAACTTGTCGTTTCTCATCTCTTCCTCCCCCTATTAAGTATTTTCGCAGGGATACCGGCCACGGTTTTTCCCGCCGGCACATCTTTGCCTTTAGTTACCACGCTTCCGGCCCCCACAACCGCGCCGCGGCCCACCCTGACGGGGGCCACAAAAATCGAGCCGACGCCTATAAAGGAAC
>Ga0208325_1000310_pt1 | contig 13151 bp, 11 predicted proteins | sample PL_2010_330m_FD_185486 | JGI IMG/M metagenome (GOLD analysis project Ga0208325, IMG submission 185486) | Freshwater microbial communities from Powell Lake, British Columbia, Canada to study Microbial Dark Matter (Phase II) - PL_2010_330m... | ecosystem: Environmental > Aquatic > Freshwater >...
CGGGGGCAGGGGCGGGCGGTTGCCCAGGCGCCGGCAGAAGCCCGGCAATGGCCTGCGCCGCCTCTTCCGGGCTGCGGACCGTCTGGCCCGTCGATGTCTGCGGCGAGAAGGCTTCGACGCGGCCCAACAGGAAGTCGCGGGCCGAACTCGCCTGCATGAACGCCTCTTGGCTGCCGCCCGGCACGTCAGGGTCGACCGTCTTGCTGCGTTCGCGGTAGGCCCTGTTGACCTGCTCCGGCGTCACCTTGCCGTGTGGCAGGCCCAGATCGTCCAAGGCCGCGTTCCGTGCCCACCGCCGGGCGGGGATCAGCACGTCCTTCACCCATCGGGCCTTCGGACTGGACCGCAGCTTCGCGGCGAACCCTTCCTTGACTGCCCTCGCACCGCCCAGCGCCCACGGGATCAGGGCGCTGATGACCGTCTGCTCAAGGTCGGCGCCTTCTGCCTGCGCTAAGCCCGCGAACAGCACGCTTTCTGCGCCGAGTTTTCCGAGCTTGGCGGCCGTGCCGACAGCCTTCAGGCTTCCGATGGCGCCCAACGTGCCCGACATCAGGGCACCCGTGCCCGGTGGTCCGTCTGTGTTGATGAGTTCCCACGCCAGGGCGTCCCGAAGCGTCGTGGCGGTCGCGGGGACAGGCAACTTGGCCGCAACACGCTTCGCGGCCCACAGGCGAACCAGGAACGCGCCCAGACCGGAAGCCACGTCTGTGACTCGTTCGCCCATCGTTTCCGGCGCGGGGACGTTGAACTCGACGCTTGACGGCCACATCTCGGCCACTTCCCGGCTGACCTTCGCGGCCTGCCGACCGACCGCCTGTTTGGCTTGGCCTTCCTTGCCGTAGTAGGACGACACCATGCCCCGCCACGCTTCGCCGAAGCCGCGCACGAGATCGACCGCGTGTCCGGCCGCTGTGACGGGCGACTGAGGGCGTAGGCCCTCCTTCGCGGCCGTCGCCATGCGCTCAAGCCCAATCTTGGCCTTGCCCATCATCGTCGGCGCCAAGGCCGCCGCTTCCGCGGTGCCCGTCATCGGGCGTGCCGACTCGATATCCGACAGGATCAGCCGATTTAGAAAGCCCTTGGCCGCCCTACCGGGCAGAGACGGGCGTTCTTCGTCTTCGGGCATCAAGGCCAGCAGCTTGGCGATCTTTTCGTCGGTGTAGACTGGCGGGGCGTCTGGACTCGGCGCGACTCTGGCGAGCTTGGGGGCCTCTGCGGCGGCCGTCCTGGCGTCCATCCCCGCGAGCGTTTCCTGCGTCGTCGCGGCAAGCTCAGGCACGGCCAGCGGGTCGGCCTCTTCCGGGGTGATCGCCACGGCCTGGAGCTCAGCAAGGCGCTGTTGCAGCAGCGGGGACCGGGCAGGCTGGGCAACTGGCCCGGTCGGCATAGCCTCGCCGTTGCCGGGCGCCTCAGACGCCAAGCCCTTCAACTCGGCCATCCGTTCTTCCAGCAGAGTCGGCATCAGGCACCCCCAAAGTAGCCATTACGCTTCATCCAGACGGCCAGAGCCTTCTTCTGCTCCGGCGTCAACGTGTCGTACTCTGGGCCTTCGATGACCTTCAATGCCCCTTCCCGGCCGCCAGAGAGCGACGCCTGCTGCATCTTCGCCGCAATGTCGTAAACGGGGTTGCCTTGGCCGGCGGCAGGCGATGGTGACATGGCACGAGCTTGAGTAACCATCGCCTTAGCCGTTGGGGCCATGCCCACGGGCGCGGGCGCTGGTGGCGCACTCGCCGGCGCTGCCTGAGTCGGCGGCGGTACCGAAGCGCCATCCGGCCCGAAGCCCGGCTGCACGACGTCGCCGGGGGGCCTGTCGGGGATTGCGTGCCCCGCGCGAGCGCCCTCAAGCTGCCGGGAAACCATGTCGCGGTCGGCCGTCCAGCCCTCGATCTGAGCCCCCAAGTCCTTGATCGCAGTCGGGTACTTCCTCCGGTAGGCCGAATCGTTTGAAATCCGGGTCCGTTCCGTCCAGGCGTGGGCGATCTGCTTGTCCAGGTCCTTGCGCCGATCCTCGAAGTTCTTGACCGTGGCGGCGAGCTTCTTCGTGTCTCTGGCCGCCTGGGCGGCTCTGGCGTCGTCCAGCACACCTTGAAGGGCCGTGGCCGAGTTGCTGTCGGGATACTCCGCGAGCACTTTCAGGGCGACCTCTTCCGCCCTCGCATAGTCCTTGGCGGCAAGCGCCCGACGAGCCGTGTTCGCCCCCTTGGCGGCCAGTTGATTTTGCCTGTACGTTCGCGGCTTCTCGGCCTCAATCCCCTTGGCGACGTCCACCTTCCGCTGCCACTCGGCGTCGACGCGTTTTTTCTTGGCCTGTTCGGCCTGATACGGCTTCTCCAACGCCTTGAGGCGATCGGCCGTCTCCTTTCGGAGAGCCGCAATCCGCTTCGCGATCTCCGGCGTTATCGTCCCCCTACGCTTGTCGATTCGCTTACTGAGGCTGTCGGCACGCTTCTGTAAGCCCCCAATGCCTGGGTCCTTCTCGGCGTAGATCGCCTTGTCGGGATCCGCCTCGCCGATCACGCTAGCGAGGAACGTCTGATCGGCACCGGGCAGAGGCGCCTTGCCCGCTGCCAGCTGTGCTTCGGTCTGGGCTGCGGCGACTCCCATCGCCTTCTCCGCCAGGATGCCCTGCCGTCGCTGCTCGAAGGCCGCCAGGTCCGAGGGCGGTTCTTGACGAGCGACTTCGCCCGGCTGGGGGACCCCCGCGGACTCGTAAGCGCGGCGCTCCCGCTCCTGCGGCGTCTCCCCGGCTGGGGCCTGCACCAGTGACGGCATTGGCATACCAGCGCCCGCGTAGGCCGCTCTCAGCCGCTCCTGCGATTCGGTCACGGGGGCGGCGGCAGCAGGGGCGGGGGTGGCCGGTGCGGCGAGTCCCGGTGCGGCGAGTCCCGGTGCGCTGGGCGCAGGAGGCGGCGCGAAACTGAGTGGGAAGTCCGTCGGCGCGCCTCCTGCGCTCGGATCGAGGGCATAATCCCCCGGCGCGGGCAGCTTTTTCCACTTGTGCCGCTTGTTGTCGTCACTCCAGAGAGGCATCGGACTTCCTCTTTTCCAGCATCGCGGTATGCCGACACTTCTTCGGATGCCCCGTCGCGTTGATCGCGCCTTCCCAGAACACGGGCTGCTGGACGCCCTGCTCGCGCTCCCAGGTGGCGACCAGCGACCGCAGGTTGTCGAACAGCACGCACCACTCGCGCTCGTTCGCGAGTAGGGCGTCCACCTGCGTCTGCACCGCCGCCATCGCGGGCGAGAGCGGGTACTCGCGGGCGACGTGGAAGAGCGCAGCCGTGTGGTGGCACGTGGGACAGTTCTTGCCCCACAGGGCCGTCACCGCCGTTGTCAGCCTTTTCGTGCTCATCTTAGCTCCCTGGTGGATTGGCTGGCTCGGTAATGCCAAACGGAGTAACCCAATGCCAACCTCCGTAGAGACAATAGTCGTAAATCCACCAGCCCATCATGTGTCCCTCGGTGTCGAACGTGAACTCGCACCCGCAGAACGGTCGCGGGTCACACTCCGCCGGCGTCGGTCTCGTATGCCCACGGACCCACAGGCCTTCCCATCCCGGCGGTTCTCCGCCAACGGCGGAGCCAGGTATCGGCAGATACGCGATCACGTCAGGGGATCCGCCGGCGAACAACTGGCACGTCGGCGGTGCTGTAGCCTCCGGCGTACTCAGCCAGACCGTCACCATCGCCGTCGACGGGTTCGGGTTCAAAGTCCCGTCGCGATCACAGGGATACACGTACACGAAGTTCTGATCTTGGACGTGATCGTAAGCCAGCTTGCCCCACAGCACACCCGTTTCCGCACGCTCTCCCACCAGCACGCCGATAACCGTATCCCCGCCGTCCGTCACGTTCCAGGGAAAGCGGACAAAGGACAGGATGGTCTCGGGCGTTTCGACCGTATAGTCGTCCCAGCCACGAATAGCCAGGTCCTCCTCGCCACGGTCGTTTCTGAGGTAGACGACCACCTCGACGGCACCACTGTCGTACAGGGCGCCGTCCTCCTCGCACGTACAGAGCGTGATCGTCGACGTCGGAGTCTCGGGAATCGCCTTCGGCCTGCCCCACTCGACCTGATCCTTTGCGAACGACCACGACTCGTAAGGATCGTCGCCCAGGGGGTGCCCCTCCAGCGGTCGAAGGTCCGTCTCTTTCGGACGGCGAACGGAAAGCTCAAGGGTCTCCAGCCGCAGGCGCATGTCTTCCAGCGTCTCGCTGCCATCGCGAGGCGCGATTGCTTCGTCCAGTCGCCTCTCCACAAGGGCGAGGCGCCGCCGAAGCTCGTTGAACTCGCTAAACTGGTTCGGCTCATCCGCCATTGTTACAATCCGAACAGGTACGCGGTAAGCGGCCCGAAGTCCCACGCGCCGCGAATCGTCACGTCCAGAGGCGAAGTCTTATCATTGGGGATGGTTTCCCACGCCCCGACTCTGGCCTGCCCCTTCACTACACCAACGTCTACTACGTCAAGTCTGTGTACATTGCGTTTCCAGATGTACCGAGCCACCACCAGCGGCCAGACGACGGCCGAAGCCATGAAGCTGAACACCAACTGGTGCATCGGGTCACTGGTCCCCGTCATGCTGGGCGGAACGTAATTCGACGTCTTGCCGCGGTACAGCACCTTGCCCAGCACGTAGGTGATGCCGTCGACGGTCCAGTTCGCGCTGTTCCGGTCCAATTCAGGGCCGAGAAGCGCGAGCGCGGCTGCCCTCTCGGCCACCGTAAGCAAGGCGTGAACGTTGATCTCGGTGTAGGCCACCTGAATGCGAGCCGGCGGGTGCAGCACGTCGTACTTCTCGTCCACACCCTTGGGGCTAACGATCGGCGTCGTTCCATCCGAGCCATACTGAAGCCGCTGCTCTGTCAGGATAGTCCTGGAGGTGACGTAAACCCGACTCTTGAGCCAGTTCCAGCCGCCCGCCTCCCAGGACCAACCGCAGGTCAGATAGACCACGACGTAGCCGGGCACGGCGCGATAGTCCGCCTGCCTCCGCAGCACCGTCCCGCCGCCGCCGAGTTCTGGCGGAGTATCATGGCCGCGAATCGGCAACAGGTCCTGCCGCCATTGGTCCAGCGGGATCTCAAAGCGAAAGATGCGGTGATACGCCCGCTCGTCGTCCCTGAACCCAGAGTCGCTATTGGTCAGGTACTTCCGGACTTTCGGGTCGAGGTCGGCCATATCACCATCCGTAATCGAAGGACTCTTCGCCGCCCAGCGGCAGCGCCTCTACCGTGACCGTTTCGGCGGCGCCCGCGCCCTCTGCCGTGTAGTCGCCCGCCAGTGTGCCGTCAGCGCCCTTCCAGTAGATCGTCGCGGCGTCGGGGGGGACGGCTTCGATGCGGTACTGGCCGTCGGCGTGCATGTAGACCCTGTAGTTGCCGTCGATCCGGCGCAGGATATCAACGCTTTCCTCAACAACACCGTCCGGCGAATAGAAGCCTCGGCATTCGGGAACGGGGACGGCCGTCTTCAGGATCACGACGCAGCCCTCGTAGCCTGCGTAGCCCGCGACGACCGTCGCCCGGATCATCGTCAGCTTGCCCGCGATACGCTCCGGGTCTATCGACACCCCGTCCCGCACGATCCGTGGCCCCGAAGTCTCGCCGGGGAAGTACATCCCGTCGCGAGGCAGTACGGGGGCCTGGTCAATCGGCAGATCGTAGACCCGCACAGAACACCGTTGCGCGCCACGCCGAACGTAGCGGCGACGATCCTTCTGCTCGAAACTTGCCCAATCCGCCGTGATCATCCGATTCCGATCAGTAGGTGCAAGGCTGAGCGATTGTGACCTTGCGGTCCTCGCCCGGCAGCAGCAGCGCGATCTCGCGGCCGTAAATGGCCTGGTTCTCGGCCATCTTCGGATGAACGTTCAGGCCGACGCTCTTGAGGTAGGCTACGATAGTCCCCGCAATGATGGCCTCCAGGAACTCGTCGCCCAGGGGCAAGGCGACCGTCTCGTCAGTGATCAACGCCACGACGGCCCAGTAATCGCAAGCGACCGTGTAGGCCGCGTCGGGGATCGGCCAAACGAACACCTCGCCGCCCTGGATCGCATACCACACGGGTTCGCCACCGCCCGCTAAGGCCCTTTCCTGCCGACGCCGGATCTCGTCGACGCGATCCACCACCAGCGACCGATCATCGGCAATGTACAGCCGGTCGAGCACCAGGAAGTCCGCCGGCAGAGCTTTGCTCTTGTCGCCGGCGGTGAAGGCCAGGGTTGTCGTATCCGTCGTGTGTAGGTCCGGCCAGAGGGCGAGCCGGGCGATGTCGTTGATCGCCAGGGTGATCGACGCGTTGATGGCGTCGGCTATCTCAGCGCGATTCAACCGCGCGTTCAACGCGGTCCGAACGCTCAGGCCCGTGATCGCCACGATTCGCTCCTACGGGCGGCGTGGAGGCGGATAAGGAGACAAACCCCGCCTCCACGCCTATTGCCCATATTACCGAGCTTGGCCTATAGCCTCAGGCTTACTTGACGGCCGTATCGACGACCATCACGCTGTAGTCCACGGCGTTGAACACCGGCTTGCCGACGCCGACGAGCATGTTGACGGCCAGCCCGTGCTGGCGGCCGTAGTCGAAGTCCTTGCGAATGAACGTGGGCTTCGCGCCGTAGGCGTGGACCGCCGCACCCGCACCGCAGAACAGCCCGCGATGCATGGACCTGCCGTCTTCGGGCCAGGTCGCCACAGGCAGAACGTCGCCCGCGTCGAAGGCGTTCTTCACGAGGTTCTGCTGGTTGCCGTCGACGCCGATCCGCGTCTGGCATCTCTGGTACTCGAACAGGAGCACGCCATTGTAGGCGCCCAGGGCATTGGTGAAGAGCGGGTTCTTCAGGCCTCGGAGGTTGGCGTTCATCTGGACGTCCGACCAGATCACGCCCGTCCCGGCGCCCGCGTTGGCCCGCAGGTCCTTGGCCTGCCCGGAACTGATGAACATCAGATACCAGGGCTGGCCGTCGATGATGATCGGCCGCATGATCGGCTCGGTGCTGACCGCCGTGTACCTGGCGTGGTCGATCATCTCCAGGCACATGTACTCCTCGTCGTCGCACAGCGCGTCGGTCGCCTTCGCGGTGAACGTCCCGCCCTTCATGCCGCCGGTGACCTTCCGCGAGGGTGCGACGGCCTCAATCAGGGGGGTTCCGCCGGCGTCGGCAGGCGTCGCGTCGTCGCCGACGTAGGCGATTCCCGCCAGGGCACTGTACGTCGCCGCGTCCATGGCCTGGCCAAACCACAGGGCGAGGATTTGACGAGCCACGGTATCCCAGTCCCAGGAAGCCTGTTGACGGGTCATCGGGCCTTGGTCGCGAGTCGCATGGCCCCAGTCGCAGAGCTCCTGGCGATAGGAGTAGTTCAGTATCCCCTCTTCGTGGTCTTCCAGCGAGCCCGTAGTCAGCGCCGCCGGCGTCGCCACCCGGCCATGTCCGGTCAGTGGAGCGATGATGGGGAAGGTGATGGCCTCGCCGGCCTCCTTCATCAACTCCATCTTGAGCTGAATCAGGGAGTTCGGGTCGGTCTGAATCGTCGCCTGGCTCGGCCGCTTGCCCGCATGGATGAGCTTCGTCGGCTTGCCGATGAACCGGCTGAAGAACATGTTCTTCATGCCGTAGGCGAAGAACTCTTTCGACCATTGCTCGGCGATGTTGCCGGCGCCGGTCAGGGTGTCCGCGTATGCCATGATCTCACAGCCTTTCTGCGGTCACCCAAGCCAGCAGCCGAGAAACGGCTCTACTGGCTGTCCAGGACCGCAATGAAATCGTCGATGTTTGCGGCGGTGTCGCCGCCTTCAGGGAGCTCGCCCCTTGCGAGCCTCTCCTGTACTGCACCCGACGTGGCCTTGCCGGCCTTCGTGACGGCCTCCGCGATGGACGGGAGACTCACGCCGGCATATCGCCAGATTCGACGAACCGCGTCGGGCTTGCTCATCAGCGACGCCAGAACCTCCGGCTCGGTCTGCCGGAGCTCCGCCACCGCCTGCTTCATCAAGGCGTCCGTGTTGACGCCGGCCGGGATCTTGCCCGCCATCTGCTCTGCTCGCAGCGTGTCCAGCCCGTGCTGGAACGCCTGCTGACGAACGGTCCGTGCCGTGCGGTCGATGTCGCCCCGCAACTTCGTGATCTCGGAGTCCACAATCTTGCGAACGTCGCCGCGGGTGAACACGTCCACGTCGTCGCCCTCGTCGTAGGCGGACTGAGATTCCGCCGCCGCGGCGGCTTCCTTGAGCGTCTTGATCTCCTCACGAGTGGCCTTCAACTCGGCCAGCACGCCTTGGAACGGCTCGCTGCCACGGACCTGCTCGTGAGTCAGCTCAGCCATCTCGACCGCCACGGTCGCGTCGCGCACCGGCTCCTGCATGTCGAGATCGTCCACGACGGTCTCTTCAACGGCCTCGTTCTCGCCTTCGACTTTGCCTTCGACTTCGCTTACCATGATCCATTCCTTACGCCTATGCCGGGAGGCGACACCCGATACGGCCGATTCGCTCGACCGAAGCGATCAGTGCGTACCCCGCACCGAAGGGATTTTCGTCTCATTCGCATTTCAGGGACTCGCCGCAAGGGCATTCTGAGGCAGCCCGCCGGCCGGCCCGGGTGCTCCGGGTGAAGCGGCCGGCCCGGCCGGTCTGGCCTTGAGCATGTCCGCTACCTTGGCGCTGCCGGGGAAGCTCGACAGTTCCAGAACCTCCGCCAAGAGCGCGTTCGCCACGTCCGGCGGAAGCTGCAAGCCCATCGCGGTTACGAACGTCGCCAGGTCCCGGACCTCCGTCAGTTGCACGTCGCGCCACGTGGTGCTGCTGGGGGCAGCCGCCGTCTTGACGCCGTAGGTGCCCGTATCCCAGCTATTCATCGCCGCGACCGCACCTTGGACTCCCCCGATGGCGGCCAGGGTATCCTCGTCGATCACCGCCTCGATTTCCTCCGGCGAGTACACGTCGTTATGGCGCATGAACTCCCAGAGCATGTCGCCGAAAGCAGCTTCGGTCCGACGAAGATTGGCGACTATCGGACCAAGCGTCGTCTGACCCGCCTCCTGGCGGATCAGCCTGGCCCGGCCCGACTCCGACTGTTCGGGTTGCGTGCCCGTGATGTCCGGGTTGGCCCCGCTGATTTCGCGGATGTCCTCCTGGGCGCGTTCGGCCAGTGCGAAGTGGCCGGCGCTCAAGGAAGCCGGGTCGATCCTCTCGAGTATCCCGCCGAAATCGTCTAACTCCAGCAGGACCCCCGGCGTGGAACCGTACTGGTCGATCAAATGGCGCCCGTGTGGCGTCGCCCTCTTCGCCTTCCACGCCGGGTTACCGGCCGTGTTCAGTAGGTGAAGCGTCTGACTGCGGAGCTTATTGTGTTCCTCTTGGGGGCCTTCCAGGTTGTCCACGACGCCGAACGGATGCCCATGCAACCAGTACGGGGAGAACCGAATGTACGGGAAGGTCGTCATGCCGTTAAGCGGGTCGTCTTCGGTCTTGAGCAGGACGTCACCCACCATCACGAGCAGGTGAAGCACGGGCACGACGACGCGGGCCCTGTCAATCTCGTGGCCCGGATGCTCAGCGACAAACTGCTCAAGCCTGGCTTCTTGGGCCTCGTCCTCCAACCGAGTCGACACCAACCGCCCGTTGATACGAGCCGATGCGGTGCTGACCGACTCGAACGTGCGATACCAGCACTCGCGCACGACGACCCCGGGTAAACCCTCGCCGACATCATCGCCTTCTGTGTCCAGCAGCTTCGCCACCGCGGCCAGGTAGCCGTCGCCCTCGCCGGCCTGCCCCGCCCAGACCTTCGACCAGTCATCCTCCATGGCGTCGAGAGCGGCCTTGGCCTGCTTGGGGTAGTGGGCCTCAAGCTGCGTCTTCGTGACGAACCGCTCGCGGAACACGAACTCCCCCCCGTCGATATGATAGGCCGTGTTCCGGGGGTCCTCGTAGATCAGCAGCGGGTTGGGTGCCTGAACAACCACGTCGCCGGAGATTGGGTCGTGGTCGAACACCCGGTCCACCGTCAACCAGCCCTTACCCGTGATCACGCCGTCGCGGTAGGCGTCGCTCACAGCATCGTAGCCCTCACAGCAGGACATCGCGTGCTTGATGAGCGCCGACCCCAGTTCCGCAACGGCCTTCGTAGCTCGCTTGCGGGGATACAGCCGAATCTCCGAACGGTTCTTGAGCTGCTGGCCCCAGATCACGTTCACCACCGGGAGGATGCGATTGATGGTCAACGCCGGCTTGCCCTGGCTCTTGAGCAACTCGCGGGTGGCGGACTCCCACTGCCCGGAGCCCTCGTAGAACCGCAGCGCCTTGTTCGCTCGCTGCCGCCATTCCGTCGTGGCGTCGTGGTCGGCCGCGCCGAGATACCAGTCCCTCGCCATGTCAACGAGCGCGGTCTTGGATTTCTTCGTCTGCATCTATGCCACCATCGCGCCGCCCCGCGCCGCCGCAGGAGCGTACTCGCGCCGCGTTGAGATTCTGCCTGCCGTTCGGGCTTCTACGTTTTGCAGGCCCCACAGCCCCATCACGAACGCATCCGCCCGATCCGGACTGCGTTTCAGGTGCTTGCGAGTCTCCTCTTTCAACTCCATCCCAAGCGCCATGCCGCCACGCATTCGATACCGGACGCCGCACAGTTGCCGCCGCAGTTCCGGATCCTCCGGGTATACCACGCGACCGCCAACAATCTGCTCCATCGCGTACCACCAGGCCTCCGCCCGGTGATTGGCGAACCGGCGGCTCGTCGCTCCACCTACCTTCTGCACGTGGCGGGAGTCGAACTCCTGAACCTCGTTTCGCTCGTCGGTCCGTAGCCCGTCCAGGGTGCCCTTGCCGTATCCAATCGAGTCGACGATGTAGTCGTGGGTGTCGTGACGATTCCCCATCACCTGCAGCGCCCCGACTATCTCCTCAGTCGTGTGCGGATGCAGTATCTCCATCTCAAGGATGCGCCCGTTCTCCATTGCCAGGCTCACGCACTCGTCGCCCGCAAAAGCCGGGTCGCACGCGATGATCCGGCGTCCCTCGGTCCAGATGGGATGCAGCGTGCGGAGTCGTTCGAGCGCGGCCGGCTGAATGAGCACCCTCTCGTTGCTCACTAGCCACTCGCACTCGAACTCCTGCATGTACAGGCTGTGCGGCATTTCCAATCGAGCCCGCTCTAGCTCGGCCTGGGGTAGAATCCCAGACGTTGACGCCTTGAGCAATCGCGTGTAGACGTCCGGCAGACCGCACTCCTGGGCCTGCTGAAACATCTCGTAGGCGTGATTCGTCCCGTTCGGAGTCATTAGGAACCACGCCCACTTCTCCTCGTCTTCCGCGATGACCGGGCGGAACACACTCGACCACACCGTGGGGTCCTCGTGGTACGACCACTCGTCAAAGATCAGGCCGTCGCTGGCCTTGCCGCGGTGGGATTGGCTGATCTTGTCGGCGCCCTCCAACTTCAACAGCGAGCCGTTCTTGAACCGAATCTCCAAGTCCTGGGAGTTCGCCTTCCATGGCACGATGTTCGACGGCGGGAGAAACCTGAACAGCATGTTCGGGTCCGCCCACACAATCGCCTTCGCCTCTGTCCGCGTCGGCGCGATGTACCGATAGATCGACCGTGGGTGCGCAATGCACTCACGGATCAGCAGATTCACCGCCATGGACGTCTTGCGGGCCCGGCGGTGGCAGACGATGTGGGCGAAGCGGGCCCGTCCGTCGTCGAAGGCGGCCATGTCCTCTCGCTGCCACGGGAAGATGCTGTTCCGGAAGCGGGCCACGGGGATCGTGATTTGAGAGGTGGCGCCCATCAGTCCGTCTTCTCGCCCTTCTCGCCGTACTTGACGATTCGAATCTCGAAGCCGATACCGACTGCCAGCGGAGAGTTGTCGCTGGACAACTGCCGTTCCTTCAGATCGAGTTCGAGCATGTGCAGGGCCATCTTGGGCAACTGTGAGCCGGCCGGAAAGCCATTTCCCAGCACCCGCCGGTGGAGTTCCGCCAAGAGCGCCGTCTGAATCCGCTCGTAGCGAATATTCGTGTCCTTCCACGCCTGGGTGTCGTCGCGCAGCTCGCCGGCCGACAGGCCGAAGTGGGCCGCCACCATCAGCAAGGTCAACGGCCCCCGCTTGCTGTCCTTCATGTAGAGACGGACGCGCCTTAGCAGGTCGAGAACCGCCGCGTGGCGCTCATCGTCGTCCTCCATGAGCGACAGCAGCGCAGGCTCCTCGGCCGGGGTCCGCAAGGCCGAGTGTAGTCGCGGAGTCTTCTGTCGTCTCGCTTCCATGGCGTCTCCCTACGCGGCCACCAACGCCACCGCCGGCCCCAGCGGCGACGGGTAGTGAACGAGATCCAGAGTGCAGCCGGTGTCCGCCACCGCGCCCCAGCGGCGGATGATGCCCGTCCCGCCGACGTCCTTGAGACTCCCGTCGTGAACGTCCGCCTCGGCGCTCGTCACGTTGATACCCGTGCCGTCGAGCGTCCCGCTGCATCGCACCACCGCACCCGCCGCGAGCGTCAGGGCGTTAGCCGCGTTGTCCAGGTGCCTGCGCGCCAGAGACGCGAACGAATGCATCCCTGCCGGTAATACGAGGACGCCGGAACCTGCATTAGTCCCGCTGCCCAAGCCCACCGCACCAGTCGCGGTGAGCTTGCCGGCGGCGATGTTAAAAGTAACCACGTCGTCTGCGCCCAACCCCCACACGACCATGTCTCCACAGATCACTTCGCCGGTCTGTATCACCGAGAAGCTGCACGCGCTTAAGACCATTAACCGGGCAGTTCCGGCGTTGATCCTTCCCGCGTTGGTCTTCGCATCGTAGTCCAGGTACAGCGAGAAGCTTGTGCTGGTGCAGTCGCCGAGGATGTCACAGAAGTCGTTGACGTTCGGGTAGCACCGCCACTCGGTTCCCGCCAGCATGGAACCGGCTTCCGTCGTGAACCTGCCCGAGATGTAGACCTGGCCTGCCGCAGCCGCAGTCACTCCCGCGGCAACGGCGAAGTTCTTGAGTTCGAAGCCCTGCGCCCAGCCGCCAACAGTGCCGCCGCTTCGCAGCGTCCACTGGCCGGTGTGCCCTTGTACCGTTCCTGCAACGCGGGTTACGTCACCGTAAATGTCCAGGGCAGTCGCGCCGGTGAACGTGCCTGCCGTCAGCTCGAAGAATCCGCA